>Ga0066871_100877_pt1 | contig 12273 bp, 10 predicted proteins | sample CeladaPassage60B_FD_62209 | JGI IMG/M metagenome (GOLD analysis project Ga0066871, IMG submission 62209) | Cellulose-adapted microbial communities from the Joint BioEnergy Institute, USA - Passage3 60B | ecosystem: Engineered > Bioreactor > Continuous culture > Unclassified | place: USA...
GAACCGCGTCGCCGAGAAAAACAAAAACGCCCCGACCACGACCTGCTCGGGTGTCTTTGCTGAAGAGATGTGGTGGTCAGGGGCGGGGTCGAACCGCCGACCTTCCGCTTTTCAGGCGGAACGATCGCCCTGCTGGCACACTGAAGGCCGCGGTCAGAGGGTTGTGGACGGTTGCCAAAGTGCATCCATGTGCGGGGACGTTGCTGTCAGCACTGCTGTCACCTCGGCCGGTCGGCGACCTGCGCATTACGAGTCAGAGCAAGATCCTTCAAGGGCGTCCACCGATGAACCGCATCTAGCTCGGACGACAAGCAGACTTGATCAACTTGCGTGCTCGCCTGCCGGTGTCCACGGACGTGGTTGGCACTCGCGTGATCGCGATCCCGGCAGCCTGGGTGCGGCGGCTCCACGGGATACTCGGTGGCAAGGCCCGACGAAGGAGGGCCGCGGCAGCCGATCGCCCCGACTCGTGCGGCGGGAACTGGGGTGCCTCGGGCGGCGACTGTCCAGGGCGCGGTTGCCTGAAGGGGTGGCCGGCATGGCCCGGCTGCACGCGATGATCGCTGAGCAGATCGGCGATATCGCCGATGAGGACGTGCAGGTGGTGGTCGGGATTGAGACCGACCGCGGCCCATGGGTGCAAGCGCTGGTGGCCGCCGGCTACACGGTGCTGGCGGTGAACCCGTTGCAGGCCGCCCGCTACCGGGAACGGCGTGGGCTCTCGGGTGCCAAGAGCGACGCCGCCGATGCCCACCTGCTGGCCGATATGGTCCGCACCGACTCCCACCAGCTGCGCCCGGTGGCCGGGGACAGCGCCCAGGCCGAGGCCGTCAAGGTCGTCTCCCGCATGCACAAGACATTGATCTGGGAACGCACCCGTCACATGAAGAAGCTCCTGGAGGATGCACGTCGACCAAGATCGTGTATCACCAGGAGCTTCCGTGCTGTTCTACCGTGCCGCCCTGCCGTTGTCACGCCACACCCTCAACTACGTGGCCGGAGTGGTCGGCCGTCACCGGGCGGCGCGCGCTGGCACAGGCTCAACCCAAGGCCAGCAGGCCCTGCTCGTGCTGGTCCACCTGCGTAAAGGCGAAACCTACGCCGAGGTCGCCGCCGGATTCGGGGTCGGCGTCGCCACCGCCTGGCGGTACATCACCGAGAGCGTCGCCCTGCTTGCGCGGCGCGCCCCCAAGCTGGGCCAGGCGTTACGCGCGGCCAGAGAGGCCGGCCACCCCTACCTCGTGCTCGACGGAACGCTGATCCGGATCGACCGCCTGGCCGCTGACCGGCCGTACTACTCAGGGAAGAACAAGTGCCACGGGATGAACATCCAAGTCCTGGCCAGTCTGGCGGCATCGTGTGGACCTCCGGATCGCTGGCGGACTCGGTGCACGACCTGACCGCGGCCCGGATCTGGGGGATCATCCGACGCCTGGGCCGGTGGGGCTGAAGGTCGCCAACGCCGCCCACGCCAAGCTCCGCGGCCCCGGCGAACGGGCGAATGCGCAGTTGAAGGGCTGGCGGCTCCTGCGAAAGCTCCGCTGCTGCCCCAAACGAGCAGGTCAACTGGTCAAAGCCATCCACGTCCTACAAGCCCGAGAAGCAGGGTGAAAGGGCTCAGTCAGGCCAGCGCGACCGGTCGCGGCTTGTCCGGAAAGTGTCGGTGATGACGCGTACGCTCCTCTCCGTCACTCGGCCTTCGAGAGAGAGGACCGATTGTGGAGCGGTTGTGGGCGCACAGCGTGAACGCTTTGGGTGTTCGGCATCCTCTTGAGGACCATCTGCGGGGAACTGCTGCCCGCGCATCCATGTTCGGTGAGGTTTTCTGTGCCGGAGAACTGGCCGGTTATCTTGGCCTCTGCCATGACGTGGGCAAGGGCGATTGCGGTTGGCAGGAACGACTGCTCCGTGCCGAACGTGATGGCGGACGGGTAGGCGATGATCACAAGTTGGCGGGGACAATTTTGGCTCATCGCCAGGTGGGTTTTTTCTCCGCTGCAGTGTACGGGCATCATGGCGGCTTGCCGAGCATCTCCGACCTGAAACGGACGCTCAAGGAGGAGGCACAGCTCAGCCGCCCGCAGGTAAATGAGGTAATAGAGCGCGTCATGTCCCTCGTTCCTGAGCTTCGCCGCCAGGACCCGGTGAGGATTCCGCCGTTCACAAGGAAATTGGAGTTTGACCTGCTATTGCGCCTCGTCTTCAGCGCCGTCGTTGACGCTGATTTCCTGGATACCGAAGAGCACTTCCAGCACCAAGCGCGCCCAGCACATCCGTTCCTGGCGGGCGATCTAGTGGACACATTCGAGGTGGAGCGCTCCAAGCTGCTAGCTGATCGCCCCTCCGCTCCGGTCGACAAGCTGCGTCAGGAGGTGTACGGCTATGCCGTAAGTGCCGCGAAGGCCTCTCCTGGGATGTTCCGGATGCCCGCCCCTACCGGTTCCGGTAAGACCATAGCTGCCGCCGGGTTCGCCCTTCATCACGCTCGGCATCATGGCCTGCGCCGGGTGATCGTGGCGGTGCCATACATCTCGATCACGGAGCAGAACGCGGCGGTCTATCGCCGGCTCCTGCCTGACCGTGCAGGGATACCCCTTGTTTTAGAGCATCACAGCGGTGTGGACCTGGATGATGCCACGGCCACGGGGCAATGGTCTGCCAAACTCGCCGCTGAGAATTGGGACTCCCCGTTCATCGTGACAACGACGGTCCGATTGTTTGAGTCGTTGTTCGACCGGCGACCGGCCGCGATGCGGCGCCTGCACAGGTTAGCCCGCTCAGTGATCGTGCTGGATGAGGTGCAGGCATTGCCGGACCGCTTGCTCATCCCGATCCTTTCGGCGCTTCGGACCTTGACCGAGTTGTTCGGGACGACGGTGCTACTGACGACGGCGACCCAGCCGCACTACTGGTCGCTGTCACCGTTTCAGGGGTTGCCGGTCCATGACGTCATTCCCCAGGCTAGACAGCGGTCCCTCTACAGTGACCTGCGCCGGGTGCGCTACACGTGGTTCCCTGGCCGGCCAACGCTGCGGGAAGTCGCGGCGAAGGTCGCGGCCGAACGTCAGGTGCTGGCGATTGTGAACACAACCAAGGACTCTGCCAACCTGCATCGCCACGTGGAGGAGAAACGCGATCCCGCGCTCGGGTTGGTGTATCACTTGTCGACTCGAATGGCCGCACAGCACCGCCGCGATGTTCTTGAAAGGGTGCGCGCCCATCTGGCGGCGGGTGAACCGGTGGCCGTCGTGGCCACGCCGCTGGTAGAAGCCGGCGTTGATCTGGACTTTCCCGTGGTCTACCGGGCTTTCTCCTCAGCGGACTCGCTTCAGCAGGCAGCCGGCCGCGCTAACCGGGAAGGCCGGCTGAACCAGGGCCTGGTCGTCATCTTCGATCCCTGTGACGGTGGTCATCCCACGGACCAGTCCTATAATGCCGCGCTGGCCGCTACCCGATCGCATTTCGGCCCTGGCAAAGCCTTGCCGGACGATCTTGACGCCCTCGCCGAGTACTATCCGCAGCGGTATGGGTCGCAGAACTTAGGGCTTCCTGCGGAATCTGGTCCCGCGAAGACGCCCAACGGGGCGCTTATCGAGAAGTGGCGCCGCGAGCTGGACTTCCCTCGGGTCGCCAATGGCTTCCGGATGATCGAAGAACTCACCGTACCCGTCATAGTCAGGTACGACGGCATCGAGTCGGACGTCGAGGTGGACGACATTCTCCGGCGACTCCGCCGCGGGAATGCCACCCGCCAGGACCTGCGGGCCCTGCAGCCGTACATCGCGACGATCCCGCGATGGCTGGCAGCCAGAGGCGAGCTGTGCGTGCCCGTCATTGGCGACCTTTACGAGTGGGTGGCCGACTATCACCCCATGCGAGGAGTCGACATCACAGAGCAAACCATCCCAGACGATCCAAAAGAGTACATATTATGACAGACTATATAGCTCAATCAGGCAGGACCGCATTCGCACATATCGCTGGATTTCTCCATATTGCCCACTTCAGAATCGAGACTCTGCTAGCCTCACCAATCGGCGGCGGCCCTATCAAGATGGGGCCGAGGATCGCAACTGAAGCGGACATTATGGGCGTACCGGGCGGTCCAGGCCGGGGTGGTGAGTAACCCAGCACCCCAGCCCTGCCGGCGTTCATCCCTGCCGGTGATTGCCGCGGAGATTTGTCAGTCGGGGCGCCTAAAGTCCGTGATGGTGTGTTCAGAGGGTCTGGTCCGTTCCAAATGCCTTGGGAACGTGCCAAAGTTCGTGAAGTGACGGAGGCGATCGTGTGGTGACTGGTCAATCCGCACGGTATCCGGGCTACGCCCATCCCCCACTTGTGGTCGAGGTCGAAGGGCCGTACGCGTGTTTCACCCGGCCGGAGCTGAAGACCGAGCGTGTCAGCTACCCGGTGATGACGCCGTCCGCTGCCAAGGGCGTGCTGGAAGCGATCTTCTGGCGTCCGGAGTTTGGCTACGTCATCACCGCGATCGAGGTACTCAAGCCAATCCGCTGGTTTCAGATCCGGCGTAATGAGGTCACCTCGGTGGTCACACCCGACTGGGTACGCAAAGCAATGGCAGATCCCACCTTTCGGTTCGATGTGGAAGAGAACCGTGACCAGCGCAACATGGTTGGGCTGAGGGATGTCGCCTACCGCATCCACGCCCAGATCAAGCTGAGACCGCACGCCGACGCGCCTGAGGCCAAGTATCGCGATCAGCTGCGCCGCCGGGTGGAACGCGGCTCATGCTTTGCCCAGCCGTACCTAGGAACCAGGGAGTTCGCGGCGCGCTTCGGGAAGGCCAGCACGCGACCGGCGATCACGGAGAATGCCGACCAAGACCTGGGGATCATGCTTCACTCCATCCGCTATACCGGCGGGCGCGAGAGCTACACCTGGTTCCACGCACGGCTGGAGAACGGTGTGCTGGTCGTGCCGCCGACCGGGATCGAAGTGCCTCCCTTGGTCGGGACGGCGCGCGTCGGCGGGCGGGGGTGATCAGCGTATGCTTATCCAGCGTCTGCGTGAGGCGGCCGACCAGCGCAGTGATCTGCCGCCGCCGTACTACCGATATCGAGCGGTCCGATGGGCCATTTACCTGGACGCGGACGGGTACCCCACCAGCGAGGAGCTTGCGGACCTTTCCGGTGCTGATCAGCCTGCCGGCATCCAGCTGCCCGCCCCGTACGTGTATCGGGCGGGGCGGAAGCCACCGGCTGCGCTGCTGGTCGACAGCCTGCAATACGTCCTGGGCATGCCCAAGGACACCACCGACAAGGAGATCGCCGAGGCCAAACGGCGCTGTGAGGATTACGTCGACCTGATCGCCCGCTGGCGGGAGTCCGCCCCCGACGATCCTGTGGCGCAGGCCGTGCACGCCTTCTTCGCCCGGGGCGGAATGCTGCCGATTCCCGAGCAGGCTAAGCCCACCGACACGGTCGCGATCTGGGCATGCGGTCAGTGGGCACACTTGCGCCCGTCGGCCGTGGAGTTTTGGGGCACGGTGGTCCGGGGTCGCAAGAGCACAGGCGCCGCGGGGATCTGCCTTGCCTGCGGACAACCGGGTGCCCTGTTGGACACGCTCCCGGAGTCGATCAAAGCAGGTGCCATTCCAGCTGTCGGAGGGCGAGGCCACGACGCCCAGCTGGTCAGCATCAACAAACCAGCTCAAGGCAGGGGCGGCAAGATCCAGCTGGCCAACACGCCCATCTGCGATGTCTGCGGTAACCGAGCGATGGCGGCCCTGAATGCGATGCTCGCCGATGACGCCCACCGGCGCCGGCTCCGCGACAGCGTGATGGTGTGGTGGCTACGGGATCCCTCCGATGGCTTCAACTACATGGTGCTCGATGAGCCACAGCCGGAAGACGTCCGCGCCTTGCTGGATCTGCTCGACACCCCCCGAGCCTGGCAGGCCGAGGTTTTCGATCACAACGCCTTCTACGGCCTGACGATGTCAGTCAACCAGAGCAGGGTCGTGATCAGGGACTGGCTGGAGGTGCCAGTCCAGCAGGTCAAACTCAACATTGCCCGCTGGTTCGCCGATCACCGCAGTGTCGATCGGTGGCGTGATGGGCTCCATGTGGTTCCGCTATGGCAGCTGATCCGGGCCGCAGGGCGGTGGGACACTGTACGCGATACCTACATCGCCGACTCCGAGCCGCACTCCTGCGGCCGAGACCTGCTCATGGCAGCGCTTCGCGGCACGCGCCTGCCCGCCTATCTTCTGCCGCACCTGCTGCGGCGTATCCGAGCCGATCACCATCTTGACCTGCCCCGCGCCGCACTGCTGCGGCTCATCCTGAATCGTTCCAATCCCAAAGTGGAGTGCCCGCCCATGCTGAACCCGGACGGTCCAGTCCCCTACCAGTGCGGACGCCTGTTCGCTGTGTTCGAGGCAATGCAGCGCCAAGCGATCGACAATCTCAATACCACCATCGCTGACAAGTTCCTCGGCGCGGCCTCTATCACGCCACGCCCGATCTTGCTCACCCTGCGGCGCACCGCCCAGGGTCACCTGAAGAAGCTTCGCCGTAAGAAGCCCGGCGCAGCGATCGCGCTTGAAGCCAGGTTCCAGGAGATCACTGATCGGCTGGACGACTACCCGGCCACGCTGCAACTGGCCGATCAGGCGCAGTTCTTCCTCGGCTACGACCACCAGCGCGCTTACGACGCTGCCGCACGCGCGGCCAAAGCAGCCACGAACGACAACTGACCCCCTCATCGAAAGGCAAAATTCCCATGTCTGTCTCCCCGCATCTCGACCCTGCTCGCAAGCAGGATTTCGTGTTCGTCTTCGACGTTCGCGACGGCAACCCCAACGGCGACCCCGACGCCGGCGGCATGCCCCGCATCGACTACGAGACCGGTCACGGCCTGGTCACCGATGTCGCCATCAAGCGGAAGATCCGCAACACCGTGAGCATGCTCGGTGCAGGACAGCCGGGCTACGACATCTACGTCGAACAGGGTGTGGCGCTCAATACGCAGCACGAGCGTGCATACGCCGCCCTGCAACTCAAGCCAGGGGAGAAGGGGGCGGAACTACGCGCCCAGGAATGGATGTGCCGGACCTTCTTCGACGTACGGATGTTCGGAGCTGTCATGACCACCGGCAAGGACCAAGGTGGCGAAAAGGGCGCGAAGTTCAGCTGTGGCCGGGTGCAGGGACCGCTTCAGCTGACCTTCTCCCGCTCCGTCGACCCCGTCAACCCTGTCGAGCACGGCATCAGCCGCATCACCCAGACCCGGCAGGAGGACATCGAGAAGGGAGAATCCACCGAGCTCGGCAGCAAGTACACCATCCCCTACGGCCTGTACATCGGCTATGGACACTTCAGTGCCCCCCTCGCCCGCCGTACCTGGGTGAGCTCCGAGGACCTCGCGATGCTGTGGCGTGCCTTCACCCTCATGTTCGAGCACGACCGGGCAGCAAGCCGGGGTGAGATGGCGCTACGCGGGCTGTACGTGTTCACGCACGCCGATGCCTTCGGATCCGCCCCGGCCTACGACCTGTTCGACCGGATCAGCTACACCAAACGCGAGAACGTCACCGTGCCGCGGGCCTTCGCCGACTACCAGCTCAGCCTGGACAACGACCTGCCCGACGGCGTCACCCTTACTCGCCTCATCGGATGACCAGCAAACCTACGCAGGCCGGGAACGATCCCGGCCTGCTGCAGATACCAATCTCCTCGCTCGAGCATTACGCGTATTGCCCCCGGCAGGCCGGACTGATCCTCCTAGAGGACGCATATGCCGACGACGCCAGCACCACACGCGGAAACCTGTTACACCAGCGCGTTCACGAGCCGGGCTTCGAGTCTCGAAACAATGTCCGTACCCTGCGTGCGCTGCCTGTTTGGCATGACGACCTCGGCTTGTACGGGGTGTGCGACATCGTCGAGATCCACGCCGACGGAACGGTACTCCCAATCGAGTACAAAGCAGGGCCATATATACCCGGCGGCCCCGCGGACGTCCAGCTGGCAGCACAGGCAATGTGCCTGGAGGCGATGTTCACCACGGACATCGGCTTCGGTTTCATCTATTCAGGCGCGAGCCGACGACGCCACCGGGTACACATAGGCCACGACCTACGGGAGCGCGTCGCGCAAATCACCGAACAGGTCCGTACGATCCTGACGTCCATGGCACTGCCCAAGGCAGTAGCCGACCCCCGGTGTCGGCGATGCTCGATGCTAAACATCTGCATGCCCCGTCTCCTCGCCAACAGCCGCGCTCTGGCGCGCGCTGCGAGCACGCTCTTCGATCCCCTCCCGGAAGCAAGCTGGGATGACGACTGAACTGCTCAATACCTTGTACGTGCAGACCCAAGGCACCAGCCTTCATCTCGATCACGACTCAGTCCGTATCGTCGATCCCAACACCCCTGGCCGTAAGACCCTGCCATTGCGCAGGCTGGATTCGATCGTGGTGTACGGACATGTGGCGATCAGCGCTGAGCTTCTCGCACGATGCTCACAAGATGGCCGGAGTGTCGTCTGGATGAGCCTGTCGGGACAGTTCCAAGGTCGACTCGACGGACCAACCCGAGGAAACGTCCTTCTTCGCCATGCCCAACACCTGGCCCACGCAGACAGCGAAAAGAGACTGACGATTGCGCGATCGTTCGTGGCGGGCAAACTGCAGAACTCCCGCCAGCTACTACTGCGAGCAGCCAGGGACATGTCCGGCGCGAGGCAGGAAGAACTCCGGGCGATCGCGGCCGACGGCGAACGCTTACTCGAGGTCGCCAGGACGGCAAAAGGGCTTGACGAGCTTCTCGGCTGTGAGGGGCAGGCGGCGAGACAGTATTTTCAAGGCCTCGGTTTGGCCCTGCGTAGCGACCTCGACATCGGTGGCCTTGGTGCCCGCACCAAACGTCCCCCCACCGACCCCATTAATGCTCTCTTGTCCTTCACCTATGCACTTCTCAGGACGGTCGTCCACGGAGCCGCAGAACAGGTAGGGCTGGACCCATACATCGGCTTCCTCCACAGCATCCGCCCCGCCAAGCCTAGCCTCGTCCTTGATCTGATGGAGGAGTTTCGTCCCCTGCACGCTGACCGGTTCGTGCTCAACCTGCTCAACCGTAAGCAGATTCGCGCTGAACACTTCGAGCACCTGCCTGGCGGTGCCGTTCAGCTCACGGAAGTTGGCCGCAAGCTCGTACTCGTAGAGTGGCAGCGGTGGAAGGCTCGGGAACAGGCCCATCCCCTGCTAGGCCGTCGCGTCCCTACCTGCCTTCTCCCCGTCATACAGTCGCGTCTTCTGGCGCGACACATCCGCGGAGAGCTCCCTTCCTATCTCCCCTGGACGGTCCGCTGATGCAACTTCTTCTTACCTACGACGTCAACACCGCCACGCCTGAAGGACGTCGCCGACTCCGGAACATGGCCAAACTGTGCGAGGGATACGGCCTGCGAGTCCAGAAGTCGGTGTTCGAGATCACATGTTCCCAAGCGGGACTTCTCGAACTGATAGACAGTGCCAACCGCATCATCGACGCCGCCAATGACAGCGTGCGCATCTATCGGCTGCCGGCCGATGGTCTTACCGAAGTGAAGGTCTTTGGAACAGCGAAGATCTATCCGCACTCGGATGCGCTGGTGTTGTAGTTCGGAACTTCAAGCTCCCATCAATTCCCTAGGACCTTCCCAACGACATTCGCCCGGATTGCACCAATTTCTCCACTGTCCATCGCGAGTCGTAGAAGTAGTATCTATTCATCTGCCCAGCATGGGCAGGGTGGCGGCCGTCCTCCGTGACGGCCGAGGATCGCAACCGCCAGTGGCGCCCCGATCCCACCAGGCGCACCGGGGTGGCGGCCGTCCTCCGTGACGGCCGAGGATCGCAACCGTGTCTTGGAGGGGCCGGGCGCCCCGGGCGCCCCGGTGGCGGCCGTCCTCCGTGACGGCCGAGGATCGCAACCGCCAGTGGCGCCCCGATCCCACCAGGCGCACCGGTGGCGGCCGTCCTCCGTGACGGCCGAGGATCGCAACCACCGAGCTGATGGGGCGCGTCGCAGTGGCGTCACCAGGTGGCGGCCGTCCTCCGTGACGGCCGAGGATCGCAACCCCACTTACCGCCTGGTCGAGCCCGCGCCGATCGACGTGGCGGCCGTCCTCCGTGACGGCCGAGGATCGCAACTTTCACCGTTGTGGGTGTGCTGCTTGAGGTGCCCTGGTGGCGGCCGTCCTCCGTGACGGCCGAGGATCGCAACTTTCACCGTTGTGGGTGTGCTGCTTGAGGTGCCCTGGTGGCGGCCGTCCTCCGTGACGGCCGAGGATCGCAACGCCTACGCGCTGCTGGCCTTGGTCGCGACCGCGCGGGAGTGGCGGCCGTCCTCCGTGACGGCCGAGGATCGCAACCACTCGTTCGTCGTGATGGTCTCCACGCGAGCGAGGTGGCGGCCGTCCTCCGTGACGGCCGAGGATCGCAACCGTTCAGCTTTGACATCACCAGCATCCGGGGAGGAGGTGGCGGCCGTCCTCCGTGACGGCCGAGGATCGCAACGGTCTAGCCGACAGAGTGGGTAGGAGTGCCGCCATGTGGCGGCCGTCCTCCGTGACGGCCGAGGATCGCAACGACCTGGTGGCCGAGGTGCTCGCCGCGCTCCCGAGGGGTGGCGGCCGTCCTCCGTGACGGCCGAGGATCGCAACTCGTCGTCCCCGAGGTTGGCCGGACCGATGCTGGCGGTGGCGGCCGTCCTCCGTGACGGCCGAGGATCGCAACACCCACCCGCTCACTCCGTCCTCGTCGTAGGCGTGTCCGTGGCGGCCGTCCTCCGTGACGGCCGAGGATCGCAACGGCCCGGCCGCCCGGCACGTGCACTACACCCGAGGGTGGCGGCCGTCCTCCGTGACGGCCGAGGATCGCAACTCCGAGCACACGAGGTGGACGTTGTCCACCCAGAGGGTGGCGGCCGTCCTCCGTGACGGCCGAGGATCGCAACAGGTCGTCCGCGTGGGACTCCCGGAAGTGCCGGGCGGTGGCGGCCGTCCTCCGTGACGGCCGAGGATCGCAACGTCTCCGTCTACGAGCGGTGCCGCCGCGGCGAGAAGTGGCGGCCGTCCTCCGTGACGGCCGAGGATCGCAACAGGACGGGGTGCGGAGACTGGCTCAGCTAGGGCTAGTGGCGGCCGTCCTCCGTGACGGCCGAGGATCGCAACCTGGGGACGTCAGGGCGCACATCAAGGACTGGCTGTGGTGGCGGCCGTCCTCCGTGACGGCCGAGGATCGCAACGCCCTACCGCTGTCAGATGTGCTCAGCCGCCCGGGTGGCGGCCGTCCTCCGTGACGGCCGAGGATCGCAACACGTGGGGCGACGTAACCCACTCGAAGATCGTCGAGTGGCGGCCGTCCTCCGTGACGGCCGAGGATCGCAACCCGTCTCCAACGCTGTGTGGGCCCGGTCCCACCAGGGTGGCGGCCGTCCTCCGTGACGGCCGAGGATCGCAACCGTGAGCTGGGTGATTTGACGATCATTGATGAAGGTGGCGGCCGTCCTCCGTGACGGCCGAGGATCGCAACAACGGGGTGGCCGTCGTTTCAAAGAAGGAGTGGGGGGGTGGCGGCCGTCCTCCGTGACGGCCGAGGATCGCAACCGGATCTTCGCCTACGATGGTGACCTTGCGCTGATGTGGCGGCCGTCCTCCGTGACGGCCGAGGATCGCAACTCGGGCGGCACCGCATACTCGGCCCCCTGGGGAGCCGGTGGCGGCCGTCCTCCGTGACGGCCGAGGATCGCAACTCGCCGCGGCCGGGGTGCTCGGCCAGCTCCTGGAGTGGCGGCCGTCCTCCGTGACGGCCGAGGATCGCAACGTCTCCTCGTTCCTCGACCGGTGCCGGCACGGTGAGGTGGCGGCCGTCCTCCGTGACGGCCGAGGATCGCAACAGGTCGTCCGCGTGGACGCTGCGGAAATGCCTGGCGAGTGGCGGCCGTCCTCCGTGACGGCCGAGGATCGCAACACCAGCTCTGCCCGTGATGTGTACGGGTCCGCGGGGTGGCGGCCGTCCTCCGTGACGGCCGAGGATCGCAACCGGTTTGCCGTGCCACTCGTCGTGGGAGGCCACCAGTGGCGGCCGTCCTCCGTGACGGCCGAGGATCGCAACGGCAAGGGGCGCCGCCCGCGGATCGTGACGATCGGGTGGCGGCCGTCCTCCGTGACGGCCGAGGATCGCAACACCAGCTCTGCCCGTGATGTGTACGGGTCCGCGGGGTGGCGGCCGTCCTCCGTGACGGCCGAGGATCGCAACACCAGCTCT
>Ga0066871_100891_pt1 | contig 12107 bp, 12 predicted proteins | sample CeladaPassage60B_FD_62209 | JGI IMG/M metagenome (GOLD analysis project Ga0066871, IMG submission 62209) | Cellulose-adapted microbial communities from the Joint BioEnergy Institute, USA - Passage3 60B | ecosystem: Engineered > Bioreactor > Continuous culture > Unclassified | place: USA...
CCAATGTGGATTGGCCTGAGCGGTGAAGTGACTGGCTCAGGCGTTTTTCTTTAATCTTTGTGAATTTTTGTTTGACCGTAGAAATCATTGAATGATAATGTTGAATGGTAGCATACATACCTCGTTGCACGAAAGATTTCGGAGTTTCTCCGATTCCGATTCTGAGGAAAGGTTGGGGGAAGAGAAACCATGGCTCTGGAACTGAGAGATGTGACAAAGCGGTTCGGTTCGCACGTGGCGGTGAACCGGCTGAACCTGAAGGTGGAGGAAGGGGAGTTGTTCGGGCTCCTCGGGGCCAACGGAGCGGGAAAGACGACGACGATGCGGATGATCCTTGGCTTGCTGGCGCCGACAGAAGGGGAGATTACCTGGTTCGGGCGGCGGATGGGATACGACCTGAGCCACCAGATTGGCTATTTGCCTGAGGAGAGAGGTTTGTATCCGAAACTGAAGGTGGAGGAGCAGCTGGTGTACCTTGCCCGTCTGCGGGGGATGGAGAAACGGAAGGCGCAGCGACAGCTCCGTGAGTGGTTGGAACGGTTTCATGTCAGCCATTATGCGGATAAACGGGTGGAGGAGTTATCCAAAGGAAACCAGCAGAAGATTCAGTTCATCACCGCGGTGCTGCACCAGCCGAAGCTCCTGATCCTGGATGAACCGTTCAGCGGACTGGATCCCGTCAATGTGGAACTTCTGAAAAAGGCAGTACTGGATCTGAAGGAGCAGGGAACGACCATTCTTTTTTCAAGCCACCGGATGGAGCATGTCGAGGAGCTGTGCCGCACGCTCTGCATTTTACGCAACGGCGAGGCCGTCCTGCAGGGGGATCTGGCCCAGATCAAGCGCTCGTACGGGAAGAAAACGGTTCGCCTCAGGATGGCCGCCGAGTGGCCTGACCTTGCGGCGATTCAGGGGGTTGAGCGTGTGCACCGCACCGCCTTGGGGTATGAGGTCAAGGTGCGTGATGAGGCTGTTGCCCAGACCATTTTGCAAGAGGCGTTGAAGGTCGGCGAGGTGACCGGATTTTCCCTGGAAGAGCCTTCCTTGCATGAGATATTCATCGAGAAAGTGGGCGCCGCCTACGACGAAGGTGGAGGCGAGGGGGAATGAACCGGAAGTTTTTCCTGATGGTCGGCCATCTTTACCGGAACAAGCTGAAGAGCCCCGGTTTTCTCGCCTCCGTGGGAATCATGGCGGCAGTCGTGGCCCTTCTCTGCTATTTGCCGATGATTATCATGGGGATCATAGAACGGAGCCCGAAGGAAATGCAGGTGATCGGGCTGGCGGACAGGACGGGAGACGGCTGGGCAACGCTGCTCACCGATACGAACCATCTGCCTGAAAACGCGCCCTACCGCCTGGAGCCGGTTTCCGATTCGGGGAAACAGGGAATGGATATCCGCGAGTTGGCCGGGGAAAAGGTGGCGTCCGGCGAATGGGCAGGGATACTGGAACTCCGCGACGGCGATGAATCGGCCGCCAGACCGGCAGTTGAAGCGGTATACTGGACGGATGAGAAAGATGCGTCCGATGTGCTGTTTTTTCTCAAACAGCTCCTGAACACAGCCGCTTTTCAGCAGAGGGCGCAGCAGCTGGGCCTTGGCCAGCAGGAGTTGGCCTGGCTGGATGCGCCGCTGAAGTTGGAAAAAGTGGCCCTGGAGGAAGGAGCCAAGGATGAACTGGAGCTGAACATTGCACGGGCTTTTGTGTATCTTACGGTGATGGCCCTGTATTTTATGCTGATTCAGTACGGGAATATGGTTTCGACCGAAGTGGTGGTCGAAAAGAGTTCCCGTGTCATGGAGATTTTGGTTTCCAGCGTGCCGCCGGCGCAACAGCTGTTTGCCAAAGTGCTGGGCGTGGGTTTGCTGGCCTTGACCCAGATGGCCATCGTGGTGCTGACGGGTGTCTTCTTTTTTCATCTCGCTGATCCTCTGGGGCAGCTTGACATTCAGTTGCCGCCCCTGCCAGTGGAATTGCTGCTGGTTGCGTTGGGTTATCTGATTCTCGGTTACTTGCTGTATGCGACGCTGCTGGCTTCCCTGGCCTCGCTGGTGAGCCGTCTGGAAGATGCCGGCATTATTCAGTCGCCGGTGTACATCTTTTTGGTGGGCGGGTTTTTCCTGACCATGTACGGTCTTGGCTCCCCTGATTCCCCGCTTGTGGCTGCGGCCTCGTGGGTGCCGTTTTTTACGCCGATGGTGATGTTTCTCCGCATCGGCATGGGCATGGCGGGCACGCCCGAAGTGCTGGGTTCCACGTTGTTGATGGCGGTGACGATTGCCGTTTTTGTGGTTCTTGGAGCCCGTTGGTACAAACGGGGCGTGTTCCGTTACGAGCCCATACGGGGTGCGTGGCGGCTGGGCCGTCCTGCGGCAAACGCTGGAGGGAAAGGGGACCGGGAGAGATGAGAGGATTCCGTTTGGTTTTCGCGCATACCGTGATGCAGCAGGTGCGTTCCAAAGCGTTCATCATCATCAACGCCGCCATGGTTCTCATTATGACGGCCGCTTTTTACCTGCCGGGCTTGATCCATGCTTTGTCTGAACCGCCTGTGGTGGGCGTCTATGATCCGACAGACCGGGTCTGGCCTCTGTTGCAAGAGGAGTGGCGCGGTCTTGCGGCCCCGGAATACCGTCTGGAAAGGGTGGAAGCCCCGGCAGGTTCCCAGGCGCGGCATGAGGCAGAGGAGCAGATTGCAGAAGGCCGGTGGAAAGCTTTCTTGCATGTTCATGCGGAAGGTCCGGTTGGTTCCGGCCTGCCGGGTTACACCTATCTGGCGGAACATCTCAGCCATCAGGAGCTGATGGCAGCGCTGGAAAGAGATCTGCACAAAGTACAACAACGCCTGGCGGCGAAGCGGATTGGCTTGTCGGAGGAGGAGCGAAACCGCCTTTTTGCGGAGGTTCCCCTGTCGGTGAAGCGGCTGGAGAAGGCTTCAGGCGTGGCGGACGACGGTTCAAAGGAGACAGAGAGCGCTGTGCCGTTCGGCATGGATGGCGCGGTCAGCCTTGTCATGGGCTTGAATGTGCTGCTGTATATCATGATCGTGATGCATGGCAATGTACTGGCATATATGGTGGCCCGGGAGAAAGATTCGCGCGTGATGGAGATTCTGGTTTCCAGCATCCCTCCCTTGCAGCAGTTCTGGGGGAAGGTGCTGGGGGCGTCTGTGCTGGGGCTTCTGCAAATCCTGTTTTTTCTCTCCGTGGCCTGGCTGAATCTGCTGATCGCAGGCCGGGCAGGATTTGAGCCGCCTTCCTTTCTTCGCCTGCCGGAGGTTCCTTGGACGTTGTGGCTGTTGGCGTTCGTGTTCCTGCTGCTTGGTTACCTGTTGTACAACACGATGTATGCGGCGCTGGCCTCTCTCGTGACCCGTGCGGAGGAACTGAACCAGATGCTGTCGCCGCTCATCACCATCCTGACGTTGGTTTACATCTCTGTTTTTATCGCGATCGCGTTTCCCGAGTCGAAACTGGTTGTGATCCTGTCTTATATTCCCTTTTTTGCTCCCATGCTGATGCTGCTTCGCTACGGACTGGAATCGGCGGCCTGGTGGGAGGTGGGATTGTCCATTCTGATCCTGATTCTCACCTTTTTGGGCATTGCCCGTTTTTCGGCGCGGTTATATCAGGGCGGTGTGATGCTTTACGGCAAGCGGCGCAAACTGCGTGAAGCGATCCGTGCGGCACGGGATTAGCAGGAGACGTGGGATCAGACGGCACGGGATAAAAAGACATGAACAAGGCCGCTTCTCCGGTATAGCTTGGCCACCTGCATGCATAGGATGGTACCAATTAGCTTAGGAGGAGCGTGTCATGGATGAATGAGGATTTGAACAAGTGGATGAACAGAAAATCGATGGACGGGCCCATGGTTCGCATTCGGGCGTTTTCCGAAAAGGAACGTCATGAACACTCCGGGAGCCACTCTCTTCATAGCAACCATCAACATCTCAGCTGTCAACGTTGGACATCACCCGGGCTTCATCAGGAACATTCATCAGGGTCAGGGGAGGCCGCGGTGTTGTTTCCAAGCGAACCGAACCGGCCCTATCTGAACCGGCCCGATGAAACGCAGCCGGCAGCGAAGCGATTTCCATTTGCCAAGGACGATTCCTTGAGCGAACCTTCTGCCGCCGCTGCCTCTGTCCATGAAGCGTCTGGCGACAGATGGCCGCCGCGCCGGCAGCAATTACCTGTGATGACGGGGTTGATGATTGTCGCCGGTGCGGTGATGGTCGGCCTGTTCATGGGGTGGACAGTAATGACATTGCTTTCACCGATTGCGACGGGGTGAACTTTTGTGTGGGTTCTAGATCAGATTCCTATGTTTGGCGATTGTTTGATAAATGATTTAATAATATAATATTTAAGAAAAAGACTGGAGGCGGAATGGATTTTCGCTTGAAAGGAGCATCAAGGATGAAACACGTTAGCATCGTGTTAGATGAAAAAGACTTGCAGAAGTTAAAGGAATGGTTTAATACTGCTTCTGACGATGAGGCCGTTCAATATGCAGTATATCATGTGTTGAACAAAGAGATATTTAACGATTTACTTGAATTGGAAGGAAAAGTGAAGTGGGAAGGCAACTTGGATGAGATGAGAGCTGACCGTTAATGATCTTAGTAGATACCAGTGTATGGATTGACTTTTTCAATGGTACGAATTCAAAGGAGAAAGATCTACTTCGTCAATTGATAATCAATCATGTTCAGGTATCTTTAACAGATCTAATTTTGACAGAAATTTTGCAAGGAATTCGTGACCATCGTCAGTATGAACGGGTTAAAGACCTTTTGTTGCGGTTAAATATTTTGCATGCCGTGCCTGTGAAAACCTATATTCATGCGGCAGAAATATATCGTACGTGTCGCAATAAAGGGTTTACAATAAGGAAGACTATAGATTGTTTGATTGCGGCTGTGGCGATAGAATCTGACTGCCAATTGCTGAGCAAGGATAAGGACTTTATATCTATCGCACAATGTGTTGATTTACAGTTGTATTTGCCTGAGTAAAAGTAAATTGAGCGATGATGAGATCAATCCAAACCGAACAGGCCAGATTTCTCGCGAAAGCCGGCATCGCGAAGAAATGGGCCTGTTTTCCGCATTATTGGCAGCATGGTTTGGCATTATCATTTGGCCGCGTCATGGACATGATTTTGTCGGACTGCCTTCCGTTCCACCCGGAATACTTGAAACAGGATGAACAACAGCACCATCACTTGCGGAATAAATGTTTCCCAGGTGGGATAGCACCCGATCCAGTTCCATGACGGAAGGAATTCCGAAACGTGGGATGAGATGTTTCCCGCCACCTGCAAGGCGTGGATACTTTCGCCGAGAAATTTGATCACCAGATAATAAATGAGAACCGTCCCGCCCAGAAAAAGCGGGCGCAATGGAATCCAGGAGCTGCCTTTGACAATCACAAATCCGAGCAGCAAGAGCAAAACCGCGGCCATGCCGATGCCCGTGAGGAGTTGTGCCGGGTGAATCGATGGAGCCATGCCGATGTAAAAAATGGTTGTTTCGGCCCCCTCGCGCAGAATCGCAAGGCCAGAAACCAGGAACAGCGACCACAGGTTGCCACTTGCCAGCGCCATCCCAACCTGTTGCCGTATATATTCGTTCCAGGCTTTCATGCGGGATTTGTCATGCAGCCAGATGCCGACGGCCAGCATCAGAACGACCGCAATCAGACCGATGCTTCCTTCCAGCAATTCGCGGGTGCTGCCGGTGGCCGCATTGGAGAGCGCATAGTTTAACACGATGGCCAGCAAAGCGCTGGTGAGAAGCCCGGCGATGGCGCCGTTCCAGACCCATTTTTGCCTGGACGCATTGCCGGTACGGCGCAGGAAAGCCAGTAGCGCAGCCAGGATCAGCAGCGCTTCAAGTCGTTCGCGCAACAGGATGGCGGCGGCATCCCAGGCGGTGTAACGGCTTTGGTTTGCAAAGGGTGCCAGTTCCGACTGGAGGGCGGCAATGGTTTTGGAGGCTTGGTCCACCCTTGGAGGATTGGACAGGAGATCGCTGACCGCTTCCGTCATCTGGTTTTCGATGCGGGCATAGGTTTGCGGGTCGCGGGTTTGCACGACGCCTTCAATGGCCAGCCAGGCGTTGACAAATGACTGCAGGTGATTGGCCGCTTCCTGGATGTTGCCGGAGCGGATCGCGACGTCTGCCTGATTCAGCAGGTCCATGGCGTCCTGAACGGTCCACTGGCGTGACGTGTTTGGATGATCCGCTCGGTCTGGATTTTCCTGCATTTTGCCATGCGCGTAATTTTCAACCGTCTGGAGCAATGCTGCCACTTGGCTTTCTGCCGCTTCTGCTTTTGGGGGTTCTGCCTGCAGGGAGATCCGGGCCAGGCTCATTTTTGTCTCAATCTCTCCGTATACTTGCTTGTTGTCTGCCCGGATGGCGGATTCCATTTTCAACCACTGGGCATCAAACCGTTTAAACACCTGATTGGCCCGGTCCCAATGTTGTTGCCGGATTTCGCTCAAACATTGCCGCAACGTGGGCAGCAGTGATTTTGCCGCTTCTTTGCCGTCCGTTTTTTGGCCGCCGGTCTGCTGGGTGTTGACAAATGTTTGAGTGGCTTTGGCCAGCCTGGAAATGGCCGCGTAAGCTTCGTCCGGTTTGGTTACGCTGCCGGCCAGCGCTTGCCTGGCTTCGGCCAGTGCCGTGGCCACATTTTCGGCCAGGGGCGTTTTGGCGGGATGGAACGCTTGCCATTGTTTTTCGAATTGCTCCAGTTCCGCAGCGGCTTTGTCCCAGTGGCCGTCCCTGGCTTCCACAAGAGCGCCTCCGACAAGCGGCAACAATGTGCCCTGGATGTCCGGTTCATGCGGTTCCTGTGCCGCTGCTGTCCCTCCTTTTCCAGCAGGCAAAAGCAGCAAAAATGTGGTGGCGATCACGAGGAGTCCTGCTTTCATCAGCCAATGCGCTTTTTTGTGATTCATGTCCGCGTTCCCCTCCGCGCTGTTTGTTCGGACTTTTTCTTTCAAATTTTTTCTAACTCCCAAAGAGGGTTTCGCCGATATAGCCGCCTGCACGGGTGCCCGGCAAGCAGGCAAAAACCGCGCTTCCCACATGCACGATGTATTCGTTCAATTTGTCGTTGGCGGCCAGACGCTGCTGAATGGGGATAAACTGTTTCCGCGGATCGCGCTGGAAACAAATGAATACCAGTCCCGCATCCAGTTTGCCCGTACGGGTGTCCATCCCGCTGGAATAGGAATAGGAACGGCGCAAAATCTGTTCCGTGCCGTTCCCATGCGCCAGCCGGACGTGGGAATTCCAGGGGATCACCCACTCGCCTTTTTCGTTTTTGGCATCCAGTGGAAGCGGGTCGAACTCATCCTTCATGCCGAGGGGAGCGCCGCTCTTCCGGTAGCGGCCAAACGTGGCCTCCTGCTCGCTGAGCGTGGTGCGGTCCCATATTTCAATGTGCATGCGAATGCGCCTGACCACCATGTAGGTGCCATGGACCATCCATGCGGGGCCGTCGGAAGGCTGCACCCAGACAACCTGGTTCATGACTTTTTTGTCGTTGACGTCGGGGTTGACCGTACCATCTTTAAAACCTAGCAGATTGCGCGGTGTTTCATTGATTTGGCCTGGTGTTCCCAGCCGCTGAAATCCTTCCTGCATCCACCGCAGGACAGCCGCTCCCCGCGCGATGCGTGCCAGGTTGCGCACGGCGTGAAAGGCCACCTGCAGATCATCCGCACACACCTGCACGCCTATATCTCCGCCGCACCATTCGCTTTGCAGGTTGTCTCCCGGAAAGCGCGGCAGATCGGCCAGTGCGGGAGGGCGTTTGGAGGCAAGCCCAAACCGCCGGTCGAAGAGAGACGGGCCGACGCCAAACGTGATCGTCAGTCTGGAAGGACCGAGGCCGGCTGCTTCCCCTGTATCAGAAGGCGGCAAATGGGGATGTTCGTTTTGTGTTCCCACCAGTTTTCCGCTGCACATTGCCGCAGCGGCTTCCGTCCAGGCACGAAACAGACTGGCAAGCTCCGACAGCTTGTTTGTGGTGACATCAAAGGCCGCAAAGCACAGAAAGTTTTGCGGCGGTGTGCTGATGCCTGCCTGATGTGTCCCGTAGAAAGGAACCTGCCCGTTCGTCCGCTGTGCCGGCACCGTGTTGCCCGGGGATTTGGCAAACTTGAAGGATGGCGCCAGCAGGCCGCTGCCTCCAAAATATCCCAGTAAAAGACCGATGCCGCCCATGCCCATCATTTTCAGCCAGTCGCGCCGGGTGATTGTCTGCTTTGATTTTTCCGTCTTGGATTCTCCCATTTTTGGTTCCCCCATCTTGGTTCCCCCCGTCTTTTCCCCAACTTTCATTCGCCATTTATGTCCCCAGGATGGTTCCCATATTGGACAGCGGTTCTGCCAAGGCGTCGATAACTTGGCTGAGTTTTTTGGTCTCCTCTTGCGTCAGTTCGGTGTACAGGACATATCCGTCGCCTTTTTTATAGGGAGCGAGCGCCTGGAACACGTCGTCAAACCGTGCTTCAATGGTTTTTGCCAGGGTGGGATCCTTTTTCTCCAGCGCCGGCTGCAGCAGTTCGAAAATTTTCAAAGCACCCTCCACATTGGCGGCAAAATCGTACAAATTGGTATGGGAATACCGTTCTTCTTCACCCGTGACCTTGGTGGAAGACACTTCGTTCAATAATTCCACCGCACCGGTGATGAGCATGCTGGGGTCGATTTCGACCGTTTCGACCAATGCCCGCAGCTGCTTGGCGTCGTTTAAAAGCTGATCGGCGAAACTTTCCATTCCGTTGGTCGTCTGATCCACCCAAAGGGCCTTTTCAATCCGGTGGAAACCCCGCCACTCTTTTTCGTCGACGTCATTTTCCCGCGCGTCGATGTTCGGGTCCAGATCGCCGAATGATTCGGCGATCGGCTCAATCCGCTCGTAGTACATGCGGGTGGGAGCGTACAGCGCTTTGCTTTTGTCAAGATCGCCCGATTTTACGGCCGCGACGAATTCTTCCGTCGCCTTGACGAACAGGTCGCTTTGTTCAATCACATATTGTCGGTACCCTTCCACCGCATCTTTGAAATCGGCGTCGGAATGGGTATCGGCAGTGCCTGATGTGGGCGCGGCTTGCCCGCCGTTTTCCTGGCCAACCGCTGAGAATGGTTTTCAATGATTTTTTGCAAGCGTTGCGTGTATTGGTAGAGCACGACGGCCTGTCTTGTTGTGGAAACGGCCGTTTGGTAAACTGCAAGAGAATGGAATATTTTGCATTTTCGTGCTGGAGGTGGGGAGCTCATGGAACGGGAAATCCAGGCGGTGGAACGGAATCAGATCATGATTCGTGATGTGCCGGAGGAGGAACGTCCGCGCGAGCGGATGTTGCAGTTCGGGGCGGAAGCCTTGAGCAATGCCGAGCTGCTGGCGATTCTCTTGCGCACGGGTTATGCCCGGGAGTCGGCACTGTCGCTTGCGCAGCGTCTGTTGGTTGAAGCGGAAGGGTTGAGCGGGCTGATGCGCCTCCGACTGGAGGAATTGATGCAGAAAAAGGGGATAGGGCTGGCCAAGGCGGTCCAGGTAAAGGCCGGCATTGAGCTGGGACGCCGCATCGCGCGGGACAGCCAGTTTCGCGAAAGGGTCACGATTCGCACGCCAAGGGATGCGGCCCACTACATGATGGAAGAAATGCGTTATCTTGCGCAGGAGCATTTTGTGGTCCTGTTTCTGAACACGAAGAATCAGGTGAGCGCCCATGAGACGATTTTCGTCGGCAGTCTGAACGCATCCATCGTCCATCCGCGGGAAGTGTTCCAGGCGGCGATCAAGCGCAACAGCGCTTCGATCATTTGTCTCCACAATCATCCCAGCGGCGATCCGACGCCAAGTCCTGAGGACGTGGAGGTGACCAGGCGGCTGGTGGAAGCGGGGAAGATTCTGGGGATTGAGGTGCTTGATCACATCATCATTGGCGACAGGCGCTATACCAGCATGAAGGAAAAAGGATTCATGTAAACCATGGATGCATAAGCCAAATAGGTACATAGGCGAAAAGGTTCTTTTTTCCATAAAAAATTCATCCCTTCCCCCTCAAACAGCGGCTTACAGAAATGGGCCATTTGCGGTATAATATTCGATTGTATGGCCATTTTGTTTTTCCTCCATGAACGGAAGCGGGCCTTTCCATCTTCATTTAGAAAATGAGACAGCAAGATGGTCGAAGGTCCGGCTTGCCTCTTCCAATTCAGATCCTTTTGACAATGAACACCGTCACTCACACAGTCCTTCACATATCCAAGCCGAAGTCAATCTGCAGCATATCTCGAAAAACGGTTCTGAAAAAGAAGGGAGAACAATCCATATGGCATTTGCAAGGGATTTGGGTATCGATCTGGGAACGGCCAATACACTGGTTTATGTCAAGGGGAAGGGCGTCGTGTTGCGCGAACCATCCGTCGTCGCGTTGCGCACGGATACCAATACGATTGAGGCGGTGGGTGAAGCGGCCAAAAAAATGATCGGCCGGACGCCGGGCAACATCGTAGCGGTGCGGCCGATGAAAGACGGCGTGATAGCTGATTTTGAGACGACGGAGACGATGTTGCGCTATTTTATCAACGAAGCGCTGAAGACGAACAACCGTTTCATCAAACGCAAGCCCTATGTGATGGTCTGTGTTCCTTCCGGAATCACGTCGGTCGAAAAGCGCGCGGTGGAGGATGCGACGAGAAATGCCGGCGCACGGGAAGCCTTTACCATTGAGGAGCCGTTTGCGGCGGCGATAGGCGCCGACTTGCCGGTATGGGAGCCTACAGGCAGCATGGTCGTGGATATCGGCGGCGGAACGACCGAAGTGGCGATTATCTCGTTGGGCGGCATCGTCACTTGCCGTTCCATTCGCATCGCAGGCGATGAGATGGATGAGGCGGTGATTCAGTATATCAAGCGCACTTATAACCTGCTCATCGGGGAACGCACGGCGGAAATGCTGAAAATGGATATCGGTTCGGCGATTGTGCCGGAGGAAAATATGAAAAGCGAGATCCGCGGCCGCGATCTGGTGACCGGACTTCCGAAGACGATTCATATCACGGCCAGAGAGGTGGCTGAGGCGCTGGCTGAACCCACCAGTGCCATTGTCGAGGCGGTCAAGGTCACGCTGGAAAAAACGCCGCCTGAACTTGCTGCTGATATCATGGATCGCGGCATCGTCCTGACGGGCGGCGGGGCATTGCTGCGAAATCTGGATCGGCTGATCGCCCAGGAGACCGGGATGCCGGTGTTTGTGGCGGAGAATCCGCTGGATTGTGTGGCCATCGGCACAGGGCGGGCCTTGGAAAACCTCCATCTTTTCAAATCGCGAAACCGGCTCCTGAACATCTAGTCAGACGACGGCCATGGCCTATGGCTTGTTTCATGTGAACATAGCAGTGAAGAACCGGTAAGTGGGTGTTTCTGTTGTCAAAAATTGGTAGGACACTGATTCTGATCCTTTTGGGTATCATGTTGGCTGCGGCACTGATCGGGATGACGGCCGGCACGCGGATGACGCTGAGCTTTCCGGAAAAAGTGTTCAAAGATGTGTTGACATGGACACAAGACCAACTGAACAAGCCCGCTCGCGCTGTAGCGGGCTTGTTTCAGGATATGAGCGGCATGTTCCAGTTATATGAAGAAAACCAGGTGCTGAAAAAAAGCCTGGAGCATTATGCGCAATTGGCCGCTGAAAACGAGGAGTTGCGGGCGCAAAACAAACGGTTGAAAGAGATGCTGGACTACCAGCAGAAGGAGAACAACTACACGCTGAAACTGGCCCGGGTGGTGGCTCGCGATCCGGATCGGTGGATGAATAACGTGCTGGTCATCGACCTGGGAGAAAAAGATGGCGTGCGGCCGAACATGGCCGTGATCACGCCCCGGGGTGTGATTGGCAAGGTGGTTCAGGTGAGCCATTCATCGGCCAATGTCCAGCTGATTACGGACGTGGAAAACGGCAGCCGGGTTTCGGCGGTGGTGCAGGGGCCATCGCGGGCGATCGGCGTGATTGATGGCTACGACGCGCAGCAAGGGACGTTGATTCTGTCAAAAGTGCCGCTGGAAGAT
>Ga0066871_100893_pt1 | contig 12086 bp, 15 predicted proteins | sample CeladaPassage60B_FD_62209 | JGI IMG/M metagenome (GOLD analysis project Ga0066871, IMG submission 62209) | Cellulose-adapted microbial communities from the Joint BioEnergy Institute, USA - Passage3 60B | ecosystem: Engineered > Bioreactor > Continuous culture > Unclassified | place: USA...
GACTAACTGATCGCACACCTTCCGGTCAACCAAGCGAAAATCGCCGATATCGACGGGAATGTCAAATTCAATTACCGAGCGCAATACGCGATAAAACATATAGGCGGTCCATTTTTTAAACCGTGTCTCTCCTTTTCGCTTCACGCGCCGGGCATAAACGACATCATATCCTTCTTTCCAACGGGCGATCATTTCGAAAACCAATTCAGGAGGAATCCGAACAACAGCTTCGTCAAGCGAGGCACGATCCTAAAAAGCGGGAGACAAGCGGTTCGAATGCATCGAACCAACACGCGGCTGCTTGCGTCCCAAATCGTCAAAGCTGACTTCCTCGCTCGCCCCTCCAAACGAATGACAACGCCGCGTTTAGGCTGACCAAAAATGAACTCCCCCATAAAAGCCATCGGCCGCCAAGCTGTAAGTCTATGGCGGCCGATCGTGCTTCTTCTTTATTTAATGACCTAGTCGTTCGAAATTATACTTACACTGGAGGATAGATCATTTTGAAGCGAGAAGCTGATCAGAATATAATAAAAAAACGAGTTAGTCAACTCGTTTTTCATCATAAGAAATTCAGCTCGCTCTTTTGTCCTCTCTTATTGCTTTTGAATAGTACTGAGCGAAATTTATTGAAACTCTCATAGGATATAATAATACCGATTAAGGAATGACAAAGTGAAAATATACACAGCCTTAATAAAAGACAAAACTAAGAAGGGCTAATCAGTTGAGATGGATTTTTGCTATCATATTGATGCTGATTGGGGTTTTTTATCTTCCTTGACCATTGATCAAATGAGCAATATAGGTCATATCATTATGAGAATTGTAGGATTTGGAAGTATTTTTGTTGCTGGTTTCGTTGTTAGAGGGAAGAAAGAAGAATAATAAAGTAGTCAACCTTCTTATTAAATATTGTCTCTGTTAAAAGAGATTATCGATAGTGGATACGTTTCCTCATATCATTTTTCCTAAGAACAAGTATTCGAAAGACCTTGTCGCAAGAGACCGTACAAAACCAACGATCCCCAAAGTTTCTTGTATAGGGTATGGTGAAAAATCATTGGCTCTAAACGATCTTCTGCCAACGTGCGTGTAGCTTTCATATAGTGTGGAAAGGCGATGAACAAGAGTGAAACTCCCTAATGGAATAACCGGCTTTTATCATGCAAACGTCGATCCCCCTCCTCCTCAAGTAGATGGGAAACCATTCAAGCAATTATGTTTTGATGTTGCCATTCGCAGCGGTGGAAAGATCATTGATTTTAAAAGCCCGCAATATCCAGCCAATTTTTATTATGCGCAAGTTCAGATGGTCGATGATCCATTGTATATATTGCTTAATGCCCATTATCCTTACCTTGCTGTTGCATCGACAGTTGAATGTGGAAACATCCAATTTATCGACCATCCTGTTATTGATGAGCAGTTTTCTCCGTTTTATCAAGTATTGCAATCAGCCGAACTAAACGCTCCGATTCACCCCAATTTGATATCGGGATTGAACAGTGCAGAATTGGAGCAAATTTCCTACTGGAAACCGAAAACCATCGGAGAAATCATCTTTAACTACTGGGATTAAACCATCCAGGAACCCCCATAAAAAAGGAGTTCCTGTCTTCTTTTCAAAAGCCAACATAAACATTGAACAGAGCAAACACACCACTTCATCGGTTTGGTTCGTACACATCCCACATCCATTTGATCGACTCAACGATTTGATCGGCCGCTTGTTCGGCTTCAAGCTCATTGATGACCACGCGGGAATGATGGAGAGCGTAAGCCGACTGCCGCTGGAAAAACAGCTGCTCCACCTCTTCCAACGTTTTGTTTTTCAACACCGGGCGGCTGTCGACAATGAGCGGCAGCCGTTCCTCTTTCCAATAATCCCATGACAAGTCAAGAAAAAAGACGATGCCATGAGCGAGGCACGCGCGTCGCACCTCCTCCTGCAAATACGCACCGCCGCCGAGCGACAAAATTTTCAGCCTCGTATTCGTGCATAAATCGACGATGAGTTCCCGTTCCACTTTTCGAAAGTACGCTTCTCCTTTTTGCGCAAATATCTCAGGAATCGACATCCCTTGTCGCCGCTCAATTTCCGCATCGACATCGATAAAATCGCGATACAGCTTTTTCGCGACCAGCTGCCCGATCGTCGTTTTTCCCGCTCCCATAAAGCCGATTAAAATGATGTTTCGCTCACGGAACGGGATGGTGGTTTGCCTATTCATGGTGCACTCCCCTTTCTCCTTCAACCAACAACTCATTGTCTTTCCGTATGTAACCCAACGAATCAACGGCTATATTTTTGCAATACCGACAGCACCGCCCGTACGTCCTCCATCGGAATTTGCCCCGGAGCAGAGCTTTGTTTCCCAACGGCGAACGTAACCGCCGAGCCAAACAGCCATCCGACGAGCCGCGTCATCGCGCCTAACCCACCCATCGACATCGTAATAAGCGGAATGGAAAGCTCGCGCCGCGCCTGTTGCGTCGCCTCTAGCAACACCAGCACATCTTCCGGAGACGTCGGCATGACGGCCACTTTCGCAATGTCAGCACCGCCCTGCTCGGCCCGACGCATGATGTCCACCAACATCTCTTTCGACGGCGTACCGTCAAAATGATGGCTTGAAATGATAAGCCGCACCCCGCATTCATGGGCAGTACGGCGCACATCGGCGATACGCTCCCCGTAAGCCAGCTCGCAGTCAATGAGATCCACGGCTCCGCTTTCACACACCACTTTCATTACTTGCTGCTTTTCCTCTTCATCAAGCGGAATCGGCTGTCCTCCTTCCCGCTCCGAACGGATAGTAAACAAAATCGGGATGTCCCCCGCCACACGCCGCAGCTCGTTTGCTACCTCCAGCACACGCTCCTGATCGCCGATGTGGCGAAAAAAATCGGCCCGCCATTCAATCAAATCTGGCTTCTTTCGGCAAACCTCCTCCGCTTCGCGCAGCACTTGCCCAGCATCCTCCCCGACCACCGGGGCGCAAAGGCATGGCTCATCGCCGCCGATGACCGCATTTCGAACTTTGATGATGTTCGCTGAAATATCCATCCATCGTTCCCCCATTCATGACTTTGCCAAATCAAACACGGCGGCTAGCCGTCTAAAAGACAGAGCCACACAAATCAAACCGTCCGCCTTCCGGTGAACAGCTGGAAGGCAACATCCATCTCCTTTGATCCAATCTAATATTCTTGCTTCTCTTTCATTCAATGATTTTCATGCTTTGTGATCATCGCAAAAATCATTTCGTCGGCCGCCCACCTCTTAGTAGAAATATAACTGAAAAATCATTCCTAAGCAATGTTCGAATAGTCGAAATGTTCCTGTGAGCCTTCGGTTTATCCGTCATCGACGCCTCTTTTACGACCAATCCGAACATCGCCCTTCTTTACATTTCGATGTCTCTCGACACTTTAGCTATCATATCATCACTCGCTTACAACCTCCCAACGTTTATCGCTTCTAAAGGGACTGTCGAAACATGGATCGGTCTTTTGACGTTTGGCAACCATTCCATGGACACTGTCGTGCCGATCACCGAAGTGACCGCTTCGTTTATGTACACGTTTCTCGTCGCTGCGATCATTTTGCTCACCGATATCTTCAGCGATATTTTCCTGCTCACCGATTTAGAGACGATTGAGCCGATGGACGAGCCGGCAAATAAGGCAGACATTTCACGATCAAACGGACACTAACAAAAAAGCGTCCTCCTCCCGGCGTAAAAACCGAGCAAGGACGCCTTTTTCTTTCTTATCATCATCAGCTAGCCTCTATCTCCCTAAAAGACAAACATTTCCTCATGTGACTACAACAACTTTTTCATCGTTCTAGGCCAAAAACCCAGGAACACAGCAACCATTCCTCTTCCCGAGTTTTCATACCACCCACAAAACGCTTTCTCCCAACATACATCCACCCGTTTCGAAGAAACATGGCGAGACGGATGGTTCTGATCCTCTAAACGAGGCCTATCTCTTTCAACAGCTCCTTCATTTTACCATTGATTTTCTAAGGCGGTAAGGGGCCATTTTGCACACCCCTTTCACCCCCCCAAAAAATAAAATGTGATTATGTTAACTTGTGCAACTGACCAAGATCGTCAACCGTCCAAAGCATGGATCTATCAACGAAATATTTCGAAAGACGAAAGAAAAAGAGGCTTGCACACCCCTGCCGTTTTTCCGGCCATTTTGGGGTGTGCAAAACGGAAAGAAGCCGCCCGCTACACGATCAAGTTGTTCCACGGGAGATGATCGAAAGGTGTGCCAATGACGTACTTGTTTTCGTAGCTTTCCACCGTTAGCTCATATACGCGCAAGGAATCCCCTTCCCCGATCCACGGCCGGGCTCCTTCCACCATTTCCTTTGCCTCTTTCGCAGTCAAATACGCTTCGAATACGCTTTTTTGCACCCGAATGCCGGCGTTCAGCAACCACTTGGCAAGTTTATTTCTCTTTTTTATGTCTTCCATTTTTCCAAAATTTTCGCCTAGATCTCTTTAACCAATTCATCTGGAGAGGAAATGTCATCCATAAGAATCTCATCGATGCCAGCATCTCTGTTGTTTTTGCCCATCGTTCCTACTCCTTCTCATACAGTAAATCCTCAAAAAAGACATGTGGCTGCCCCCATCATTCTCCTTAACCAAAATATTTAAGATCCGATCAGTCCCTTCTATTTTCACACACTTCGTCTAGCAGTAATGATTTTTACACAAAAAATCCTACCAGCATTGGCTGGCAGGAAAGCAGAAAACGCACCTGAACGATGCTTGTCACACCTTGATGGTTCAACAATCAAGAACACCACCCATTGTTAAGTTCGTGGCAATATCAAGGGTGATTCCTCCCTCGTTATACGAATAGCGTACGCTGAACGAAACGATGCGCCCTCCTTCCCTGATTTCACGAGTTCGTTTCGCTACTTTCTCACAACGTTCCAACACAACCGTTAACATTTCATTTTCCCGCCAGGAATTGCGCAGTACATGAAGGGATTGACCAAGTCAAACAAGTATTGATTAATATAGAGTGAAGACTAGAAGAAATGAGGGAGAACGTTGGCACGAGTTTTATACATAGAAGATGAACAGGAAATCGGCCGTTGGGTGACGATGAACCTTACGGAACGTGGGCATCATGTGACTTGGCTTCAATCCGGAGAAGAGATCGAAGAACACTTGGCCCATTGCGACCTTGTCATTTTGGATGTGATGCTGCCGGGGCTGGACGGCTTTTCCATCGGCAAACGGATAAAAAAGGAGCAGCCAGATCTGCCGATTTTGATGCTTTCGGCGCGGACTGCCATTGAGGACAAAGTGGAAGGATTGAGTTTCGCCGATGATTATCTGACCAAGCCGTTCCACCCCGATGAGTTGGCCGCCCGCGTGGAGGTTTTGCTCCGGCGCTTCAACAAAAACGATGAAATCCTGAAACTGAAGCATTTGACCATCCATACAAAAGATATGCGCATCGTCAATCATGAAACGGGAGAAGAAATTCTACTGACAGGAAAACAATATCAAATTTTCCAATACTTCCTTCGCCATCTCAATCAAATTTTGACAAAGGAGCAGTTATACGAGGGTGTTTGGGGTGAGCCTTATATTGAAGGAGATAAAACATTGATGGTGCACATCCGTTATCTTCGCGAAAAACTGGAAAAAGATCCAAAAAATCCAGAAATCATTGAAACGATCCGGGGAATCGGTTATCGGGTGAGAAAATGAAAAGCGTAAAACGATTGCGGTCGCTGACGGCAAAATATATGGCCATTATTTTAACCGCTCTGTTTCTCATCTATCTTCTTATCATCGGAACTAGCCTTTTGGTCTTCAATGTCTATGACCATAAAGACCCAGAAACGTTGCAGATCGAAAAAGCCTGGCACCAGGATGCCCGTAGTCTCAAAAACCCCGGAAGCGAAGATATCAACCGGATGTTTGAAAAATGGCAAAACCGTTATCCGAAAGCGCGCTTGTTTTGGGTGGACAGCAACGGCCGGCTCGCCGCCGGGAGGAACCTTGCTGCGGATATTCCGAAACATTGGAATGCCGCCTATACCGCCAACTTCATCAAAGCGCGTTATGACAACGACCCTTTTACGGTCATTGCCTTTCCAAACAATGATGCATCCTATGGATTCGTCGTTTTTGAAATCGAGCGGAAGCTGCTTCAACCCGCATTTACTGAAGCCAATGCCGACTTTATGTATTTTATTGTTCCCGGGGGAATTGTGTTATTTGTGACCGTCTCGTATTTGTTTTTCTTGGGGATCCGCAAACGTCTCCTTTATTTGCAACAGGCCATGGAGATACGGGACGTGGACGGATTGCCAGTAGCCATCACGGTGAGAAAACAGGATGAAATCGGCCAACTGGAGATGGCCTTCAATCAAATGGTGGATGAGCTCCGAGAAAGCCGGAAACGGGAAGAAGCGGAAGAGCAGCTGCGGAAAGAACTGATCGCCAATTTATCCCATGATTTGCGTACGCCGCTTACCAAAATCCGGGCGCATGCCTATACGTTGGAGAAAGAGGCTTTGACTCGAGTAGCAAGACAAGCTGTCAACATGATCGAACAGTCGGTTTCGAAAATGGACCGATTGATCGAGAATTTGATATCGTATACGCTTTTAAACGCCAAAAAATTGAAATATGAACCGACTCCGACGGATGTGGTCCGGCTTGCCCGTTCCTTCATCGCCGCCTGGTATCCAGCTTTTGAAAAAGAAGGTTTTTTTATAGATGTCCAGCTGGATGATTTGGAACAAAAGCATTGGAACGTCGATCCGCTTTGGATGGAACGGATTTTTGACAATTTGTTTCAAAATGTCATCCGCCACGCCAAGGACGGAAAATATATCGGGTTGAAAACGAAAAAAACCGATTCTTATGACGCGTTGGTCGTGCTTGACCGTGGCAAAGGATTCCGGCACAAAAGTTCCGAAAAAGGGGCGGGAATCGGGCTTGCCATTGTGGATTTGATGGTGAAGAAGATGGAGTTGGACTGGAAAATCGAATCATCGGAAACCGGGACAATCATAACAATCATTCATTATCGATCATGCTAGGAAAGGAATCCATTTCCTTTCCTTTTTTATTTTTAAACAAATTTTAAACTGTCTCGACACCTCATTTTAACCTTCGATTCCTATGATGGTATAGCGAGGTGATGGAAGGATGGAATATATCGTCGAAACTCATCATTTGACGAAACGGTTTGGAAAGGAGATCGCCGTAAACGCCCTGAACCTGAAAATTCCCAGAGGGGAAGTATACGGGTTTTTAGGTCCGAACGGAGCGGGGAAATCGACAACTCTCCGGATGCTTCTAGGCCTCATGAGACCGACGGCTGGATCGATCCGGATTTTTGGCAAAGACTTAAAAAAAGAGCGGATTTCCATTCTTCGGAATGTTGGATCATTGGTGGAAAGCCCGTCTTATTACTCCCACTTGACCGCCTATGAAAATTTGGAAGCCATGCGAAAAATCTTGGGCTCCCCCAAAGAAAAAATTGATGAAGTTCTGGACCTTGTCCGCCTGAGTAACGCTGCCGATAAAAAGGTAAAAGGCTTTTCTCTTGGGATGAAACAACGATTGGGGATTGCGATAGCATTGTTGAACGATCCAAAATTGCTGATTCTGGATGAACCGACAAACGGCCTCGACCCTTCAGGAATCATTGAAATGCGGAATTTAATCAAGCGTTTACCGAAAGAAAAAGACATCACCGTGCTGATTTCAAGCCACTTACTTTCTGAAATCGATCAAGTCGCTACCTACGTCGGTGTCATTTCGAAAGGAAAGCTGATTTTCCAAGATTCCATTAAAGCCATGCGCAATAAAGCCCAGCTGAAAATCCGATTAAAAGTGAGCGACGCCAACAATGCCTACCGTTCTTTGCTGGCAAAAGGAATAAAAACACACTATCAGGATCACATCATTTATTTGTATGAACAGTCGGATGAAGCGGTTGCCGCAGTGGTCGAAACCCTCGTCGATGAAGGATACTCGGTTTACCGGGTGGAAGAAGAGCATCAATCACTGGAAGACATTTTCCTAAAAATGACCGCAGGTGGTGACGACAGATGATCATGAAACTGCTTGCGACCGATTTTTTGAAAATCAAACGGAAAGGATTATGGTTTTTGACCATCCTAGGTCCACTTGGTGTCGTCTTGCTGCAGTGGGTCAATTACGAGCTCATCCCCGGCAGGAGAGAATGGCTCCTTCAAAGAAGCGATGATGATTGGCTGTTTTATTTGCAAAATGTCAACAGCTTCACACCGCTTGCACTGGTACTCGGGATCACTATTTTGACATCCCTTGCAGCCAGTATCGAAAATGAGACGAACGCCTGGAAACAACTTATCGCTTTACCGATATCGAAAATGGGGGTGTTTTTGTCCAAATTCACGGTATTGGCATTCTTGTTGGCTATCGCTTCAGTTCTATTATTCTTTTTCACATGGCTTTTAGGTATTTATTTGGATCTCGGTGCTGTCATACCGTACGCGCAAATCGCCACATTCAGCTTCTACCCATATTTTGCATCACTTCCTTTGTTGGCTTTGCACCTTTGGGTAGCAACCGTAAGCAATAACCAAGGGATTCCGATCTCCCTCGGAGTGATTGGATTTTTGTTTACCTCCTACAGTTTTAAGCTGCCGGATTGGCTGCCATGGAAGTGGCCGTCGTTGCAAAACCAATGGGATGAACCGCTCGTCAATGTCGTTTTGGGCATTTGTGTCGGTATCATCCTTTATATCATCGGGATGCTGGATTTTGCACGAAGGGATGTGAAATGAATGATTTCTCTTTTGCAGTCGGAGTGGTTTAAGTTAAGAAAATCCAAATTCGTCTTCACCGCCATTTTGCTTGGTCCACTCATTACGTTTTTCTATGCACTGATGCTCCAACCGGACACATTCGGATTGGAAAAAAGATTTTTGTGGGAATTTTTGATCGCGTTTACCACGCTTCTTTACGCCTTGCGTTTTTTGCCACTCACGACCGGCATCTTGGCTGGCCTCATCTGCCGGTATGAGCATCAAAACGGAGGATGGAAGCAACTGTTGGCCCTGCCGGTGACAAGGAGCTGGGTATTTCTCGCCAAATATACGATCCTCATGCTCATCACCTTGACCATGCAATTGCTCTATTTGCTTGCTATTTGGACTTCCGGAGTGCTAAAGGGGGCGGAGGAGCCGTTTCCTATGATGCTCCTTTGGAAAAGCATTTTTGGCGGCTGGATCGCGACGTTGCCTCTTCTTGCTTTGCAATTGTGGATGTCGATGCTTTTTAAAAGTTTCGCCGCGCCCTTTGCCGTGAACGTCGTTTTCACTTTGCCCGCCATTCTGGCAGTAAACTCGGAAAAATTTGGACCATTATACCCTTGGGCACAGCCATTTTTGATGATGTATGTATCCGGGGATGCGGAAAATGATATATTCTTTGTCCCATGGGAACAAGTCTTAACAGTGGTCGGCGGCAGTTTTCTCATTTTCTTCTTTGGCGGCCTGTTATATTTCCGGCGAAAAGAAAATATCTAAAAACAGCTAGTTTCCTTAATATTGTGGAGGCTCTTGTCCATAGCCAGAAAGCAAAAAGAAAATAATAATGTAGATGAGTACATGAAGTTCAAAATCGATCGCTTTGTTTCTAGAACATTCATGTTTTCCATTTTATTGGTCATTTTACTACTATCAAACTTTCTCCATCTATTTTACCTTTACGGGTGCAGGAAATATGATAAGGAAAAATCAATGAAGAAGACCGGAGGTGTAAAAACCTTTGGTCTTCTTCGTTGCTTTCTATACTAAAGCACAAATTGCCTTTGCTCCAAAATAGCAACCAACAGATACTAAGACTACACAGATAGGCTCACAAGTAGAAAATCGCACAACAAACTTGATTAGAACTTCGATAACGCCTCCACCGCATCCGCCAAATCACTGTAGCTGTCCTTTACGTACCGCGATGTGGTGGCGATATGGCTGTGACCGGCCAACCGGCGCACCTTTTCGATATCATTGTTCGTTGCTTTTAACATCCACTTGCAGAAGGTGTGGCGAAACATATGCGGCGTCAGTTTCTTGCCCGGCGGGCTGTAGCTCTCGACCATGCGCTGAATCCCACGCACAGAGAACTTAGGAGATCGCTGGCTATAAAAAACATAGGGAGATGCTTCGACATGTGGTTTCTTTTTCGCCATTTCCGCACGAAATGCCAACCAATCCTGAAGCTCCGCCAACAAGATGTTTGAAATCGGCACCGTCCGTACCTTCATCCCTTTGCCCACGATGCGAAGATGCCTCATCTCGAGATCAATGTCCGTCAGTTTCAAGTTCGACAGCTCTTCCACCCGCAGACCAGCATAAACAAACAGGTAGACAATCGCCCGGTCACGTCGATCCTTTTCCTCCGGGTCGACGCCTCGACTTTGAATGCAGATAATATGTCTAGTGTAAAGAGCGAATCTCTCTGCGATGATCTCATGCTCCAACATATGTGATCTCCTGCTTTAGATGCAAAAACTGGGCATTTACCTAGCCCATCTTATGACCCAGGGCATATACTGGAGTATCCTGTTACCCAGGACATATGCTGAAGTATCTTAGTGTAAAGAGGTGAAACACATGTCAAAATGTCAAAATGACAACCAGGTGATAAGAATACGATGTGGTTGCACCAATCTGAGAACCGTGACTGTGCATAGACCTATCTCACCAGAACCGCCAGAACCGGGTGGTCCGGATGATCCGGGTCCATCAATTTTTGCCTATGTGACCAATGCCGCTGACAATACGGTATCAGTCATTGATACCTCAACCAATACAGTCATCGAAACAATCTCGGTAGGAAACATGCCTGATCGTATCGCCATTACGCCAGATGGCACGCGCGCATATGTGGGTAATGTCCTTAGCAATACGATATCAGTCATTGATACCTCAACCAATACAGTCATCGCAACAATTCCGGTAGCATCTCCTCATGATATAGACCTGACACCAGACGGCACTCACGCGTATGTTACTAATACCACTACCAACACTGTATCAGTCCTTAACACCGCTACCAACACCGTGATCACAACGATTCCTGTAGGAAATGCCCCTCATGGTATAGCCATTACGCCGGTTGCTATATAAACCCATCTCCTCCATGAATCCTCCCTTGAAACATCACAGGGGATAATCGTTTTGGGGCAAACTATATCATCATTCGCATGAATACCTTAATACCAACTACTAATACTGAAAGTCCCGTCGCACCCTGTTCCAATTGGAGCCCATCTAAATTCACATTGTGCCCAAATATAATAACTATGTTCTTCGTTAATTGGGCCAACTCGTTTATTTACTATTTCTTCTTCATTGAGAAAATACCCCCAAACAGGGTCTTTTTGCCAAAATTGATTAGTAACGTCTTTTCCGTCATCTCTATAAACTCTAAAATATAACCAAGTATGTCCTAGATCAGAATTGTTATTATAGCCATATACCCCTAGATACCCACCTTTAGGAACTTTTACTTTTCTAGTTGTATAGACTTTACCATCAGGAGCACCATCAAAAATAATGGTACTTTTATCTTTAAGAGTTGCAGCATAAACATCCGGATGGAAACTCATCAAGGAAAACAAAACGATCAAGGAAAAGAGGAGTATCTTTTTCATAAAACATATCCCCTTTCTCCAAGTTATTTTCTACCCTTAAATATAATGATGTTCACAAAAATGGAAACAGACTTTACTACCATTTTTTTAATTATTTTCCAGATCGGTTTCATTAAGTAGAAGATTGTCTTGGTGCATTTGTAGGCTGTTTCATTTAAATGAACAAAAACTCAAACTCAACTATTTAACAAAATATAAATACAAAATAATTTATTTACATTTCAGTTAATTTTGAATAAAATTTAACATGGTAATAAAATGGGGTCTTCACCATTTTCTGTGATTTCTACTCAATCCTAGAAACATGTTAGCTGGATGAAATAGGTTCATCAGTCAGGATCCTTCTTCCGCATACAGACCACGAAGTTGGTAGAATGGAA
>Ga0066871_100908_pt1 | contig 11905 bp, 4 predicted proteins | sample CeladaPassage60B_FD_62209 | JGI IMG/M metagenome (GOLD analysis project Ga0066871, IMG submission 62209) | Cellulose-adapted microbial communities from the Joint BioEnergy Institute, USA - Passage3 60B | ecosystem: Engineered > Bioreactor > Continuous culture > Unclassified | place: USA...
TTGGGAAACTGCTTGATAAATCAGCCACCGTTCCTATCCCCTCTCCCCTGTACCTTTTCAAAAGAAGTAAAAGCCAAGCATGAATCAGGGCAAAACCCTAACCACGCTCGGCTTCTTGGACATTTTTTATTGTCCCTGGACAGTTTTTATTTTCCCAAGACGGGATTTATTAGCTGTCTACAAAAATCTCTCCACCCTCCCGCTGCTTACTCCACCGTGACGCTCTTTGCCAAATTCCGAGGCTTGTCAACATCCGTCCCCCGGCTCACTGCGGAATAATAGGCCAACAGCTGCAATGGCACCGCGGCCACCACAGGCATTAAGAACGGATGAACAGCAGGCACCATCAAGATTTTGCCGGCATTAGGATCAATACCGGCCAAATCGCTGCGGGCAATGGTCAAGACCGCTGCGCCGCGGGCCCGTACCTCCTCGATGTTGCTTATCATTTTCTCTCTTAGATCGGGCTGCGTCATCAACGCAATCACCGGCGTGCCCTCTTCAATGAGCGCCAATGTGCCATGTTTCAACTCCCCTGCGGGATAGGCCTCAGCGTGAATGTACGAAATCTCCTTTAGCTTGAGCTGTCCCTCAAGGGCTGAGAAGTAGTCGAGTCCGCGACCGATGAAAAAGGCGTCGCGCCACGACCGGGTGAGCTCACCGATTTCGCGCACCTCGTCTTCCACCATCAGCGCTCCCTCCAAAGCCTCTGGGAGCCGGCGCAGGACATCGATTAAGTTCCGACGCTCCTCCTGGCTGGCATGGCCCGTAAGCTCAGCCAAGCGAATGGCCAACAGGGCCAGGGCGACGATCTGGGTGGTATATGCCTTGGTCGAGGCAACCGCGATCTCTGGTCCCGCCCATGTATAAACCACATCGTCAGCCTCACGGGCCACCGAGCTGCCCACCACGTTGGTGATGGCCAGGACGCGGGCACCACGCCGCCGGGCCTCCCGCAAGGCAGACAGCGTGTCTGCCGTCTCGCCCGATTGGCTAATGACGACAAACAGGGTGCGCTCATCAACCAAGGGTTCGCGATAACGGAACTCCGAGGCCACCTCGTTCCAGACAGGCAGGCCGGCCAGGCGTTCGATTAACCTCCCCCCGATAAGGCCCGCGTGATAAGCTGTCCCGCAGGCGACCAGGTGCACGCTTCGAAGGCCCCGCACCCATTCAGGGTCAAAGTGCACGCCGTCTAACACCACGCCGTCGCCGGCCCGGTTGATGCGGCCGGACAGCGTGTCCCGCACCGCCTGCGGTTGCTCATGAATTTCCTTCAGCATGAAATGCTCGTATCCGCCACGCTCGGCCTGACCAGGTTCCCAGTTGACGATCATGGACTCCCGCGTCACCGGCGTGCCATCGATCTTCATCAACTCGACACCGTCGCGGGTCAACACAGCCATCTCTTCTTCTTCCAAGGGAATGACCCGGCGAGTATAGGGCAAAAGTGCCGGAATGTCTGAGGCAAGAAAGTTCTCCTGCTCACCCAGACCGATGATCAAGGGCGACGACCGCTTGACGGCCACGATCTTGTCCGGCTCTAGCCGGCTCATCACAACGAGGGCGTAGGCACCTTGCAGTTGGGCTGCCGCCCGGCGCAGGGTACTCGCCAAGTCTCCGTCGTAGAGGGACTCGAGCAAGTGCGCAATGACCTCCGTGTCTGTCTCCGACTTAAACCGGTGGCCCTTCGCTTTCAGTTCGTCGCGCAGCTCGGCGTAGTTCTCGATGATCCCGTTATGCACCACTACGCAGGTCCCCGTGCAGTCTGTGTGGGGATGAGCGTTCTCATCTGACGGTTGCCCGTGGGTTGCCCATCGGGTGTGGCCGATGCCGATGGTCCCCCTTGGGGGCCGATCGCCCACGATCTCCTCCAAATTGTCGATCCTGCCCACCCGCTTTCGCACGTCCACCGTGCCGTTGTCACTGACAGCGATGCCAGCCGAATCGTAACCGCGATACTCCAGGGTACGCAATCCGCGGATCAGAATGGGAACAGCCTGCTTGGGCCCCACATAACCCACGATCCCGCACATGCTGCCATCAACCTCCTCTCTCTTCCGCCCCACTCCGGTCTGAAGCACACGCATCACTTGATAAAGCGCAAAAACCTCGGCCGCCGGATGGGGTAGACAACAAAAAAATTGCGCCACAAAGCGCCACGTTTGTGGAAATCCGCCTGTGCCCGCACCACAAAGCACGGGCATGATCACCAACGGATCACCAACGGCAGACACGAAACAGGCAACCAAAGGAGGATTCGGAGCAGAAGAAAGAAGAAAGTGGAAAAACGGGGTCAGGCCACCTGGCCCGTATTGTCCCCGGAATCGCTCCCGGGATTTGCCGAGCCGTTCACGGTCGTGGCCAACCGTGGGGGGACCCGCCGACCATTCGACACACCCCATCCTCGTCAACTCGCCTCCACCACGGGAGACGAGTCCTGGCGCTAGCGAGGCCGTTCACCTTCGCTTTCCGTTGGCTCGCTGACCGCCGGTTTTCCGCTTCTCTCACGAATCCCCGTGATTCCAGCCATGCTGCCGTCACGGTAAACCGTTCGTCATGGGCGTACCGCTTTCAATCCCTCCTTTCAATGGTTCACTCACCTGCCCCCACGCCCAACTGCACGGACGGTCTGGGGAGGCGGCTTACAGCGGCACCATAGGCGGTACCATCCCTAATATATGCACCAGGCTCCCGACTGTCAACGGCTGGTCCGCAATGCTCGCTTGAGACATCGCCGGCGGGAGGACATCGTGCACGAAAAAAGCAGGCCTTCCGCCCCGCGGGAAAGCCTGCTTGCTTTGCACAGCGTTCCCTAGCCTCACCCCAACAACGCCCTTTGAATCCGTTCAAGCGCCTCCTGCAGCCGTTCTTCCTTGAGACAAAGGCTGATGCGAACATAGCTCTCGCCGTACTGGCCGTAGCCGATACCCGGCGTCACCACCACCGCCGCCTTCGTCAACAGCAACTCCGCATAGGAGGTGCTGGTATGCCCCTCCGGCACAGGGACCCAAAGATAAAAGGTGCCCTTGGACGGCTCCACCTGCAGACCAGCGGCCCGCAACCCATCCACGGCCAGATCCCGGCGGCGCTGGTAGATGGCGTTCATCTCCCGGATGAACGCCTCGCTTTTGGGATTGGTCAGGGCTTCGACAGCCGCCATTTGAACGGCCGTGAACTGTCCCGAATCGGTGTTCGTCTTAATGATGCCCAGGCCCTTGTAAAGGGCGTCGGCGTTGCCCACTGCGGCGGCGATGCGCCAACCTGTCATGTTGAAGGGCTTGGAGAGGGACCAGAACTCGACAGCTACATCCTTGGCCCCAGGCACTTGCAGCACCGAAGGTGCCACATAGCCGTCAAAGGTCATTTCAGAGTAGGCGTTGTCGGAAACCAGGAGGATGTCGTATTGTTTGCAGAACGCCACAACCTCCCGGTAGAAGTCGAGACTGGCCACGGCTCCAGTGGGGTTGTTCGGGTAATTGAGGAAGAGCAGTTTGGCCCGCCGCGCCACCTCCTCCGGGATGGCAGAGAGCTCGGGCAGGAAGTCCCGCTCCCGGGTAAGCGGCAGGATGTAAGGGGTGCCACCCGCCAGAGACGTGTGCGTCTTATAAACCGGGTAGGCCGGGTCCGGAATCAACACGACATCGCCGGGATCGACGTAAGCCCAGATGAGGTGGGCCAACCCCTCCTTGGAACCGATGAGGGTGAGGACCTCGAATTTCGGATCCAGGTCGACGCCGAATCGCCGCTTGTAAAAGTGGGCGACCGCCTCCCGGAAAAGAAGGCTGCCGTCATAGTCGGGGTACTGGTGCCAGCGGGAATCGGCCACCTCCCGCTGCATCCGCTCCACTACAAAGTCGGGCGTCGGCAGGTCGGGGTCGCCAATGCCGAGGGAGATGACGTCGACGCCCTTTGCCGTCAGCTCGGCTTTCTTCTTGTCGATCTGAGCAAAAAGGTACGGCGGCACAGAAGCGATACGCTGGGCAACCTTGGGCATGGAGATCCTCCTTCACTCGTAATCTGTAAGACGCCAGACGCCTCGAGCAGAAACCTGGGAACCGGCCCCGCATTCGCAGTTGTTCCATCCCATATTGTAGACGTAACCGTCGGTTGAGACAGACTCCATGAAGGCCAGACGCCGCCTCACGACATGCAAAATCTTGCCTTGCACCTCATTCCAATGTCCCCATGTATATGTCCCTAATTTAATATAATGTCCCCATTATATCCGAACATAGAGACTTCGTAAAGACGAATCGATTCCCATTTCCCTCTAAATTTCTGCAGCAAGCGGGGGCTTCCGTTCGGCTCTGGTATGGATGATCATTTGGCAACACAGGGTGAAGACAGGCACGGTCCCCCCGCAACCCGCATAGGATGCCCAAAACAGGATTGGGCGACCGCCCGGCGGACCGGGACAAGAAACTTGTGGAACCGGGTGCCTTCACGGGCCGGTCGCCATCCACCGGAGGAGGTTGAGCCATCCATGTGTGGCATCGTAGGCTGGATCGACTGGAAACAGGACCTGACCGGGCAGCGCCCAGTGCTGGAAGCCATGACCAACACGCTCGCGTGCCGAGGTCCGGACAACTGCGGCTATTGGATCTCACGGCACGCCGCCATCGGCCACCGGCGTCTGACCGTCATCGACCCGGTTGGCGGAGGACAGCCCATGACTCGTGACCGCGGCAAGAACCGGTTCATCTTGACCTATAACGGCGAGCTGTACAACACCAATGAATTGCGTCGTGAGCTGGAAGACCGCGGACACCGTTTCCGCAGCAGCTCCGATACCGAGGTGGTGCTCGTCTCGTTCATCGAATGGGGCATCCACTGTCTCGAGAAATTGAACGGCATCTTCGCCTTCGGGATCTGGGACGAGGGAGAGCAGAGGCTGTTCCTGGCCCGCGACCGCCTCGGTGTCAAACCTCTGTTCTACACGCAGAAGGACGGCACCTTCCTCTTCGCTTCGGAAATAAAGGCGCTGCTGGCCCATCCCGCTGTGAAGCCGGCAGTGGACGCGGAAGGGCTGGCGGAAATCTTTGCCCTCGGTCCGGCGCGGACCCCCGGCCACGGCGTGTTCAAGGACGTTCGTGAGTTAATGCCTGCCCACTTCCTGGTTTGGGACCGCAGCGGCCTTTACCAGGAATGTTACTGGGAATTGGTGAGCCGGCCCCACGAGGAAACCTTCGAAGACACGATCGCACAGGTCAGGACTCTGTTGGCCGATGCAACCGAGCGGCAGCTGGTGTCCGACGTGCCCATTAGCACGCTCCTCTCAGGCGGCCTGGATTCCAGCGCCATCACCGCTTTCGCGGCCCGGGCCGTCGAGCGGAGGGGAACCGGTCCGCTGCGGACGTACTCGGTGGATTATGCCGGCAACGAGCATTATTTTCGCCCCAATGACTTTCAGCCTGAGACGGATGCCCCCTTTGTGCGCGTGGTGTCGGACTACTTCGGCACAGATCATCGCACGATATGGCTCGAGACGCCGGAGCTGGCCGAAGCGCTGAGCCGGGCGGTGAAAGCCCGCGACTTGCCCGGAATGGCCGACATCGACGCCTCTCTCTACCTCTTCTGCCGGGAAATCAAAAAGGAGACCACGGTTGCCTTGTCGGGAGAAGGTGCGGACGAAGTTTTTGGCGGTTATCCCTGGTTCTTTCGGGAAGACGCGCTGCAGGCAGACACCTTTCCCTGGTCACTGAAGTTGGATGCGCGCCTGCAAGTGTTGGCCCCCGACGTCATCCGCCACATCCAGCCCCAGGAATACCTGGCAGAGCGTTATCGGCAGGCCTTGGCCAAGGTGCCGCGCCTCGAGGGGGAGGAGGCGGCAGCCGCCCGAAGGCGGGAGATCGCTTACCTGACCCTGACTCGCTGGATGCCGGTGCTGCTCGATCGCAAGGACCGCATGAGCATGGCTGTGGGGCTGGAGGTGCGCGTCCCCTTCTGCGATCACCGCCTGGTGGAGTATGTCTGGAACGTGCCTTGGGAGATGAAAACAGCCGGGGGACAGGAGAAAGGACTGCTGCGCCTTGCCCTTGATGGTATGCTTCCCGGCGCGGTTCTTTCGCGAAAAAAAAGCCCTTTTCCCAAAACCTTTCATCCCGCCTACCTGGCGGCCGTCCGCAATCGGGTGGAGGCGATCCTGGAGGATCACGCCTCCCCCCTGCGGCCGATGCTGAACGTCCCGGCTGTGCGGGAGTTGATCCAGACGGAGGGAGAGTTCGATCAGCCCTGGTTTGGCCAGCTCATGCGGCGCCCACAGCTTCTGGCCTACTTGGTCCAGGTGGACTTGTGGATGCGGCGATACCGGGTGGTGATTCGCTAATCTCCGTGCAATCATGCTGCGGCAGATATAGATATATATGAAACAGCGACCAGCGCACCCGCTGATCTTTGCCCTTCCAAACAAGGTGCTGGTTCGCCTGCCTCCAATCCCGTCGGTTGAACATAGTCGGTTGAACATATTTGTACGGCATGAAAAAGGGATGGGTACCATTGAGGGTATCCCATCCCTTTTTCCGTTTTCTGTATCCTTTTTGCCGTTCCTCTGTATCCTTCCTGCCGCTTCCTACTCATGCGCTCCCTACGGCTTTCCACCATCCCGGCAGGCAACCGGCCCGTCTTGCGTCTAGCCGTAGCCAACCAGGATGAGCCGCCAGCCAACCCATCAGTTGCGTCCCGAAGCAGCAGCCGTCGACTGCCTCTTCGCGGCGTCGGCTTCCTGGCTCGCCCTTGCCTCCGAAGCCAGCGGAATCACGCGCCAGAAGTGCGGAAGCGCCTCGTCCCAACGCTTGAGCAGGTCCCGGGCTCGCTGACTGCCCGTGCGCTCGGCGTGGGCGGCAATCAGCGCCCGCAACTCCTCGGTGGCGCCATCCTGCCCCTCGGCAGCACCGGCTACGCGTTCGATACGCACCGACGGCTGATGGTAACGAAGAGCCAACTGACCTTCAGGGTCGTAAACGAAAACCTGTCCGTTGGTCATGCCGGCACCAAAGTTGCGGCCCACGCGTCCCAGCACAATCACTGTTCCACCTGTCATGTACTCACACGCATGGTCACCGACGCCTTCCACAACGGCGACAGCGCCGCTGTTGCGGACGGCGAAACGTTCACCGGCAGCGCCGGCGCAGAACAGCGTTCCACCCGTGGCCCCGTAGAGTACGGTGTTGCCGACGATCACGTTCCGTTCCGGATCGGCCGGTGCACCTGGCTCTGGCCGAATCACGATCTCGCCGCCCGCCATGCCCTTGCCGACGTAGTCGTTGGCCCTGCCGATCAGTTCCAGGTGCATGCCGCGCACGCAGAAGGCACCGAATGACTGCCCCGCCACACCGCGAAACTCAAGGCGCACGCTGTCTGGGGACAGACCCTGGTCCCCGTACCGGCGGGCGATTTCCCAGGCCACAATGGCGCCCACGGTGCGATCCGTGTTGGAAATCTCATAGGTGCGCTGTACCGGCCGGGCCTCTTCGATGGCCGTGCGCAGCTCGGCGGCCATCCGGTGGCCCAGGGTGTCCTCGGATGGCAGCGGGTTGGAAAGCTGCGTGCGGCGCAGCGCCACTTCCTGGCCACCGGCCGCGGGCGCTGCGGGCGCCAAGAGTCCCCTCAGGTCGATGCGGTCGGCCCTCGGGTTGCCCGTGGACCGCTGAACCAGCAGATCCGAACGGCCAATCACGTCGTCCAGGCGCCGGTATCCCAGCTGGGCCAGGATTTCCCGCACTTCCTGGGCGATGTTGAGGAAATAGGCGATAACGTGCTCAGGAGTGCCGGGGAACTTCTGACGCAGTCTCTCCGCCTGGGTGGCGATGCCCACCGGGCAGGTGTTGTTGTGGCACACCCGCGCCATCTGGCATCCCTCCGCCACCAAAGCGGAGGTGCCAAAAGAGTATTCATCGGCACCCAGCAGGGCCGCCATCACCACGTCGCGGCCCGTTTTCAGCCCGCCGTCTACCCGCACGGTTACCCGCGAGCGCAGACCGTTGGCCACCAGCATCCGTTGGGTTTCGACCAGCCCCAGCTCCCATGGCAGGCCGGCATGCTTGATGGAACTCAAGGGGGACGATCCGGTTCCGCCATTGTGCCCGCTGATGACGATGATGTCCGCATACCCCTTGGCCACACCGGCCGCGATGATGCCCACACCCGTCTCTGCCACCAGTTTGACGGAGATCAGGGCTTTGGGGTTGGCCTGTTTGAGGTCATAAATCAGTTGCGCCAAGTCCTCGATCGAGTAAATATCATGGTGCGGCGGCGGTGAGATCAGCGGCACACCGGGCACCGTGTAGCGCAGGCGCGCGATCAGTTCCGTCACCTTGTGCCCCGGGAGCTGGCCTCCCTCACCGGGCTTGGAGCCCTGAGCCATCTTGATCTGGAGTTCCTCCGCCGATGCCAGGTAGGCAGGAGTGACCCCGAAACGGCCCGATGCTACCTGTTTGACCGCGCTGTTGCGCTCGGTGCCGTAACGAGCTGGATCTTCACCGCCCTCACCGGAGTTGGAGCGGCTTCCCAGCCGGTTCATAGCGATGGCCAACGTTTCATGGGCTTCCGGCGACAAAGCCCCGATGGACATGGCACCTGTCGATAGGCGTCGCACGATGTCCTCCACCGGTTCCACTTCGTCCACCGGAATCGGATCCCGGTCGGAACGGAAGTCCAAAAGATCCCGGATCTGGTTGGGCGGACCCCCGTGCACCAATTGGCTGAAATGGCGGTAATGGTCGCTGGTTTCGGAAATCTTCCCCTCCTGCTCACCCTGCGTCTCCCGCACCGCCCGGTGCAGCGCCCGCACAACCTCGGGTTTGAACCCGTGGTCTTCGCCATCCTTCTTGAATTTGTAGAAACCATACCCCTTGACGGCACCCGCCGTTACACTTACGGAAGAACCTTCTCCCTCGGCAGCGTCCGCCTTCGCATGATCGGACGGAACGGACTCGCTTACCTCGTCCGAAAAAGCCAGTCCGTGCCAGTAGAGGATGTCCTCCGCCAGCTCCCTGAAACTGTTTCCGCCTACCTGGCAGGGTGTGCCAGCGAAGCACCGCTCGACCACTTCGGGGGCAAGACCGATCGCTTCGAAGATCTGTGCACCCATGTAGGCATCCAAGGTCGAGATCCCCATCTTGGACATGATCTTCTTGAGTCCGCCCTCGACGGCACGGATGAAATTGGCCTCATTCCCCAGTTCCCGCGCTGCGGCCAGCGCCAGGTAGGGATTGACGGCGGCTGCGCCGTAACCGATCAGGGTAGCAAAATGGTGGACGTCCCGCGGTTCGCCGCTTTCCACCACGAGGGAGGCCCGCGCCCGCTTGCCAGCCCTCAACAGCCGGTGATGGACGGCACCGGTGGCCAGCAGGGCCGGAATGGGCGCCTTCTCGGCGTTCGCCCCGCGATCGCTCAAGATCAAGATGGTGCAGCCGGCATCGACGGCCTCTTCGGCCCGCTGACACAATTCCTCCAGAGCTGGTTCAAGGGCATCAGGGCCGGTCGCCGGGAAGAGCATCTCCAGCACCGCGCTGCGAAACTGCGGATCCCGTGCGCCAAGATCTTTCAGCCGGGCCAGCTGCTCATCGGTCAGGACCGGGCTTGGCTGCTCGATCATCTGCGCCTGCTCAGGCGCTTCTGTGAGCAGGTTGGGTCGAGCGCCCAGACGGGTCGTGATGGAGAAAACGAGATCTTCCCGCAGGTGATCGATGGGAGGGTTCGTCACCTGTGCGAAACGCTGTTTGAAATAGTGGTGCAGTGGCCGGTGGACATGCGAAAACACAGCATGCGGCGTGTCGTCGCCCATTGAACCGTCGGGTTCCTTGCCGTTTTCCACCATAGGACGAAGGATGACCGTCAATTCTTCTTTCGTATAGCCAAAGATCGCCGTCAGGCGGGCGGAAGGCACCGATGCGACGGATGCGTTCGCAACAGTCTGCGCGTTCCCGTCGGAGGCAGGCGCATCCAAGGTACAAATGCCCTGACGCACCCACTCCCCATAAGGCTTTTGCTGTGCCAGCTCGGCTTTGATTTCTTCATCGTGGCAGAACCGGCCCGTCTCAAGGTCGACGGCGATCATCTGGCCGGGTCCCAGTTTGCCGTGTTCGCGCACCCGTTGCGGATCCACATCCACGACACCAGTCTCCGAGGCAGCCACCACCAAACCGTCGTCCAGAACGGTGTAGCGCAAAGGACGCAGGCCGTTGCGGTCCAGGCGTGCCCCCACCCAGCGGCCGTCGCTGAATACCAGCGCTGCCGGTCCGTCCCAGGGCTCTGTCAGGCAAGCGTGGAAACGGTAGAAGTCTCTGAGCTCCGCCGGCATGTCAGCCACTTTCTCCCAGGCCTCAGGCACCAGCATGAGGAGCGTGTGCCGAACGTCTCGACCGGCAACGGTCAACAGTTCCGCGACGTTGTCCAGCATCGCTGAATCGGAGCCGCCCGAGTCGATCACAGGCCGCAGCCGCTCAACCGTTGCCTCCGGCCATTCAGGGACGGACAAAAGCGGTTCCCGCGCAGCGATCCAGTTCACATTCCCTTGCAGGGTGTTGATCTCTCCGTTGTGGGCCAGCAGCCGGAAAGGTTGGGCCCGCTTCCAGGTAGGCGTTGTGTTGGTGCTGTAGCGCTGGTGAAAAGTGATGAAACGCGTCTCGAAATCCGGATTACGGAGATCCAGGTAAAACCGGTCCAAATCGTCTGCCGTGAGCAAGCCCTTGTAAACCACCGTCCGGGTAGACATAGAGGCAACGTAAGGGGCTTCATCCCTCACCGGTCTCTCCCCAGAGACGGCGGTGGAACCGGAAGCGTCAAGGTGATCCCAGTGTTGCCGGGCCACCTCCCGCTCAAAGTCCCGCCGGGCCAGATACAAGGCCCGCTCGAAGGGCCGGCCTGCGGAAACCGATGCCGCGCGAACGATCACCGCCTGCCACAAGTCAGGCCGGGAGGCGGCCGCAATGGGGCCGAGGACGGCCTCGTCTACCGGCACGCTCCGCCAGGTCAGAACGGACAGGCCGTGACGGCCGCATACTTCTTCCAGCAGGCGCTGGGCGCGGTCACGGGCACCTGGCTCGCAAGGCAAGAAGCAGACAGCCAGTGCGTAATCGCCCGCAGGCGGCAGCCGCAGCGAACGGTTTTCCAGCTCCCGCTGGAGCAGTTTGTGGGGGATTTCCGTCATGACGCCGGCACCATCACCGGTACGGCCGTCAGCGGCCACGCCGCCGCGGTGGCGCAGGCGGTGCAGCGCAGTGAGGCCGAGACGGACCAGATTATGGGACGGTCGCCCGTTGCCCGCAGCGATGAATCCGACGCCGCAGGCGTCATGCTCAAGTAACGGGGTCCGCCCAGCAGAATCGGTAAAGACGCGTGTGTCTAAGTTGCCATTGGAAGTCGTGTCAGTGAACGAGATGTCACTGTTCAGCATGCGAGAGTAATGACGCAACATGATGGGCAGACCCTCCTCTGTATAGTATTTTTCAATAAAATGGCAAGCCTGTTGCCGGTCCCCTAGGGACTGGCACAGACTTCTCACTATCCAGTTACCTCCTTGACAATGACATATAGGGACATCATGTAGGGACATCAAGCTATGCCGGACGCGGCAACATCCAGGGCAGCTCTTTGGACCGAAGCGTTGCTTCATCTGCGGGGAGGGGGATTGGATCGAAGTGCAGGCCGTGAGGAAGGCTGGCGACAACCGCCATCACGCTGGAGCCGTTCATCGCTCTGGCGTTCGAACTGGCGTCCGAAACGGATGCGATGCCACCTGGTGCACAACCAGGCATGAAAGAAACCATGCTTCTCTCTAGAAAAAATGTTGCATTATTAGTTTGCTAGTATAACACATATCGCTATGAAATTGGAAGCCACAATTTTGCCATGGTCATGATCATCGAGAATTCCATGTACAACATCAATGATTGCGAACCAA
>Ga0066871_100910_pt1 | contig 11887 bp, 17 predicted proteins | sample CeladaPassage60B_FD_62209 | JGI IMG/M metagenome (GOLD analysis project Ga0066871, IMG submission 62209) | Cellulose-adapted microbial communities from the Joint BioEnergy Institute, USA - Passage3 60B | ecosystem: Engineered > Bioreactor > Continuous culture > Unclassified | place: USA...
TACATTTGCCTGCAATAGGTTGCATGGTCATGGGAATACATTGGCATTTCCGGATAATGGAAACTGTTCATTCGGGATTTTCCTCCTCCTTGATTTTGCTGGGTGTTTACTACCCGTTGATAGTCTATGGTGGGCAATGATTCCAGCACCACGGCAAGCGCCCATGATTGAATAAAATTCCGCCAATGTCTGGTTAATCTTTAAGCTGAGGCGTATTACCCGATTGAACCTTTGTCAATACTTTGGATGAATTTCGTAACATTGCCCAGGCAGCAGGAACCTTGCGGGTTATTGACTTCGCATCCGCATCGATTGGCCTGAACATGCTCCCGAATGAATTCAACGGGGTTCTGTCTGCTACGAATTGCTTGTATCAGCCGTTTTCTTGTCCATTCAAAGCAATAGCAAACCGGTACGTCCAATGCGTCGTCTTTTTGGTAGACTGAAACCTTGAGGCAATCTCTGCCGTAGGATTGCACACCATTAAAATAGACCACTTCACAGAATGAATTCGGGCAAAATGCATAGTTGGATTCGGGTTCAATCGTTTCCAATGCCTGGGGCCGAAGTAGCGCCTTGATGGTGATGATTTGAACACTTTTTCCGATTTGCTGGCAGACAGGACAATACATAATGTTTGCAGATTTTTGATAATGGGTTTGACAACAGCTATCCATTTTGACACTCCTTGTTTTCATCGTGCAAAGGGTACTAGACCCTATTATCCAGACCTTCGTAATTGCAAGTTGCTAAATTGACTTTGCGAATATGGATATCAGGCGTATTTGTTCAAAATTTTTCGGAACGCCATGAAAAAGAGTTCAGGTTCTTTCACCAAAGTCTCTTTCGAGATTTGAAGAAATTGGGGTTGTTATTTTGCAATCCTATTTTTCCATATACTTTTTATATTATTATTTACCATCTGTGTCTAACGTCTTTGTCGGTATATCTTTAAATTTTTCGGCATGACGTATAATATCGTTCGAACCCCTTGCTGGCGCAGGACTTGAGTGATTTTCGGACTACCGGCGCGGTTAGCGAAATCGCGCCTTGCGCCGGGTCCATTGATAGTAACCGCTCCTGGCGCGTGCGCTATTTTTTCAAGATTCCTTCCGGCGTGCCAGCCTACGATTTTGCGCGTGTACAAGTCCATGATGCTCGCACTGGACCGAATCCTGCATCCTTACAGTGCGCGACTTCAACCCTAACTCCTGCATGATGCGGGCGACCGTTTTCTCGGATCGGATGACCAAGGAGTTGGTCTTGAAGGCGCTGGACAAGGCTTACAGCCAGCTGCTTGGCTTGCTTGATCCCCTTGGACAGCAGGATACGCCTCACACTGGAATGGCTCAGTCGCAGCGACTCATGCTCCTCCAAGAGCTCCGCAAAGTGGCAGTTGTTGCTGCCATAGTACTTCGCCGTGTATAACGCCGCTGCTCGTTCCTTTACCTCCTCCGTTAAAGCGTGTTTTGGTTTTCTTCCCGGATTCTTGTGCGCGAGCTCTTGCGCCCCTCCCGATTGATATTTCTTCTTCAGTCGAATCACTTGTCGTTCTGTCAAACCAAGTGCTGCCGCTCCTTCCCGGTTCGTCATCTGTCCTCCGAGAATCTTCTCCACCACAAGTACCTTCTTCAGCTCTGCTTTGGTCAATGTCACTGTCTCCTGTCCCATAGTGACATTATCTCAGAACAGTTACAGGGTGACATTATCACAGAACAACAACAAGATAGAAGCATAATATTGAATTTGTTCGTTCATCCATATAAACTAAAAATTGTTATTTATAATGGAGGATGAAAAATGGATTTTAACGTTCGGGAGGCTTCTCAAAAATGGGGTATATCGGAAAGGCAGATACAAAAGCTGTGTAAAGAATGCAGAATTGAAGGCGCATTACGTCTTAGCAGAATATGGATGTTCCGAAGAATGCGAAAAAGCCTGCGGATGCAAGGAAGAAATCCGAAAGTGATAAAATAAAGGCCATCACAAATTCATCAAAAATGTGAGATACATTATTATTCAGGAGGTGACTTTATGTTTAATGACAAAAGATGTGTATTGATTGTGGATGATGATATAAAAATCCTTAGGTCACTTAAAGATTTCTTGAAGGGAAATGATTTTTATGTCTTAGAAGCGACGGACGGCAGAATGGCATTGGATGTTTTTTATAAAAACAATACAAAAGTAGATTTGATTTTGTTGGATGTAATGATGCCGGATACGGACGGTTTTGCAGCATTAAAAGTGATAAGAGAATCCTCTCTTGTTCCTGTTATCATGCTAACAGCAAGAGGCGAAGAATACGACCAGTTAAACGGATTTAAGCAAGGAGCCGACGATTATATTCCCAAACCGTTTTCTCCCTCACTTCTGCTGGCACGAATGGAAGCAGTGCTTAAAAGAGTAGGAAAAAACGAAGCGAATGAACTTACTGCCGGTGGAATTTGCGTTAATATATTAAGGCTGTCAATCGACTTTTACGGGGTTTCGGGATTATTGCATGCTATATCTGATGCTGGATACAGGGCTGAGATTGGGAGAAGTTTTGACGCTGAAAGTGAATCAGGTGGATCTGAAGCAATGTTATTTGATTGGAGTATTGGGGAAAAGTAAACGGCCCAGGGACGTTCCTTTTTGCGATGATGTTCGAAAGGTGCTGATAAAATACATGAAAGTTCGAGGTGAACTCCCGAATCCCACTTTGTTTGTTTCTTTAGACGGTTTACCGATGACAGGTAGAACTTTTCAGGAGACGCTAAAGGAATACGGAGAACGTGCGGGCATCAAAGGCGTCCGGGTTAGTCCTCATACCCTGAGGCATACATTTGCGAAAATGTATATCTTAAATGGCGGGGACCCTTATAGCCTGCAAGAAATTTTAGGACATACGACTCAGGATATGGTGAAAATTTATGTGAACTTGTGGAAACCGGAAAAGAAAATACAGCACCAAAAAGCTTCCCCTATACGCAACTTGAATCGAAAGGGATAGAAGGGTTGTAATCGTCTTTTGGATCAGATAAAAAACAGCCAGCATGAAGAGTAGGCCGACCGCCTGCTCAAAATGTGCACCCCAATAGGTTCGTCTTTACTTGTGGGAAGTACCGGGATAGGGAAAAGGGGTGCCTGGAGTTTGCAAATATATCAATTCAGTACGTATGTTTTAGTCGGGGGAGGACTGCCCCACGCATTTCCCGTCATATCTTGCAGATACTCAAGGTGGGTTATGAAATACTGCCCGCCCTTGCCCACTGAATCCGGTCTTTCAGGTTCCACCGTTGCCTTCCATGCAAAGGCTAATTGTTCCGGTTTATCGCCATATGGGGCGAAATAGGCCGTTATTGTATACTGTTCGGTGTCAAGTGGACGGATCTCGATTCTTTTCAGTGGCGTGGATACGCCGACCACCTGCGGTTTGATCACATGGCGCAGTTCATGCTTTAAAAACAGGCGGGCGACAGCTCCATTGCGGGCTTTTAAAGCAGCTGCGAAATTTTCCAGGAAATGCTCTGGACTGTCCGCTTGCCTCAAATAATTGCTGATTAAATCAATGCCGTCGTCCCCGATTTCTTCTGAGGGGTGCTCGTCTGTCGGATGATCAGCCTGGACGGTTGGAGTTCTCTCCAAAGTTTGCGGCGGAGACTGTGCCGCGTCCGCTTTCGAGCAGGCCGTCACCGCCACCATGAGCAGCAGGCAAACGGGGATCACAATCCATCGTTTTTCCATGTTTTTCTCCTTCCTTCTAAAAATGGATACTCATCATCCCATTAGACGACGATGTCCAGGGCAAGGTTGCGGTTGCCCGCGGCCAGCCGGTAACATAACAGCCGTGCACCCGGCTTTCATTTTGTTTTTGGCCGACAGCCTGGCCCGCGAATGCTGACGATGTGCGCTGACGTAGTTGACAGGGCACCAGACGGTGTCCTATAATAAATTTGACACCAAAAAGTGTCCATTTTCCCGCGTTGCAGGAAAACCTTTGCCCCGTTTCGCGCGGCATCGCAGCCGCCCCGCCGTAGTGCGTCGCATATGGCCGGGAAGCTATCCGTATTTGGGGGGGTGTTATGAGCGAGAACAACCCGTTGCGGGATGTGTTTGACGCGATTGCCGATCCGACCAGGCGCCGGCTCATTCGTCTGTTGGCCGAGGCGGGGGAATTACCGCTTCACAAATTGACGGCGCCGTTTTCGATGGGCCGGACGGCGGTTTCCAAGCATTTGAGAATCCTGAAAGAGGCCGGACTGGTTGTGGACCGAAAAGTCGGCAGAGAAACGCGGTATAGGCTCAACGCCTTTCCGCTCAAGGAAATTCAGGATTGGGTGGCTTTTTACAGCGTGTTCTGGAGTGCGAACATGTCGCGCCTGAACCAATTTTTGGAGGAGGAAGAAGAGTGAGCCTGAAATTGTCGATGGATTTTCAGTTCACGACGACCATCGAGAAACTTTGGTCCGCTTTAACCGATTCAAGCAAACTTGCCAGGTGGGTGGTCAACATTCACAACGGCCAGCCGATGGAAAACAATTTTAAACCCGTTGTGGGACACCATTTTCAGTTCCGCACGCAGCCGTTCAACGGATGGAACGGGATCATTGAAGGCGAAGTCCTTATTGTCGAGCCACCAACCCGGTTATCCTATACCTGGGCCAGTGGAGGGGAGAAGCATACGGTCACCTGGACGTTAAAGGATTTGGGGGATGGAAGGGTCAATCTTCATCTCGAGCAGACCGGGTTTTCCCAGGTTCACGGTCTGGAAGGCGCCAGGTACGGCTGGGGGAAATGGTGCGGAGAGCTTAAAAAGGTGTTGGAACAATAATCGCAGAACGCGTGCAGGATCGAACGTTACCGGCTGCATTCCGTGTGCAGCCGGTCGTCGGTTAAGCAACCTTTTACGAAGGGTGAACCTTGATGAGCAAAGGCAAAAGGAATCCCAAATTGGATCCTTATTTTCACAAGCTCAAACAGTGGAAGGAAGAATTCGGGCTGCTGAGAGAGATCGCCCTTGACTGCGGGCTTACCGAGGATTTCAAGTGGATGCATCCCTGTTACACGTTTGAAAACAAAAACATTGTGTTGATCCACGGTTTTAAGAATTACTGCGCGCTTCTGTTTCACAAAGGCGCGTTGTTAAAAGATCCCCACGGGATCCTTGTCCGGCAGACGGAACATGTTCAGTTGGCTCGCCAGATTCGGTTCGCCAATGTCCAGGAAATCGACCAAATGCGGCCGATCTTGAAGACCTATATTGAGGAAGCCGTTGAAGTGGAAAAAACCGGTTTGCAAGGGAACGTTCAAAAGAATGTGGAGCATCCCATTCCGGAGGAGCTGCAGAAGAAATTTACGGAAGTACCGGGCTTGAAAACGGCTTTTGAGGCGTTGACGCCGGGACGGCAGAGAGCGTACATTCTTCATTTTTCCGCGCCCAAACAAGCCAAAACCCGGGAGGCTAGAATCGAAAAATATATCCCGCATATTCTGAGCGGAAAAGGACTGAACGATTAGGCGCAGGCAAACCGCGGAGTTGGAGGGAGTAACGGGCATGGAGGTTTTTACCGATTATCTGGCAGGCATCCGCCATCCGGATCACCGCGGCCGGCTGGAGGAAATGTTGACGTGGGTGGCCAGAAGATTTCCGCAATTGGAACCGCAAATCAAGTGGAACACGCCCATGTTTACCGATCACGGTACCTTTATCATCGCTTTTTCCGCGGCGAAGCAGCATGTCAGTGTTTCCCCCGAAGAGAAGACCATGGGGCTTTTTGCCCAGGACATCGCCCGGGCCGGCTACAGCGCCACGAAAGGTCTGTTTCGGATTCCGTGGAACGAGCCGGTCCATTACGACTTGCTGGCGGACATTATTGTGTTTAATATTCGGGACAAAGCTGGCTGTTCGACGTTCTGGCGGAAATAGAAGGGCCGTCAGTCCCGCTTTCAGAACGGCGGTGTCGCCTTTTTACAATACATCCGGCACACGGGTGCCTATAATAAAACGACAGCAGACGCGGTGCCGGCGGCAAACCGGTCTCGCTGTCGCGGGCCCAGCAACTGCGGGCTGAAACCAAACAAACAGACGGGAGGAATCACCTAGACGGATCAAGGAAATTGCCGATTTTCAAAAATTTCCATAAACAAATCGCCAAACGGCTGTGGGAGGGATATTGGAACTTGAGGAGAACAAGTAGCTTGAGACAACGGGCAGAAAGAAGTTATTGGCGGACTCGGCAAGAAAATTCCCCGATTCTTTCGCTGTGTCCTCTTTTTTTCGGGCAAGCGAGGCTTATGTCTGATACATGCACTTGGTTTCGGGAAATTCCAGGCGGGCGTTTCTGCTTTAAGAACAGGACGGTTTTGATATAATGTTAAATAAGGGAAGAAGGTTGAACTGTCAATAGCAAGTAAAGGATCGGTAAATTGCAGGTGTGAGGCGATTTCGATGAAGCGCAAGGATATTGAAAACATTCTTAAAGAACAGAAGCCGTTTCTGGCTGAGAAGTTTTTTGTAAGCAGGATCGGTGTGTTTGGATCTTACGCCCGGGACCAACATACGGAGAACAGTGACATCGACATTTTGGTCGAGTTCATCAAACCGGTTGGATTTGAATTTTTTGATTTGAAGGAGTATCTGGAATCTGTATTCAACAAACCGGTTGATTTGGTAACGGTTCAGGCATTGAAGCCGATGATGAAGAATGACATTATTCGAGAGGTACAATTTCAATGAAAAACCGCAGTCTGCTCTATCTGAAAGATATATTGGACTCCATTAACAAGATTGCTGATTACACCAGAGGAGTCGATTATGACTTCTTTTTTCGTCATCCGATGATGGTGGATGCCGTTATTCGTAATCTGGAAGTGATTGGTGAAGCGTCAAAAAATGTTTCCGATGAAATACGCGGCAAATATCCGGAGATTCCATGGAAGAAGATGATTGGTCTAAGGAATATTCTTATTCATGAGTATTTCGGGATCGATGAAAGCATTGTTTGGGAAATTATTAAAACGAATCTGCCGGAAGTGAAGCCGTGGATTGAGAAGGCCATTCAGGAAATCGGAGACATCACATAACAATGTGGTCACTCCGCTGTCATCACGGGAGCTCTCTCCGAAGTTTGCGACGACGACCGTGAAGCGTCCACTTCCGCGCAGGCCGTCATCACCACCATGAGCAACAGGCTAACGAGGACCTCAAATCAGGGTCTTGCCGCCATGTTTCCCCTTCCTCTCATCATGAATACTCACTACATAAAAAACGATGATGGCCAGGCCGGGTTGCGGCCGCAGCGGTTTCCGCCGATCCACATAGAGAACCGTCCATCCTTTTATCGGTAATGGTATAATAGTCCAGAGGGAAGCAAAGGGGTGAAAGCATGCTGTGGTCTGAAGTGAGGGAGTTATTCCCCAATCAATTCATCCTGGTGGAAGAACTAAAATCCCATTACGAGAACGATAAGTTTCATGTGGAAGAAGTAGCTGTGGTCAGACCCATTCAGGATGCGCAACAGGCGTGGAAAGAGTTGTTTGCCGCTTCAAACGGGCGTTTTGTCTATCATACATCCAACGAGAAAATCATCATCGAAGTCCGAAATAAGCCGATGCTCAAGAGACTTTCCGTTCATGAATCGTAAGCTGATCGATGGTCTGTTATTTTCCTCTATTGTCATTACTCATCATGGAAAACATATGACCATTCGGAATGTGGTCATTGATACGGGTGCGTCTGAGTCCATTATTTCCATCGATGCGGTGGATGATCTGTTCCACTCCTGCGAACCCGAAGACCGGATCCGTTTTATGACAGGTATTGGAGATAGAGAAGCGTCGATCCGAAGGAGAGTCGATCAAGTTTAGGTGGATACTTTTGTAATCAAAGACTTTCACATGGACTTTGGACGCATCGGAGAACATAACGGGATTAACGGTCTAATTGGTTTGGACTTGTTGATTCCCGGGAAATTTATCGTTGATTTGTCTCGTATGCAACTGTATCCGGCGGTCTGACCATACAATGATAAATACAAGGTTGATTTTTCAATATTTAAATGCCCGATCATCAAGATTAATCCCATTCCGAACTGAACCCTATTGATACGCGGGGAATGAAAAAGCTACGGGTGTTTCAAAACCCCAACGTTCAGTGTTGGCTAGATATACAAAAGGGCATCCGGAAACAGATGCCCCCTTCTGGAAAGGGATTTATTTATATCACGTTTCGATACCGGGCCATATGTTCAACGGGACTGTATTTTTGATGCTGTTCTTTAATATCTTTGCTGAACAATTCCACGTAATATCGGACCATGTCCAGGGTGCTGTGCCCCAGTATCTGTTGCAGAGTGAAGACGTCGCCGCCATTTAATATATAGAACTTGGCCATGGTATGCCGGAAGGTGTGCGGGGAAACACGGACTCCTGTAATCCCGGCCTTCTTGCCGTACTCCTGGACATTTTCCTGAAAGGTCCGGATATGCAGCGGTGCCTCGTCAATGCTGATGAACAAGGCATCCGTTTCCGCATCGCCCCGTTCCCCCAGATATTGCTTCAGGATTTTGGCGCATGTTTTTTGAATGGGGACCCGCCGCGCTTTCCCTCCTTTGCCTTTTTGGATGCGGAGTTCAAGCTCTTTAAGAAAGACGTCATCCACCTTTAAATGGAGGAGTTCGCCGATCCTCATTCCGGTTTCCAGCATAACCACCATCATCGTGTAATCCCGTAACCCGGTAAACGTTTTTTTGTCGGGTTGCTGGAGCAAGGCAACCACCTGTTCTTTTGTAAACGTTTGAATCATTTTCTTTTCCGCTTTCACCAGTTTGATTTCTTCCGCCAGGTTATGGGGGACGATCCCTTCTTCAAACAAATACTTGAAGAACGCTTTGCAGCTTTTGATCCGGCCGTTGATCGTATTGCTGGCCAGGCCGTTTTCAATCATCCGGCCTACATAATGGTGCTTGATCTCCCGGGCTGTGAGCGTGGTTACGTTCAAGGGGATCCTCTGTTCATCAAACATTTTTTTCATCCGGACCAGGTTCTCTTCGTAAAACTGAATCGTGCGTCCGGATAAGTTTTTCGCCCGGCATTCCGTAAGAAAGGACTTTACCAGATCCATAAATTCGGCGGGGCGTTTAGGGGTGGTGGTGTTTACAGCGGCCACCTTGATGATGTTTTTCCGTCGCGTTACGGGCCTGTCCATGTTATTGCACCTCTTCTTTCAAATCTTCGGCAAGATGTTCGACCGGACTGCATTTTTCGTGCTGTTTGTGAAGGTCTTTGCTGAACAGTTCCACGTAGTAACGGGTCATTTCCAACGTCGTATGCCCCAACAGATATTGCAGGGTAAAGATATCGCCGCCGTTCATTAAAAAGAATTTTGCAAAAGTGTGGCGGAACGTATGGGCGGAACCTTGCACCCCATTGATCCCGGCCTTTTGGCAGTGGCCGCTGATCATTTGAATGACCCCATACCGTCGGAAGGGTTGATGGAAGACGGTGACCCAGAGGTCATCAAATTCGTGTTCCCCCCGTTCCTCCAAATACTCCTTTAAGGCGTTCACACACGTTTGCTGAATGGGGACGACGCGGAACTTCCGGCCTTTGCCCATGGGAATGTGGATGGTTTTCTCCTCAAAGTCGATATGGGAAATTTTCATTTGCGTTAATTCATTGACCCGCATGCCCGTATCCAGCAAGACCAGCATCATGGTATAATCGCGCAGTCCGGTAAACGTTTTTCGGTCCGGTTGGCGCATGATGGCCTGGACTTGTTCTTCGGTGAAAGTATGGACCATTTTGCGCTCATTTTTAATGGGTTTCAAACTTTCCGCAAGGTTGGTGTCCAAGATGCCTTCGAGATGGAGGAATTTGAAAAATTGTTGGCAAGTCCGAATTTTTCCGTTGATCGTATTCGGTTTGAATCCCTGTTCCAGCATTTCGTTGACCATCCGTACAGTGAGATCTTTTGGGGTGAGGGTATTCAGGGAAAGCCCCCATTGGTCGAGATCGCGTTGCAAGGCCCGTAAATACGTATAATATCCTTCGATGGTCATCGGAGAAAGATTTCGGAACCGGCAGTCCATCAGAAACAGGCGGACGGCTTCGCTGAATTGGGCCCGCGAGGAAACGTCGGCGGGCAAGGAAAGCTTTACACTGGCATCGGCTTTGTCCTTCGACATTTTTCGTCAACCTCCCGTTTTTTGGGAGTTTGGCGCGGTCAAAGTTGTGCGAGGTTGAGGGGGTTTGGCCTCGTACAACCCGGGGAAGTACGAGCGCACAAAACCCTTCGCAAAATCGCGGGACGTATTTTTCAATTGGAAAAATTTACAATCCATGAAATCCCTTATGTCACAAGGCTTCTCGGATTTTGGCGAACGTTTGTTCACCTCCTTGCACCTCCTCAAACTCAAAATCGCGTCCGAAAGGGTGTGGGTTCGAGTCCCTCCACCGGCACCATTACACTACTGAGTTAAGTCAGCCCTAGTTAAACGGGCTTTTTTTATTTTCTCAAAGGATAATTGAAACCGAGGAAACTGTGTGAAACGTGTAGGTATGGGTGTGAGTAAAATGTTCGTGGGCAAGTGGGCGAAGAGGATCTGAAGGAATTGGAGGGTATGGAAAAGTGCTTCCTTTTTTGGTAAAGTGTTAAACGTCAAAACCAAACACCCAAGGAGGAAAAGCCCCATGAGCGAGTTTATCACGGAATTTCCCACAATGAAAGAGCTTGAGACGATCCGTCTGAGTCAAGCCACCGTGGGCAGATTCCCTGGTTTTTGAGTTTTTGAGGAAAAACTTCGGACTTCCACTTTATGTAAGCTCTTTTTTGTTTCCCTCCACCCGTATGTCATCTCCTGCCTTTGAGCGAACGCCCACCGCCGTCTCTTCCAGACGCGGACTGAACTTGCAGCGTCCCTCAAATGCGAGAAGGCGTTCAGCAAAAAGACGTGTTTGCCTGTACTCCGGTCTAAATAGAGACACCGCATGAATCGCACTGTTCCAAACACCATATCGACACTCACTTCTCGTTCTTCTTTGACCTAGTAACGTTCTCGATCCCGCTGCTCCATAATATGCTGATCTTGTCTCCGGTATTAGCGCCATCGCTCTGGCGAACTCCTCCTTCAATTTCCGGAATAACCATTGTTCCAGCTCTTTTATTGTCGGCAGGTTTTTGGTAATGTGGCTCATAGGAGCTTCTTCCTTCTTGGTGTGTTTTGTCACAAACATCACTTTACCAAGGGAGAAGCTCTTTTTTATGTCTACTATTTCCAGTTCTTGCACCCACAAAGATTTTTATCTAACAAAGTTCCGATGTTGACCAGAATCGGAACAATGCTGTTACAGTTAGTCTATATTTCGCTATAAAACTTGGCAATGATAAAACGAATTACTCCGAAGTTCGAATGCCAAATATATATTTGGAAAATGAATATTTTCAGATGTTCATGAGTTAAGTCCGTATAATTGTGTAAAAACAGAGCTTCTCTAAAAAAAGTGAGCCATTATCAAATCCCCTCGGTTAGAATGAAGTTGTCGAGACAACATTCCAAGGAGAGGGATTGAAATGGCTCAATATCAGATTACCGTAGATTCGCAACTTTTGCATCAACTTTTTCTCAGTAACTCGCAGGATGCGGGAGTAGCCAAACTTCTGGAATCCGTATTGAACCAAGTGTTGCAGGCCCAAGCAACGGAACAACTGGGTGCAGAGCCCTATGAACGGACGGAGGAGCGTCAAGGGTATCGAAACGGCACCTATCCGCACCAATTGACAACACGTGTCGGCACCATTACGCTTCGTGTCCCTCGGATTCGCGGCGGGAAGTTCTCGACGGAGTTGTTTGCCCGTTACCAACGCAGCGAACAGGCTCTGGTGTTGGCCTTGATGGAGATGGTG
>Ga0066871_100914_pt1 | contig 11878 bp, 11 predicted proteins | sample CeladaPassage60B_FD_62209 | JGI IMG/M metagenome (GOLD analysis project Ga0066871, IMG submission 62209) | Cellulose-adapted microbial communities from the Joint BioEnergy Institute, USA - Passage3 60B | ecosystem: Engineered > Bioreactor > Continuous culture > Unclassified | place: USA...
AAGGCGCCATCATATCCCTCGTTTCTGACAAGTACATCTGTTTGATTAAAGAGGCTTGCGGAGAGTCGCCTTTCGAAGCAGCGCAAGCGCCGGAAAACTGTACTTCCGGTTGAACCGCAAATTGACATGCAACAGGTAATGAAACAAGGCGCTGCCTGTAGTGCCAACCCAAAAGGCACACCACCACAGCCGCTGAAACCAGCCGTCAGCGACAATGAAAACGCCCAGTTGTCCTGCATGAAGACTGAGAAAAGCCATTTCCGAAAGCAGCAGGCTTCCGGTTAGAAACAGCCAGCGTTCCGCCGGCTGGCGTCCCGTCGCAAACGAAAGCAGAACGGCCAGCATGGCCACACCCCAAGCTTCATCCATGATCCAAAAGACAGGGCTGTAACGGATAAATTCCCTGACAAACAACAAAGTGACCGTGTTCAACAAGATCGCGGAAGCGGGATAGAGAAAACCGCGCACATCGTGTGAAAAAAACAACGCAAAAAGGACGGGTGCCAGCAGTCCGCCGAGATTGGCCCCGATGCCCGGAGAAAGATTCACTGTAAAAAAACTGGCAACCAGTTGAAGTCCGAAAAACCAGCATATGTACATGCGAAGCGAGGGCCTGACCAGGCGGGACCATGATTGAAACCATCCGGAAGCCAAGAGGATGAGAGTGACCATCTGTACAATCAGCGTTTGTGGTATCGAAAACACAGTACCCCTCCCGTATCTCTTCATCCCAGTATGTCTCATTCGCGATCGGTTTAATCGACACGGGAGCCAATCGCAATAAAAAAAGCCAGATCTTCACGATCTGGCAATCATCTACACGTGCATCCGGCGAGAGATTATGGCTTCAGTTGCCGGAGCTGGTCACCAATCACTTCGCCCAGGGTGACATTCAAGCCGGTATTCGGCTCGGACGGCGGAGTGTTTTTCTGGACTTTCGGTGACTCCTGTGCCTCTTTGATGCTCAAGCTGATCCGCTGTGCATCGAAGTTCAAATCCAGGATCTTTACTTTTACCTTCTGGCCTTCTTGCAGTTCCTCTTCTGGCGTGCCAATGTGCCGGCGGGAAATCTGTGAAATGTGCACCAGCCCTTCCACGCCTGGGAGCAGCTCGACAAACGCGCCGAAGGGAACTAGGCGCTTGACGGTGCCCTCCACAATATCCCCGACAGCATACCTGGCTTTCGCCTCGTCCCATGGACCGGGAGTGGTTTCCTTGATACTCAGGCTAATCCGCTCGTTTTCTTTGTCCACATTCAGGATCTTGACCTTGACGACGTCCCCTTCCTTGAGCACATCCGCAGGTTTGTCGACGTGATGCCAGGCAATTTCCGAAACGTGAACCAGCCCGTCTACTCCACCGACATCGACAAAGGCGCCAAAATCGGTCAAACGTTGGACCTTCCCTTCAATGACATCCCCCACGCGCAATTTCTCCAGCACTTCCTGCTTCTTTTTCGCCAATTCCTCCTCGAGGACGGCACGATGAGAAAGAATGACCTTGTTCTGTTCCTTATCCAGTTCAACCACTTTCAGGCGGAGCGTTCGCCCTTTATAGTCCGAAAAATCCTCGACATAATGGCGTTCCACCATGGATGCAGGGATGAAGCCCCGCACCCCGACATCAACCACTAGGCCTCCCTTGACGACGTTGGCTACAGTGGCCTCAAACACCTCGCCGTTCTGGAACTTTTGTTCCAGGTCCTCCCAGGCCCGTTCGCGGTCGACGGCCCGCTTGGAAAGAAACACCTTATCTTCTTCATCATCAATGCGCAATACGCGGACATCGATTTCATCGCCTTCTTTCAGCACGTCACCAACGGTGTCAATGTGCACGTTGGACACTTCACCGATGGTGAGAATGCCTTCGTTTTTATAACCGATGTCGACAAGCGCGACCTTATCTTCGACCTTGACCACCCTCCCCTTGACAGTGTCACCTGGCTGAATGACTTGAACAGCTGCCATTTCCGTATTCATTTCTTCCACCATACATAAACCTCCTCTTCACTTGACACATCAGCATTATATCAAAGCGCAATCAGAGATTGGCTTGAGAACGAAAATCAGGTACTGCGGCTGGTCGGCGGGGATGTGGTTTGAGCGAGTGCCTGCGCATTCCGGATCGGCTCCATCATCAGCTCTGCCACTTCCTCCAGTTGTTTTGAGCCGGCTCTGCCCGCGGAAAGCGAAGAGACATCAACCGGCGGCAAGACCGTTACTTTCACTTTGCCGAACAGACGGTATGTACCAGAGAGTAGGACTGGAACCGGCGTAACCTCTGTTTTTAGAGCGAACAATGCCGCTCCCGGAAACGGCTTCCCCAGTTTCCCCGTCTTGCTGCGATGGCCTTCCGGAAACAGGATAAACACGCCACCGTCGCGCAATATCTGCAGGCCACGTTTTACGGCGCCGACATCAGCTGTGCCGCGCTTGACAGGAAAAGCGCCAAATGCTCGGATTAACATGGCAAGGAGGGGATTGCGAAACAGCTCCTCTTTGGCCATAAAATGCACCCTTCTCGGCACGATCACCGCCAAGATGGGCGGATCCCAATTGCTGAGGTGATTGGCATACAACAGGACAGGACCTTTCCGGGGAATGTGGTGGCGCCCGTGTACCTCAAGGCGAAAAATCACTTTAAAAAAAAGCCATGCCAGCCAGCGCATCAGGTGATACAACGCGGCTCGCCTCGCTTTGCCTGACGGATAATCCGAATCACTTGCTCCACCACCTCCGAAAGGGCCATGCCAGAGGTGTCCAGGATAATGGCGTCTGGCGCCGGTTTGAGAGGAGCGATCGCGCGTCCGCTGTCTGACTGATCGCGTTTGATCATCTCCTGTTTCACCTCTTCATAATCAGCCGGGTACCCCCGTTCCAAAAGTTCCCTGTAGCGCCGCAGCGCGCGCTCTTCAGGAGATGCGGTAATAAAGAGCTTGACGTCTGCATCCGGGAAGACGACCGTGCCGATGTCCCGGCCGTCCATTACCACAGATCCTTTTTTTGCTAATTCACGCTGCAACTGGACCAAGCGCTCCCGGACAGCCGGGTGGGCTGCGACCGAGGAGACTTGACTCGTCACCTCCGGAGAACGGATCTGCTCGCTGATCTCTTTGCCGTTCAACCAGACCCGCTGCTTGCCATCTGCGTCATCATGCACATGAAGCTGGAGCTGCCGCAAATACTGCTGCAGCTGTTGTTCATCGCGAAGGTTGATCTGATCGGCAATAATTCCCCAGGTTACCGCACGGTACATCGCACCGCTATCCACATACAACATGCCAAGCGCTTCGGCCACCTTTTTGGCCACTGTACTTTTGCCAGCACCCGCCGGACCGTCGATGGCAACCCGGATGTTCCCCATGATTCATCTACCTTTCCCCAAATAAGAAGAAAGCAGGCGGCTTGCCTGCTTAATTGTTGGTATTCGATTCAAGCGATCGAAGACAGGACTCAACCAGCAACACACAGACAGCGCGACTCAGCCATCGATATCACTACCGTGATTCGACTTTGATTATCCTATTCAGCTCCATTCCAGTTTAACACGGATGCGGGGATTTGTACAATTCTTTTCCGCTACACCTGCTTTTTTCGCAATTCCAGTTGACGGTTAAAACAGTAACGGACAATCACCTCGCGATCCGACTCCTTGATCTCGGTAAACATCAAGGCAATCGCGGTACGCGCTTTCTCTTCGTCATGTTTGACGTACACCACTTGCGCCGTGTACGGGATGTCGTAAACTTTTTCTTTTTCTTCAATCTGGATGTTTCCCTTGACGCGGCTGCCCTCACCCAGCCCCCATCTTTGCTGCTCCGCTTCCGGGAGGACAATGGACAATCCTCCTCCGCTGAGATCACGAAGCGGAACGTCCGTCTTCCGTCCATCCCCCAATGTCACCCTGGTGTGGAGATGGACAGGGACACGCAAGTACTCGCGCCGCTGGATTTTCCTGATTTGATCAGCAGACGGCTTGCGGAGCACCAGCAAGGGCTCGTTATCCTGGTATTGATCGAGCACTTCGGTCTGAAACGCGTAAAGACTTTCATTGTGGACAAAAGAAATTTCGACCATGGTTCCCTTGTGCAAAGGTTTATACAGGAGGTGGCGTTCAATGGGTGATTGAATCGTGAACCTGTCTCTTTTGACATCCACCACTTTCAAAGAATAGACCCGCTTTTCCCGGGTATGGTTATCCCCATCTTGGCCATCATCCACGATGGTCAGGCGAACGGTCTGCAACTGCTCGGGAAACATCCTCGCTACTCTCCCATTTCATGGATTATCTCATTGGTTTCATTATATCATGCTTGAAGAAAGATGGCAGTGTTTTTCATGCACCGCTGCTCTTTCTTGTGAGCTATCTAAATCTTCTCTGCGTCAATGTTCTTAATCCCTTCCACGAGGATTTCTTCCCCATTGATGGCATCGATGTAAATTCTGTAGGTATGCCCATTTAATTCACCTTGGAACTGGTAAGCGAGCCGTTCATTGCCGATGTCATCCTCCACCAAAGTCAGCTCCGCTTCCGGTGTACGCAGATCGGCATGCACTCTTTTCCGTGCCTCTGCTTCGGTCAACTTCGGCTTTGGAAGTTCCCTTTTCTTGTGGTGGTAAACATATTCCTCCGCTTGAAACCCGGTGATCTCTCCCCGATCCAGTGCCACTTTGACAGTTACGGTATCGGTCATCAGCTTGACGCCGTCCTGAACCGGGACGAACAGAAAAATCCGCGTGTCGTCATAAGGCTGGACATTAATCAGGGTCATGCGCTTCAATCCGCGTTTCTCCAAAAAGTCAATCGCGATTTGCAGAGCCTGCTCTTCGGAAATCGTCGGTTTGGCAATTTTGCGCTCGTTCATCATCCAGATGACGTGCCCGCCTTTTTTTGTCACGTCCAGATAGATGCTGTCCTTGCTGCCTTGCGGGGTGGCCGTCACACTGTAAGCGGCATAATCGATCCCTTTGCCCGTTTCTGTAACCTCGATTTTGCTCAAGGGCTGCCCGATAAACCGCCGGGCAATTTCCTTGGCTTCCTGTTTCGTGATGGCTTTCCCCCTCAGGTTGATATACCGATGTTTGCTTTTTTCGCTGAGCGCTTTGACCGTTCCCCAGTCAACCTCCGGAAATCCTTGCACCGTTTTGTCGATCGTTTTAAACCCGTCGATGATCGTGTTGTCGGATTGCATCTTTTCACTGGCCAATGCCGCCTCGACATCCATCCAGCGAAGTTGGTTATCGATAATTTTGCTCTGTACGCCGTTCAATTCTTTCTTCACTTTTTCCGAATGCTGATAAAGCGCCTGCAGCGTCTGGCGTTCCTTGCGGTTCAGCGGTTCGCGTTCCAAATCGCGGAGCGCGACCCGGTAGGCAAACTCACCCACATTGGACAGGAATTCTTCCGTATGGCTGAACGGAACCAGGGCAAGCGGCAGTTGTCCGAGATCCGACTGGGCGGCATATGCCAGGCGCCAAACGGTGGCCATGCGGGGCGCCAATTGCTTGCGAGAATTGGTGACCAATGCCTTGCCCAATTCCTGATTCAAACTGTCAATGTGAAAATTCAAGTTATGAAAGGCGGATTGATACTGGTTTTCCGCTTTAAGCAATATCGAGTTCTTGTCACGATTTTCCTGATACCCCCAGATGCCGAGTCCGACGACGATCAGGGCAAACACAGGAAAAAGGATCCCTGCCACACGACGGTACATTTGCTCTCATCTCCTTTTATGGCTTTCCAGCTACCCGTATTTTGGGAAGAAAGAGAAGAAAGTATGTACCTTTGGATCCCCCGCTGCCAACAAAAAAACCAGGGTGTTCCCCTGGTCAGTCGCTTTGCTCGATGATCCGGAAATCATTGTCATTATTGCAGATGCAACGCTTGAAACCGGTCGTGATTTTGCCATCCTGGCTTTTCTTTCCCCGCAAGGTGTAGCGCTCTCCGCAGACATTACAGAAGATGGTTACCTTGACGCGATGGCTCCTCAAAAGTCATCCCCCCGGTGTCTAGTATGCCTCTTCGCTTACCGGGTATCGACTTTTCGGGCTGGTAATTCCGGTCATCAACGAAAATAATGGGTCAATGTCACGACAGCCGTATCCTGCGCAATTCGTTTTGCATATTCTTCCAATACATAGGGTGTCAGGGTAGAAGCCTCCCCGTACTCGGACAGGATGGCAACCATGGCGTGCAGGTACTCCTCGTTCAGTTCATCACCCGGTGCATAAAAGTAATAGTTTTCCTGATATGCGTAGACTGACCCGCCATGATATCCCAATTTCCGGAGATGATGGAGGGCAGCAATCAAGTTTTCGAAGTCGCGAAAACGGTATACAATCCAATCGTTTTCCTCTAGCGTCACTTCCATCTCGTAAAGTTCCTCTTCAATCAGGGTATCCTGTTCCGCTTCCGCCTCTTCCGGCAATTGGTCCCGATGACCGCGCGTCACGATCACCACCATTCCCTGCGCAGGGAGGGCGAATACTTCAACTGCAACCGGTCCATTGATTTCAAAGCCGACCTCATCATAAGCTTGTTCCATCATCTCATTGAACAGTTCATGGACCTTGGGAATATCCCGCCACATATCCTCTTTTTCGATTCCCCGTTCCATCAGGTCATCAAAGGTAAGAAAAATGCGAATTTTATCCTGCCCCAGTCGCTCCACACGCATCGCGATCTCCTCCTTGCCTATCCACTACCATATTATATATGATTCGTATGTTTTTTGCGTCTGCTCCAGCTTATTTTCGATGATCTATTTAGAACCCGATAAACAAGGTCAACGCTTGCTTCCGTCACAGAATTTCCACCACGAGATATCAACGAACTTTGAATCATTGTAGTCTAAATCGAAACCTTTTTCAACATCTGGTTCTCCCGAAAAGTGTCATCCTGAGCACCGGGTTGTTGCCATGCGGATGGCGTCATTTCAGACGATTTAATTTTACATGATGATTTTATTTTACATGTGACCACATTTTGTTATAATACGTGTGGTTGTACTAGGCGTTAAGCTAGGAGGTCGTGCGATGTCTGGGTTAATCGTGGATGCATTTATTGAGATTCCCACAGGCAGTCAGAACAAGTACGAATACGACAAGGAAAAAGGTGTATTCCGCCTGGATCGTGTGCTGTATTCGCCATTGTATTATCCGACGGAATATGGATATTTGGAAAACACGTTGGCTCTTGACGGTGACCCCCTGGATATCCTTGTGCTGACAACCTTTCCCACCTTTCCGGGTTGTGTCATCCGTGCCCGGGTTGTCGGAGCGTTGGTCATGTCAGATGACAAGGGACAGGACGAAAAGCTCTTGGCCGTGCCGGCCGATGACCCGCGTTGGGATTTCGTTCAGGGCCTGAACGATGTTCCTGAACATCGTTTAAAAGAGATTGCCCATTTCTTTGCCGTGTACAAAGATCTTGAAAACAAAAAGACCAACGTGGAAGGTTGGAAAGATGCGGCGTTTGCCGCCAAGCTGTATGAGGAATGCGTGCAACGGTATATGGCAGGAAAGTGAACACATGAAATATCCATTGACAATCAGCGATCGCCCGTGCTAAAGTAACAGCAAATGACAAGACAGCACCGATCGCTTCATCATCCTGCAGTTGACGGTTTTTTCGGGGCAACATCATGATGATAAAGATGATGAGGGAGCCAAGGTGCATGCGGGAATCTGCAGAGAGCCGATGGCTGGTGGAAATCGGCGATTCCCTGCACCGGAGCACTCCGGAGTTGACGGGCTGAAAAGGAAGTAGGCCCGTACGCTGAATGGCGTTATCCTATGGTTGGACAAACCGCTGAGGTCACTGGAACGGTTTTTCTTTTTCCGTCATGCGCGAAAAGCCGGGGCAGTGATGAATGAGGGTGGCACCACGAGACCTCTCGTCCCTCACACGACACATGGGTCGTGTGTGTCGATGAGCGGTTTTTTTATTTGAGCAACAAATCTTCTTGCAGATAGGAGTGGAAATGCATGATCAGCGACAAAACACGTTTGCGTATCCCCGGACCGACACCGATTCCCCCGCGCGTCGTGCGGGCCATGAGCCAGCCGATGATCGGGCACCGCAGTCAAGAATGCTCTCAGTTGATCGAAGAGCTTTCCAACCGTTTGAAACCAGTGTTCGGCACTTCTCATCCTGTCATCATTCTCACCAGCAGCGGCACTTCGGCCCTTGAGGCAGCCGTCGTCAACACGGTGCAGCCAGGGGATGAGGTGATCGTCGTCGTCACAGGGGCATTCGGCGATCGGTTTGCCAGCATTGCCGAACGCTATCAGGCAAAAGTGCACCGCCTGGACATCCCGTGGGGTCAGGCCTGTACGCCTGACGAGCTGATTCCCTACCTGCAAAAATACCCGAACACGAAAATGGTGTTTGCCACTTATTGTGAAACCTCTACCGGGGTCTTGAACCCCATCGCGGAACTGGCTGCCGCCGTCCGCGCCCATTCCGACGCGCTGCTCGCCGTAGACGGGGTAAGTGCCATCGGTGGCGCTCCATTCGATATGGAAGCATGGGGAGTGGATATCGCGGTAACAGGTTCGCAGAAGGCGCTCATGCTGCCGGCCGGATTGGCCTTTGTCGCTGTCAGCGAGCGGGCCTGGGAAAGGATTCACGCTTGCGCAACCCCTCGCTTCTATCTCGATTTGCGCACCTATCAAAAAAATCTTCTGGATTCGACCACTCCCTATACACCAGCCATCTCTCTCCTCTACGGCCTGCGCGAGGCGTTACAGATGATCGAGGAAGAAGGGCTTGAGGAGGTCTACCGTCGGCACCGCCTGATGCGCGATATGACCCTGGCCGGGCTGAAGACGCTCGGGCTGCCGCTTCTGGCCGATGAAGCCTACGCCTCCCCCACCGTGACGGCTGTCAAAGGCATCGAAGGAGCCAGCGCCGAGCAGATCAGGGCAATCGCAAAAAAACAATACCAGATGACCCTGGCAGGCGGGCAGAAACATTTGAAATCGGCGATTTTCCGGATCGGCCACATGGGGTATTGCGATCCATTGGACGTGCTGAATGTCCTCTCCGTTCTGGAACTGACGCTTTATGAATTGAAAATTGATGTTTCCTTTGGACAGGCAATCAAGGCTGCACAAGAGGTGATGGTTGGTGTATCGAATTCTGGTCAGTGATCCGCTCAGCGAGTACGGTTTGCAAAAACTGTTGCAAGCTCCGGATGTCGAGGTGGTTCAAAAAACAGGACTTTCAGAAGCAGAGTTGATCCAACTGATCCCTGACTTTGATGCGCTGCTGGTACGCAGCCAGACCAAAGTGACGGCACAAGTCCTGGAAGCGGGCCGGAGATTGAAAGCGGTAGGAAGAGCAGGCGTTGGCGTCGACAATATCGACCTGGAAGCGGCCACCCGGTACGGTATTGCCGTCATCAACGCACCAGACGGCAATACCATTACCACTTCGGAGCATACCTTTGCGATGTTGCTGGCGCTGGCGCGCCGCATCCCGCAGGCCTACCGTTCGACCATCCAAGGCGAATGGCGGCGGAAAGATTTTGTCGGCGTGGAACTGAGGGATAAAATCCTGGGGATCATCGGTTTTGGCCGGATCGGTTCGGAAGTTGCGAAGCGGGCCAAAGCATTCCAGATGAAGATCCTGGCATACGATCCCTTTTTGACCCGGGAGCGGGCGGAAAAAATGGGGATTGTCCTGGCCAGCTTGGACGAAATCTACCGGCAGGCCGATTTTATTACCGTGCATACACCGCTGAACAAGGACACGCGGCATATGATCAGCACGGAAGCGTTTGAAAAGATGAAGCAAGGCGTGCGGATTATCAACTGTGCCCGGGGCGGGATCATTGATGAAAAAGCCCTCGTCGAAGCCATTCGCAGCGGCAAGGTGGCTGGGGCGGCCCTGGACGTCTTTGAAAATGAACCGCCTGCCAAAGACAACCCTCTCCTGTCCATGGATGAGGTGATCGTCACCCCGCACCTTGGCGCTTCCACCGTCGAGGCGCAGGAAAATGTAGCGCTGGATGTTTCAGAGGAGATCCTCCATCTTTTGCGCGGGGAACCGTTCAAAAATGCCGTCAACCTTCCCAGCATTCCACCGGAGATGATGGAAAAAATCCAGCCCTATTTTGACCTGTGCGAAAAACTGGGACTCTTTGTGGCCCAAATGGCGGACAGCGGCATTAAAGAGGTGGTCATCACCTATTCCGGCGAGCTGCGGGACCTGAATACGGATCCCTTGACGCGCAATGTACTGAAAGGCATCCTGTCTTATTACCTGACGGGAGAAGTCAATTATATCAACGCCCCCCATTTGGCGGCGAAAAAAGAGATCCATGTCCTGGAGCAAAAATCATCTCACAGCCGGGGTTTTACCAGTTTGATCACGGTGACCCTGCGCACCAGCCAGGAAGAGCATTCGGTCTCCGGAACGCTCCTCAACGGGTATGGGGCCCGGATCATCAAGATCGACAACTATTCGATCGATGTGGAACCAAGCGGCCATTTCTTGCTCATTTCCCACCAGGACAAACCTGGCATGATTGGTCAGGTGGGACAGGTGCTCGGCGACAACGGCATCAACATCGCCACGATGCAGGTCGGACGGCAGTCGGCGGGAGGCAAGGCCATCATGTTGCTGTCGATTGATAAGGAAGCCGATCCTGATGTCCTGGCAAAAATCCAAGATTTGGCCGATATCCACGACGTAACGGAAATCGATTTGTAATCAATCGTTTTGTCATCATGGTGATGTGGGAAGAAAAAACTGCCCGGAGCAAAAGTCCGGGCAGTCAGTTTTGAGGAGGCTCAAACGGCAGGACGATGGAAAAGGTGGTTCCCTTTCCGACCTGACTTTTGGCCGTGATCATCCCGCCGTGAGCCTCGACGATATTTTTGACAATGGCCAGTCCCAATCCCGTGCCGGCCTTTCCCCGCGTGCGGGCCTTGTCCGTCTTGTAAAACCGTTCAAAGACAAACGGCAGGTCTTCCGTGGGGATGCCTACCCCTGTGTCCTCCACTTCGATCAGCACCTCATGTTCCAGCGCCTGCATGCGCAATGTGACCTTTCCGCCGTCCGGAGTGTGCCGCAAGGCATTATCTACAAGATTGGTAAACACTTGCTCCAACCGGTCTTCGTCCGCCTGGATCGCGGGGATAGGGGTTTCCTTGACCAGTTCCAGCAACAGGTTGGATTCCTCTGCCATCCGCTCAAACTTGTTCAGGACATGTTCGCACAGCTCCACAATGTTCACCTTTTGCAACTGCAGCTTGAGCTGCCCGGACTCCATGCGCGCCAGGTCGAGCAACTCATTCACCAGTTTCCCCATCCGGAGTGACTCGTCATGAATGATCCTGACCAGCGCCTTTTGCTCTTCTTCGGTTTGGACCACATTGTCAATGATCGCCTCGCTGTATCCCTGCAGCATGGCAATCGGTGTCCGCAATTCATGCGAAATGTTGGCCACAAAATCGTTCCGCAGCTTGTCCAGCTTTCGCTCTTCTGTCACATCCCGCAGAACGGCCACCGCTCCCCGGACGCCTTGATTTTTTTCTGACAGTTCCCGGTACAGCGGGGTAATCACCACCGACCAGGTGCGTCCGTTGGCCGATACATCCCCGCTTTGTTCCTTTCCTTCTCTCAAGACATTTTGATACAACGGAATGAGAGGTTCGGGCAGGCCGATCGCTTCTCCATTCGCGTCCGCTTCTCCATGCCTGAGATGATACAACATCTTTCTGACTGGCGGATTGGTGATGAGAATCTTACCGTGCTCGTCCACGGTGAAGACACCGTCCGTCATGCTGTTGAGGATGCTGGAGAGCTGCTCTTTTTCTTTTGACAGGTCTTTGATCGTCGTTTCCAAATCTTCTGCCATGCGGTTAAAGGT
>Ga0066871_100918_pt1 | contig 11823 bp, 7 predicted proteins | sample CeladaPassage60B_FD_62209 | JGI IMG/M metagenome (GOLD analysis project Ga0066871, IMG submission 62209) | Cellulose-adapted microbial communities from the Joint BioEnergy Institute, USA - Passage3 60B | ecosystem: Engineered > Bioreactor > Continuous culture > Unclassified | place: USA...
ATGATATAAATCACCTGAACAAAACCGATAAAAAAGATCGTAATCGGAAAAATCAACAATAGCCCATGTAAAAGAAGCACAATACCGATGCCTTTCCAAATGTCTTTTGTATGCTCATTCATGCGCAGTCATCGCCATTTCTGTTTGAATTTCTTTCAGCCGGTTTTCAAGGCTGTCCCTGTAAAACAAGTTATACGTGTCAAACGGAATGATGCGGCCGTCGTGATGTACAATATGAACACAGGATTTTTTAACTGAACGAACATCAAAGTTATAAGCATCTAAAAATTGCATAATAATTACACGAAACACATTGTTATAGCTGATATTTTCCGGTATCGCTACTTTCGGCAGACAGCATAATAAATCTTTTAGTGACATCGCGGAAGAGCCGGGAGAATGATTTAAACTGAATAGCTCAAAAACTTTATGTTTCAATTGTTCATCCTGTTCAAATACGATCGTATTTTGATCTCCTTCAAGGAGAATATGCGGATCGATCATACCCGTCAGAGGCTTCACTTCCCCGTTTAACTTCAGCGCATACCCCATAGCCAAACAGTCAGGATGGCAAGGGACGGGAATAATATCGTCTGCTTGAAAAACCTCCGATTGCTCGATAATCATGCTGCGAACTTCGCTCAACGTTAATCGGTCAGTTGCAGGGTTAAAATTTTTTGTTCTTCCGGCAATTTGCACCGGCTGAAAGGTGACTCCCCTGACTGCCTGCTGCGAAAGACCGTATTTAATGATTTTTCCGACCTCCTGATCGTTTACACCCTTTTTTAACGTGACAACTAATGTTGTGGAAATGTTGTATTCATTTAAATGTTCTATTGCCTTCTCTCGGACTGCACGCAAATCTACTCCGCGCAGATCGATTAACGCCTCTTTTTCAAAACTGTCAAACTGCAAATAAATTTCAAATCCGGGCATGTAGCGAGCCAGCTTTTCAGCAAATTTTTTGTCCTGGGCAATTTTAATTCCGTTTGTATTCACCATTATATGCTTAATTGGCTTCGATTTCGCCATTTCTAATATCTCGAAAAACTGTGGATGGATCGTTGGTTCACCGCCGCTGATTTGAACGATATCTGGTTCCCGCTCATTTTTCACAATCGCATCAAACATCTTCTCAATTTCCTCTAGTGGGCGCCATTTCTGTTTTTTCGGGGAAGACTCCGCATAACAGATCGGGCATTGCAAATTGCACTGATCCGTAACTTCCACCAATGCCAAGCAGCTGTGCTGCTCGTGATCCGGACATAAGCCGCAATCATACGGGCACCCGTATTGAATGGAGGTATTCCAGCGATACGGCATTTCTGCACGCTTCAAAAATTCACGGCATTTTTTGTAATATTCGATATCGGTTGAGATCAATACTTTTTCTCTTCCATGATGACGGCAATGTTTTACTAAAAAAACTTGATCATTCTCAAATATGACTTTTGCTTCCGTTTTCCGCAAACATTTCGAACAAATGCTGTTCGTTAATTCATAGAAAATGTATGGTCTATTTGGCATACTGAAATTTCTCCCTTCTCTTTTTCCTTATAAGGAACAAATAGTACATCAATCCGACGAAAGCTGCTAACTGAATGTTGTTTAACCCAAAATACGGGTGAGGTGTCGGCTTGATAAAATCAATAAAAAAGCGAAACAGCAAATAGGAAACCATAAAAAACTGGAACAGAAACCCTTCCCACGGAGATGTTTTCTTTTTTCTTATGTATAGAACGAAAAAACCGATCAGCCATAAATAGACAATTTCATATATTTGAGTTGGATGTCTCGGCACGCCGTCTCCAAAATCAACACCCGTCACCCAAGTCGTTGGGGTGCCGTGCGTATGGTCTGAGAGGCCGGTGAAAAAACAGCCTATCCTGCCAATGCTCATGCCAATAATAAGCGGTAAGACAAAATCATCGCCTGTCGAGCGCTTCCAGCCGATTAGCTTTTTTGCGGTTTCAACTCCGATCAATCCTCCAAGCAATCCACCGACGATCGTTTTCCCGGCCATTAAATAGTTGAGATTCGTCACATTTTTCAGCGTTTCAACAGGATTTTCAAGCCAATACAGGAGCTTTGATCCTAACGCAGCCCCGGCTATCGCACCGATCACGACCCACATCGCCTTATCAAGCGGAATTCTTTCTTTATTTCTCGTATGCAAGTAAACTCTGAAACCGACAAAATAAGCCAAAGTCTCAAAAAATAAATGCGGATGAATCGAAACAGGACCCAAATGTATATAAACAGGAAAATCCATTTTACACCTCTTTTTGCAAAACCTTACTTTCATCATATCAAAAAATATGAATTTATTGTTTTAATATTTTAAACATTACAACAAAAAATTTCGTTGCAGCAGTTATATTTTTTCCCCGTCTCAACTAAACTAATGGAAGCGCGGCAAATATTTTCGAAAGCTGATTTTTGTTCAATAAGCTTAGCATCAATAAGTGATTCCAAACTGTTTGCATCAGTCCATTTGCAGAAAGCTATATTTTCTAATGTTTATAATCAAGGCAGATTGGATTTTTCCGGAAGCAACTCCCGAATTTCCTTTGAATCATGATGGCAATCGCTTTTGCATACAAATAAATAATTAAAAGTTATTTGTTAGGAATCGTTGTTTGAGCAGGTTTCCTAGATTTGATTCAACGATCATTCTGTCATTTCCTTGCTCTCATTCACGCAAATCTTTCAAACTTTTTTTACACTTAACAGAATCGGTTTTGAAAAATATACATCCTACTAATTGTGCAATTCAAAATTTACGAGACTATATTTTCGTTTATAATGAAGTTGTCAAACTCCATAACGTAAAGGGGGAAAACACCATGTCTGGCAAGATGAAGACTTACCGAGTGGGGATCGCAGGTGCGGGCGCTTTTGCCACTTTTTTGTCCGGTGCGCTTGCACGGCTGCCTGAATTTCAATTGACAGCTGTCGCAGGAAGGACGGATACAAAACGGGAGAGCGTGATGGCTGCTTTTCAAAAACAGAGACATAATGCGATAACGCCAAAAGAATATTATGAGGCAGCCGACCTTATAGCCGATCCTGAAATCGATATTGTCATTTTAGCAACACCGCCCCATCTTCACTCCTCACTTAGCCGACTGGCTTTAACACACGGAAAGCATGTCTTGTTAGAAAAACCTGGTGCCCTTTATGCCAAGGAACTTTTGGAAAATGCGAACTATGCAAAAAAACAAAAGCGTGCATTCGCCGTGAACCTTGTATTGCGTTACAATCCGCTAGTAGAAGCTGTTGAATGGATCGTCCGCCATCGGCTGCTTGGATTCGTGCATCATGCAAGTCTCACCAACTCGGCTCATCACGTCGCCAATGGCCATTGGTTTTGGAATGATCAACTAAGCGGAGGCATTTTTATTGAACATGGAGTTCATTTTTTTGAGGTCGGTCGCCACTTACTCGGAGAAGCGGTCGATGCGAACGGTTTTGCTCTGACGGAGGAAAACGGTGAAAAACAGCGTGTTTGGGCAAGCGTTCTTCATAAACCAGTTTATCAACAAGACGAAAAAAGTTCGGAAAACAACATATATTCTTTAGTTCCTGTTCAATATTACCACGGCTTTACGATGGATCCTGACGCACCGGAATCGACAAAATGGGAAATTCATTGCACTCATGGACGGATTGTACTTGAAGGATGGATTCCCCAAAAATTATTTTTAGAGGGCAAAATCTCAAAAGAACAGGGCGAGCTGATCGATCAAATACTAGACAGCATACCGAAAAAACCGGTAGAAAACGCTGTTGAAAAAGTACGCTCTTCAGCCTTTCATTGTTTCAAAAATAAATCGTTCCCGCTTAAAGCACTATCCAGCATTTCATACGAACGGACAATCAAATTGGAGCAGCGGCAATTGTGGTATGAGGCAATGGTCCAAGACCGTTTCCTTGATTTTTGCCGAATCATTGAAGAAGAAGGATGGGAAGGATTTGTTACAGCTGAAGACGCCGTGAAAGACTTAGAACTGGCAAATCGTGTAACGTTTAATAAAACGGAGCAGCCGCTAACCGAATAAATTGGTTAGCGGTTTTAAATAGCATTTTATCCAATGGAAAACGACTGATCTAATCTCGTTTTTTTATTTCGCATATACACTAATGCGAAATGATGTTAACGTCATTCCAGCACCTTTCATGTTCCTCCTTTTAATTTTTATTCAAAATCCCCTCTAAGAACAAAAGGGACACTTGGTCCGCAAGTTCATTTTCTGTTTTTTCTCCTGTCATTACATATCGTTCAATAATGTGCTCGATCACTGAGAGAAATGCTTCACCGGCAAATTGAGTGTCAATTTCCGTTTTAACAATTCCAAGTCTTTGATTGTTGCTCATATTTGCTGCTATTTTTTCAACAATGATGCTTCGTAAACGATCATCTTTGTTCTCCCTGAGTGCAACTTTCGTTAAGTGAGGATTTTTTCCGAGAAACTTCAGAATGTCAGCGATTGTCTCACGGACATGGTCTTTCACTTGCTCCGGTTGTATATCAGCCACTTTTTTTCCTGCATCACTAAAATGAATTAACTGCTTTTCAAAATCTTCAAGCATTTGTTCGAAAATTTCTTCCTTGCTGTTGAAATAAAGATAAAAAGCTGCCTGCGTGAGCCCTGCTTTTGCCACAATATCGCTGATCTTTGTAGCATGAAAACCTTTATGAGCGAACAGCTCCGCAGCAGCTTGAAATATTTTCTTTTTGCTCTCTTCTCCTTTATTTCTCGCCATAAAAATCACCCTTTTTTATACAACTAACTAATTAGTTAGTTGTTATTGTACATGATATTGCTTTTACGATCCATTACTTCCATTAAGTTTTTTTGCCATCGTTTGATCATTTCTCCTCCTCTGTCGCCACCGCTGTTGTGATGCTTAAACAAATAAAGAGCGGCATCAACAAATGAGCCGCCCAATTACCCTTGTGTCAGGCTGATTTAGCCTCCATTTGAAAGCCCGGATCATTCCATATTTCAATCCATTTTTTCAATGCCGTTGCCAAGATGACAATACCAAGAACGAGCATAATGATGGATAAAATTCCGTTTAATACGTTGTAGCCTGCAGCTTCCGGATTCAAATAAACATTTACGGTCATCCAGTAGCCAGCATAGTTTACTGTAGCAAATAAATAAGCTAACGGAATGAGGCAAGTAAGCATATATCTTCGTTTATCGGCAATTTTTAAAATGACTGTCGCACCGACAATCAGTCCGATGGATGCCATCAGCTGGTTCGATACGCCAAACAATGCCCAAACCGATCCAATATCTCCTGAGTAAAGCAGGTACCCCCACATAAAACAGGCTAAAGCGCTTGCAAATACGGAAGCCGGAACGGAGTCTACCTTTTTTAATGGTTTATACACTTCACCGAAGAAATCTTGAATTAAATAACGTGCTACACGTGTTCCTGCATCAATCGCAGTTAAAATGAAAACAGCCTCAAACATTATAACAAATTGGAAAAAATACGAAGCCAAATTCTCAAACCATGGAATCGCAGTAAAAATATAAGTCATTCCAACTGCAAGTGTAACCGCTCCACCTGTTCTTCCTTCCAAATTTAAACCTATTTCCTGGCTTAAAGCTGGTAAATTAATAACATCCATTCCAAGTGTCCGGAATACTTCCGGTGCGGAATTGATCGCAAAATAATCTGCCGGATGAAGAGCTGTTGCAGCGATCAGCGCCATGATGCCGACCAAACATTCCACCAACATGGCTCCAAAGCCGACAACTTTTATATCGCTCCACTTATTAAGCATTTTCGGCGTTGTACCCGATCCGACAAAAGCGTGAAATCCTGAAATCGCACCGCATGCAATTGTAATCGATATAAACGGCCAAACAGGTCCAGCTAAAATCGGCCCTCCGCCGTGGATAAATTCTGTAAAGGCCGGCATTTCAATAGAAGGATTAATGATAAAAACACCAATGATCAGCGCAATGAACACACCGATTTTCATAAAGCTGCTCAAATAATCACGAGGAGCAAGCAGCAGCCAAACCGGCAAAGCCGCAGCAAAAAATGCATAGATTGGTAAAATAAGCGCCAAAGTTTTAGTATCGAATGTCAACCAATCCCCAAGAGCTGTTTCTTGTATGGAAGGTCCTGCGAAAACACCTATCATTAATAAAATAAAGCCAACTGTTGAAGCTAATTTTAAATTGCCTGTTTTCTTATAGAAAATTCCGACTCCCATTGCAATAGGAATGGTGATTCCGACTGCAAACGTGCCCCAAGGGTTTTTTTCCAATGCATGAAGAACAACCATGGAAAGACCAGCCATTGTTATGGTAATAATAAACAGCATGGCAAGTCCTGTGCAAAAGCCGGCTACCGGACCTAATTCTTCTTTTGCTACTTCCGATAATGATTTCCCTTTTTGCCGCATGGAAGCAAATAAAACGACTGCATCATGGACGGCTCCCCCAATTACGGCACCAATCAAAAGCCACAGTAGACTGGGCAAATATCCAAATTGTGCGGCCAGGATCGGTCCGACGAGCGGTCCTGCTGCAGCAATAGCGGCAAAGTGATGCCCGAAGCTTACCCATTTATTCGTCGGAACATAATCCTTTCCATCATTTAATTCGTGAGCTGGTGTCGGTTTTGAATCATCCAGCTTCAACACTTTTACAGCCATAAATGTTCCGTAAAGACGGTAGGCGATCATTAAAATACACATTGAGGCAATCACGATTGTAATCGCATTCATTTTTTTGCAACCTCCCCTTTGTTCTTGCTTTTTACATTCATTGTATTAAATAAACATCTTCATGATCGGTTTTCAAAACAAAATGCAAGAATCCGGGGATAAATCGTCAATTTCTTAAATTGAATTGCAACAATTTTGTCACAAATATTGCTTAAAGCTTTCAGCTTTTTTTAAATGCCCAATCGCTTTTTCAGTTCCTTCGTATAAGTTCTGCTGACCGGGATCGATTCGCCATTTTTCATGATTACATGATACGTGGAGTTGAACCACGGCTGAATTTCAACTATTTCATTCAAGTTGACTAAATAAGCTCTATGAACACGCATGATGTGCGTTTGCTGCAGCTTTCTTTCAAAAGTGACAAGCGATTCTTTAACTTCATATTTTTGATCGCGGCAAGTGATAATGGTTTTTCCGTCATTAAACTCAATATAAAGAATATCTTTCACGTTAATAAGCAGAATGCGGTCGTCTAATGACACAGGAATCTTTTCATCCTGCATTTGAAAATATTGCGGTCTTTTTTCTTGGCGGGCTTCCAGCCGCTTTGAAATTTTTTCAATTGTATGAAATATCCTTTCTTCATCAAACGGCTTCAAAATGTAATCAACCGCATTCAGCTCAAATGCTTTTAAAGCGTACTCATCATAAGCGGTTGCAAAAACAATCTCAGGTCTATGATCAATCTCCATTAGCTTTTCAGCAAGTCTAATCCCTTGTTCATGAGATGACAGCTGTATATCGAGAAAGATCACATCCATGTCGGTCTGGCGGATTTTTTCAATCGCTTCATCCATTTGTTCCGCTTCCCCAACAATCTCTACCTGCTTGCTCCTTTTAAGCAAGTAAATAAGTTCGTCTCTTGCCAACGGTTCATCCTCCACGATAAAAGCCTTGATCATACGGCTACTTCTCCTTTCATTTCTAATGGAAACTTAATCGTCACTTTCGTTCCATTTTCATCACTTTTAATATGGAAGGCTCCGGCGGAACCATAAATTTCTTCTATTCGTTTTTTTATATTCCAAAGAGCTGTTCCTGTTCCATCATTCGATTGAACGGTCTGATTTCCCAATTGGCGCAATAAATGATCAGGAATGCCGCTGCCATTATCTTCGGTGATTAAGATCATTTGATCATTTTCTGCATACGCCCGAATGGACACTTTCCCATGCTCCTTATTGGCAAAAGCGTGCTTGATAGCGTTTTCGACGAGAGGCTGAAGCATAAACGGCGGAACCATTACTTTCTTTAAGCTTTGGTCAATATCAAAACTTACATGATATTTATCAGGAAATCTTGTCTGCTCAATAGATAAGTACGCTTCAACATGCTCAAGCTCTTTTTCAAGCGGAATGACAAATTGTCTAGCTCCCTGTAAATTACTTCGGAAGAACACGCTTAATTTTAAAAGAAGCTTTCTAGCTTTATCCGCATCAGTTCTGATCAAGCTGGAAATCGTGTTTAACGAATTGAACAGGAAATGCGGATTAATTTGCGCCTGCAAAGCTTTAATTTCTGCATCTTTCAGCAGTTTTCTCTGCAGTTCTGCATCAGCAAGCTCCAATTGGGTAGAAAACAGCTTGCTAAGTCCTTCCGCCAGCTCTTGCTCCACTTTATCCATAAGACTCGGGTCTAAAAAATAAAGCTTTAACGTGCCAACCGTTTGGTTGTGTACTTGAAGCGGCATAACAATCGCTGACTGAAGCGGACAATCAGAATTTGGGCATTGGATTTCCTCCTTCGATTTTGCTTTAATGATTTTCCCCCGCTCTAAAACCTTTTTTGTCAGCTTTGTTACTAAAGTTTGCCCCTGCTTATGATGATCAGAACCGGCACCGATATGAGCGAGTACAATTTCCCGATTGGTAATGGAAATGGCATCTGCTTTCGTCCATTTTAAAATAATTTCCGCCACTTTTTTACACGAATGCTCATTTAAGCCTTTTCGGAAAAATGGCAAGGTCTGCTGCGCGATGTAAAAAGATTTATGTGTTTGAAGCGCCTTCGTCCGCTCTTCCTCCACTAGAATCGAATGAATAATTAAAATAAAAATAAGAGTCCCAAATCCGTTAATCGTAATCATCGGAAGAGCGATTAATTCTACAAGCTTAACTGCGGATTCAAACGGGCGGGCAAGTAAGAGAATAAGTCCCATTTGAGTACATTCCATAAAAATTCCGGTCAAAACAGCTTTCCAAGGTGAAAAATTGTCTTTTATTCTAAAACGCTTCCAAAGGAAACCGGTCACGAATCCAGCCAAAATAGTAGATGCTCCGCAAGCAAACGCGGTAAATCCTCCTAATGTCATCCGATGCAGTCCTGCTACTAAACCAGTGCCGATGCCGACGAATGGACCGCCAAGCAATCCCCCAATCACTACTCCCATAATTCTTGTATTGGCAATTGCGGCATCTCCATCCACTTCTATTTGCCATGTTTGTGAGCTGATATTGCCTTGAGCAATTTCGACACCAGTATAATTACTAATAATGCCAAAAGATCCAAATACGGCAATCAGCATTAGCTTTTCGCTTAATCCATGCTCATGATGAATCATTCGCCGAAATGCCTTCATCCTTGATAACAAAAAAGCTAAAATGACTAAAATTCCCACTCGCTCCAGCATTAAAGGCATTAAATCAAACAAGACAGACACACTCCTTTACACCGATATTCCAGCTTTTGTTCGCTCGCGGTGTCAATATTCATTGTACCTATTAAAGGGTGCTGAATAAAGTTTAATGTTCACAATGGTTATCATTACTATTACATTTTAAGCTTCTCAAAATGGATTTTTAGGCAGTACTCATTATAATATGGGTGTTATAGTGAAAGTCGCACAGTTGCTTAGAGCGGGTGGAGATGCGGTATTTGATGCGGCAAGACATTTTAACATAATAGACGCAGCTACTGCCAGAACGTTTAAAAATAATAGTAAAAAATCGGAAATTGGTTAACGCAATTTGAAAATGCTGGTTCAGATGCAGCTGCTATGGTTAGAACAAGACTTCCAGTTTACTTAAAAAAGAATACTAGAATGAGTAAAACTACCGCTGAGAACATTGCAATAGCTGTAAGCTGGGCTATTCGTATGGCAGATGCCTTATTCTTTTAGGAGAGATACTTGTGGGGATTTTAGCTGTAAGTGAATGGATGAAAAAATGGTTTATATGAAGATGATATACATTTTATCGAAACAATTTTGACTTTTGCTTCAACATTATAAAACCCAGTGGCTGAGAGTGAAGAATCAATAACAAAGTCAATAATAAAATAAATAGCCTTTTCCCTGAAAGAAAGGTGAAAATTAATAGAAAGGGCACTTATCAAGATTTTAAAAATGTATTAAATGAAAATAAAATATTCATAAACCTAAGTGAATTATTGAGTAGATACCATTCTCAAGGAATTTGCAAGGATTTATGTGAAAAATTACTTAAAGAATACAATGATAATAAAAATGTGTCATTTTAGTTATTTCGGTTGTAGTCATATAATAACTATTCGAGTGCTCTTCGTAAAGAAACTTATGCTTTAATGTTTGTCCATTATAATTTATATTGTCTAATTAAGGAAAAAGCCTAATTTCTCATCATTTAAAATGAGAGAATTAGGCTTTTTATTTCGGAATTTACTTAGTGTTCTCAATCTGCATTTTCCTACAGCAACCCTAAGTAGAAGCAAGGAATGATTGGGATCAGCAACTTATTTCTTTGAAACGTAGCATATCTTAATTGAAATAAAAAGGCCGCTCAAAATTATCAGATGCACATAACAACCCAAATATTAGGCAAAGATAAAAGCATCATCAGATCTAATAGGAGGAACTTTTTTATGAAAGAAGCCGTTAGTAAAAATGAACTTCCTAAGCTTTCGAAACCGTTTTGGCCAGATTCTGTTCAGCTGCCCTCCTTCAACAAGCTTGACAAAGATATTTTTGTTGATGTAGCGATTGTAGGCGGCGGGATCACAGGCATCACAAGCGCCTATCTGCTTGCGAAAGAAGGAATCAAAACCGCGCTGATCGAATCGGATCGTATTTTAAATGGTACGACCGGGCATACAACCGCAAAAGTCACCGCACAACACGGGCTGATTTATGATGAATTTATACAGCACTTTGGGGAAAGCAATGCAAAGCTATATTATGAAGCAGCCAGCGATGCGATGGAGTTTATCAAACAAACGATACAGGAGCACAACATCGAATGCGATTGGAAAGAAGAGGATGCATATGTTTATACGAATTCAGAGCAATACATAAAAAAAATCGAAAACGAATATAAAGCATATGAAAAGCTTGGAATTCAAGGAGAGCTTGTGGAAAACATCCCTGTTCCCGTACAGGCAAAAACAGCAGTTGTGATGAAAAATCAAGCCCAATTTCATCCGTTAAAATATTTGCAAAAGCTTGTGGAAAACGCGTCGGAAAAAGGGATAGACATCTATGAGAATACAGCAGCTGTCGATATAAAACATGGCCCACACCCGAAAATTTTGACAAAAGACGGTTATCACATTTTGTGCAACTATGTATTCATTTGTTCGCATTTTCCTTTCTATGATGCCGCCTTTTATTTTTCAAGAATGTATGCGGAAAGATCGTATATTATTGCTGTCAAAACAAAAACCGAGTATCCCGGCGGCATGTACATCAGCGCCGAAAATCCGGTTCGGTCGCTTCGGTCCGTCACGATCAATGGAGAAAAGCTTGTGCTGATCGCAGGTGAAAATCATAAAACTGGACAAGGAATCCCGATGATTCAGCATTACGAGTCCCTTCAAGCTTTTGGCGATCAAGCATTCGGCATACAAAAAATTCCTTACCGATGGTCTACTCAAGACTTAACAACGTTGGATAAAATTCCTTATATTGGACATATAAACGAACAGAAAGCAAATATCCTGTTTGCGACAGGGTTTCGAAAATGGGGAATGACAAACGGCACAGCCGCCGCACGACTGCTTGTCGATATAATTAAAGGGAAGGAAAACCGATATCGCGAGCTTTTTACCCCAGCAAGATTTCAAGCAGATCCAAGCGTGAAGCAGTTTATTTCAAC
>Ga0066871_100921_pt1 | contig 11800 bp, 13 predicted proteins | sample CeladaPassage60B_FD_62209 | JGI IMG/M metagenome (GOLD analysis project Ga0066871, IMG submission 62209) | Cellulose-adapted microbial communities from the Joint BioEnergy Institute, USA - Passage3 60B | ecosystem: Engineered > Bioreactor > Continuous culture > Unclassified | place: USA...
CAGACAGGGCAGAACGGCGCCGGTACCGATGCTGCCCAGCGTAATCAGGCCGATAAACAGATAGAGGTTCTTGAATAAAATGGCCAGCGCCAGGCTGCCTGAAAGGGCGAAAAGTCCAGTAATGATCAGGAATTTCATCAGCTTTCCGTTTTTTCGGATGAGGGAACCGGTGACAAAGGAGGTGACCACCATACCGAGCAGCGGGATGGCCAGTACGCCTCCCTTCCACACGCCGTCAATCTGATACTGGGATTCCAGGACTTCGGAGAGGTAAAACAGAATGCCAAACAGCACAAACAGCCCAGCTGAACCGGCAAAAAACGCACAAAGCAACCATCGTCCTTCCCGCTTGAAAATGTCACCGAGAGCGCGAACATATTCACGCAGGGAAGGCGATTTTTCTTTCTGTACCGGTTCTTTCACCATCAGCCAGACCATCAGGGCGGAGACGGCACACAGGATGGGGAAGGCAAAAAAAGGAGCCCACCAGGCGATGAGGCCGAGCAACGAGCCGGCAATGGGACTAATCACCTTCCCCATGCCATTGGCTGATTCAGACAGTCCCAGTGCCCTGCTTTGTGCGCCGCCCCTGAAGAGATCGCCCAGCAAAGCCATGGCGATGGGTGCTGTGCCGGCAGCTCCCAGCCCTTGCAAGGCACGCCCTGCAATGATCAGAGCATAGGGCTTATCCACCCATAGAGCGGCAAAGCCAGCCAGCAATCCTCCGGCACCGTACAGCAAAACAGAAGGGATGATCACCGCCTTGCGGCTGATGCGATCGGAGAGGAAACCGGCCAGGGGAATGACAATTCCAGCCGTGAGCGAAAATAACGTGATCAACAAGCTGACCTGAAATTGGCTGATTTTCAAGGCAGATTTTATCTGTGGCAATACGGGAATGAGCATGGAATTGCCCAGCACCATGATCAAGGGGACGCTGGTCAATGCGACTAAGTCTTTGGTTTTGCCGGATGATTTGCTTTCAGCCACATACATGCTCCTCTATGCGTTCGTGATAATGAGGATGAGATCAAATCTGTTCCTAATGTCTCCTGGGGAAACGGCGACTATTCACCTTTTGCAGCTTTCGGCCAAAGGGTTACAATGACAGTAAGCGCAACGCACTTTGAGCAGATGGAGGGATAGGTATGAAAATCATCACCCGGCCTTTGGGAATGTGGCAGACCAATTTTTATCTGCTGGTCAACGAAGCGACCAACGAGGCGGTGGTTATTGATCCCGGTTACGGGGAAGATCAGATCTTGTCGCTGATCAAACCGTATCAGGTCAAAGCGATTTTGCTCACGCACGCCCATTTGGATCACATTGGCGGCCTGGCGGCGACCAAGGAAGCGACGGGTGCCCCGATATACATCCATGAAGCGGTCAAGGATTGGCTGATTGACCCCAGGCTCAACATGTCGGTATCGTTTGGCCAACCGATTGATGGGCCGCCCGCAGACGAACTGCTGTACGATGGGCAGCGGCTGGCATTGGCAGGATGGGAGCTGGAGGTTCGGCATACCCCCGGACACACGCCGGGATGCGTCTCCTTTGTCGCCGATAACGTCGTTTTTGCGGGAGACACGTTGTTTCAAGGTTCCATTGGCCGGACCGATTTTCCGGGAGGTGATTTTGACCAATTGGCCCGTTCGATTCGGGAAAAACTGTACACCCTGCCTGATGAGACCGTCGTTTATCCCGGCCATGGTCCAGCCACAACCATCGGAGAAGAAAAACGGTACAACCCGTTTGTCCGTGCATAAAATCGGCCGGCTCATCCAAGCTATGGTTGTATGCCCTAGAATCCGGGAGGTGCGACCACTTGAGATTGGAGCCGCCGCTGCGCAGCATTTTGGCGACATTTTCCTCTTTCGATCAGGCGGAAAAGGCCGTCTCCGAGCTGAAGAAAAGCGGTTTTGAGACGGTCCAGATGGACGAGGTGAGGATGGATCCGGGCGAGCCAACCGACGCGTTTCACAACCTCATCACCGGAAAGGTTCCGGGCCTGGGAAATGTGGTGCTGGGTACCGATTTTACGAACCGGGATGCGGCCGTCTTGTTGGCCGCCGATCCGAGCGCGAGTGGGATGGCAGACGGCAACGAAATGGCAATCACCCGCAATGTGCTGGTCACCGTCATTGCCGATGAAAAGGATTTGCCCGCGGCCGAGGAGATTCTTCAAAAACACGGGGGCATTTTTTAAAATTAATTATCAAGAAACAATAAATTTATTTTCGCATTGTCATCATTTGTTCAGCCAGGTTCAAACATGGTATACTGCCAATTGGGACATCCCATTCCAATACCAGGCAGTAAGGAGGATGAGGGAATGCCGAAAGGTGCAACAGAGACAAAAACACTGAAGGTAGGCGACAAGGCACCTGATTTTACCCTGAAAGCAACGGGTAATCGCGTCATCACCTTGAGTGACTACTTCGGCAAGAAAAACGTTTTTATCGCCTTTTATCCGCTGGATTGGACGCCTGTTTGAGGAGCGCAAATGCCTTCATACGAGGACGATCTGCCTCGTTTTGAAGAGTATGATACCCAAGTTTTGGGTATTAGCGTTGACAGCATTCCCAGTCATGAAGCTTGGCAGAAGTCGCTTGGCGGCATCACCTATCCGCTTCTTTCAGACTTTTATCCGCACGGCGCAGTGGCCGAAAAATACGGTGTTCTTAGGGATGAGGGGATGAGTGAGCGGGCTCTCTTTATCATCGACAAAGAGGGAATTATCCGCTTCATCGACGTGCATCCCATCAATCAGCAGCCGGACAACGAGGAGTTGTTTGAAGTTCTTCGCAAGCTGTAACATCCTTTGTACCGACAGATTCACGCAAAGAGCATGTACATCCCTGTACATGCTCTCTTTCCCGCTGATAATGCAAGAAAACAAAATCATGAATAAAAACAGGGAACATACCGAACATTGCCAAAAAATTATAAAGGAGGGTGAGAGAGATGGAAATGTCGCGGAAAGCGATCCCCTATACTCCCAATGACAAACCGCTGGCCGAGATGACGATTGCCATTGTGTCCACAGCAGGGGCCCACTTGAAGGACCAAGAACCGTTCAACACCCAAGGGGATGACACCTATCGGCTAATTCCCGGCGATGTCTCGTCTGATCAGTTTACCGTGACGCATGGTGCGCCCAAGGAACACTACAACACGGATGAACCAAAAAAAGACATCAACGTGATTTTTCCCATCGACCGGCTGCGGGAACTGGCGGCTGAGGGCTTTATCGGCGGGGTGGGCGACAAGCACATCACGATGATGGGGTATGCGATGCGCCTGAAGAAGATTGTCGAGGAAACGGTCCCGGCCGTGGCCAAGGAGATCACCCGCTCCAAGGCGGATGGGGTGCTCTTGACAGCGGGGTGACCTTTGTGCCATCGTACCGTGGTCACGGTACAGCGGGCGATTGAAGCTGCCGGCATTCCAACGGTCCTGGTCACCCTGGATCCTGACCAATCCGGCGTGATGCGCCCACCGCGGGCGATTCACCCGAAGGGATTTGCTTTCGGCCACTCGTTGGGCAAGCCTTTTGATACAGAGACCCAAAAGGCAGTGATCAAGGCGGCCCTGGAGCAACTGGTGATCAAGCAGGAACCGGGGCAGATCCACTTTATGGATTTTCCAAGCTATTGATCCACCTGTTCCTGATCCCCTTTTTTTTTGGGACGGGGGTTCGTTTTCTTTCTTCGGTATTTCAAGAAATCGACGAACAGTTGCACCTCTGTCATTTCCTTTTCGTCCAGTTCCTCCATCCACGTGTAGAAATGGCTCGTTTCCCGGACGGTACTGGCAGAGACGCCTTTTTCTTCCCCCAAGACCAGCCAGTCAAGGGAGACACCAAAAAAGTTGGCCAACGTGATCAATGTGTCTGCGGTCGGGCTGACCTCTCCCTTTTCAATGCGGCTGAGGTTGGCGCGCGAAATCCCGGTTTGACGTGCCAATTGTTCGAGCGTGAGGCGGTGGACCTCTTTCCGCAGATGTTGCAGGCGGTTTCCGAGGGAATCCAGTCGCTTGTCGAGGTGTGACAACCTAACTCTTCCTTCCATTATTTTCCTTCATTATTTCTTTTTGACACCGCGAAAATCCCTTATAAGAGAAATTTTTATTGAACATTCCCGAAAACGGGATTATAATAAAAACAGTGATGACTTTTTGTAATTCATTCCAGATAGTCCCATTATACATCGATGCGGCGTTTCTTCACAGAGGGATGAAGGACGGAATGAAAGAGGGAAAGGGGAAGAGGATGTGAAACGGCGGAGGCAACTGACGCCATTTGGCTTGCGCGTGAAAAAACGATTGCTGGATTTGGGAATCACGCAAAAAGAATTTTGCCGGGAGCACCAGATACCGGAGAGCCGTTTCAGCGAAATGCTGTCCGGAAAGAAGACAGGATTGAGATACCAGCGGCGGGTGGCGCAGCTGTTGGGGATCAGTGACGGATGGCAGGATGAGAGCCGGTTTTGAGGAATTGCCCTTGTTTTTTAAACTTTCTATGCTACAATCAATAAGGACAACTTCATACGATCGTTCCATGGTGCCGTTTGGATGATTTCCAAATGGCTTAAAAGGGAAGTTCGGTGAAAATCCGACGCGGTCCCGCCACTGTGACAAGGAGTGGCATCGCCAGTGTGACCCACTGTTTTCTGCGTAGACGGAAAATGGGAAGGGCGCGATGCTGCGTTTGTACTTGGAGCCAGGAGACCTGCCATGGAACGGAGGCAACCGGACTCACGCGGATGGGGAGGTGCAGCATATGGGCGATGGGTGATTTGGCATCTTTTCCGAGCGTGGAAAGATGCTTTTTATTTTGTTTTTTCTGTAAACATATTCGTGAAAATGTATGAACGGGAGGTGTCGGGCGTGAAGCAATCCGGTTTTTGGTTGTTGTTGTCGCTGGGTTTGACCGTGTTTTTCTTCACGGCGTCGCCGCAGGAGGCCCACGCCATGCACATCATGGAGGGGTTTTTGCCGCTTCACTGGAGCCTTTTCTGGTACGCCATGTTTTTGCCCTTTTTCTTCCTGGGGCTGCGTTCCCTGGCGCGGGTGGTGAGGGAGCATCCGGATGCCAAACTGTTTCTCGGGTTGGCCGGTGCCTTTGCCTTTGTTCTCTCGGCGTTGAAAATGCCGTCGGTCACCGGCAGCAGCTCTCATCCCACAGGGATGGGGCTTGGGGCATTGTTGTTCGGACCGCCGGCGATGACGGTTCTGGGGAGTCTGGTTTTGCTGTTTCAGGCCTTGTTCCTGGCGCACGGGGGGGTGACCACGCTGGGAGCCAATGGGTTTTCGATGGCGGTTGCCGGTCCGTTTGTCGCATACGGCTTTTTTCATCTTATCCGGAAAGCGGGCGGGAATCAAAAGCTGGCTGTTTTTGCAGCCGCAGCGCTGGGGAACCTTTCCACCTATGTGGTCACGTCATTTCAGTTGGCATTGGCCTTCCCGGACGCAACGGGCGGGGTAATGGCCGCATTCCTCAAATTTGCGGGCATATTTGCCGTGACACAGGTACCGCTGGCGATCAGCGAAGGGATTTTAACGGTGTTGGTCTGGAACTGGCTGGTGGCGCAACCAACGCGGGAACTGCGGACCCTGCCCATCTTCCAAAGAGAGGCGTTGGAGAAATAGAGGGGGAACAGGAGAATGAAGCGGAATGGATGGAAGACAAACGCGGCGCTCGTCGGATTGCTCGTGGCGTTGGTGGCGGGCCCGCTGTGGCTCATCAAGAGTAAAGACTTTAGCGGAGCCGATGCGCAGGCGACCGAGGCGATCAGCCAGATGGCCCCGGATTATCGGCCGTGGTTTGAGCCGTTGTTTGCGCCGCCTGGCTCGGAGGTGGAGAGTTTCCTGTTTGCGTTGCAGGCAGGGATTGGCGCGGCTGTCATCGGGTACATCGCCGGCTTGCTGCGGGGCCGGATGGAAAGAGAACGGACGCGGGGCGGATCGGACCAGTGAGGTTGCACATGGATACCCTGGCCTATACCAATCGCTTGCGGGGACTGCCGCCCGAACAGAAGCTTCTTTTTGGCTGTGGAACGTTGTTGATTGCGCTTCTCGGCCATCCTCTTGTGCAGGCGGGCGTGTTTTTGTGGATGAGCGGCTGGATCGTGGCATATGCCAGAATCCCGTTGAAAACGTATGGCGGTTTGTTGAGCGTGATCTCCGCATTTTTAATGATGAGTTTGCCGGCCTTGTGCGTCTCATGGATGCCGGCACGACAAATGCCGGCCGCCGTTGCCGATGTCTGGGCCGGAATTCGCTTGGGAGCGTACACCATATACCTCAGCCACACGGGCGTGGCGCAGGCGCTGCAAGTGGCCCTCCGCGCAGCGGCCGCCGTTTCCTGCCTCTCTTTTGTCTTGTTGACGGTGCCTTTTGCCGAGCTGTTGCAGGTCATGCGCAGGATGCGCGTGCCACCGTTGTTGACGGAGCTGCTGCTGGTGATGTACCGGTTTGTCTTTGTCCTGCTGGAGACAGCGGAACAGATTTGGATTGCCCAAGTGTCCCGCGGCGGATACCGGGGATTTCGCCAGGGGATGAGCGACCTGGGGCGGCTGATCGTCAAGCTGTTTGTCCGTACCAACGAGCGGGTTCAACAGTTGGCGACGGGGCTGTCCGCCCGGGGTTTCACGGGCCAGTTGCAGGTGGTCAGCGCGGTTGGTTATCAACCTTCCCGCCGCTATGCGGTGGAAGCGATGGCCGGCTGGCTTCTGCTGTTGTCCCTGGAATGGTGGTTGAGGACCCATGGTGGATGAGGACGGGATGAGATGATTGAGTGGTTGTTGGAGTTTGAGGAGGTGCACTTTGCCTATCCAGGAGCGGCGGAGAAGGCGCTGCACGGTTTGAGCATCCGCGTTCCCCCGCGGAAGAAGTGTGTCCTGCTGGGGCGTAACGGGTGCGGCAAATCGACGTTCTTGTTGCACGCCAACGGCATTTGCCGTCCGCAACGCGGAGTGGTGAGGTGGCGCGGACAGGTGTTCCGTTATGAGCGCAAATGGCTGGCGGAGATTCGCCGCAAGGTGGGACTCCTGCTGCAAGATCCCGAGCAGCAGTTTGTGGCTGGTACCGTCGCGGAGGATATTTCTTACGGCCTCTGCAACCTGGGGTTGGCGGAAGCGGAGGTGAAACGGCGTGTTTCAGACATTCTGGAACAATTTGAGCTTGTCCGCTTTGCCCAACATCCTCTCCATCAGTTGAGCCTGGGGCAGAAGAAGTGGGTTGCCCTGGCAGGGGTCATGGCGGTGGAACCGGAATTGCTGTTGCTGGACGAACCCACCGCCTCCTTGGATCCGTTCCATGAGAAACGCTTGCTTGCGGAATTGGATCGCCTGCACGAAGCGGGGACGACCATTCTCATGGCCACGCACGATCTGGATCTGGCGCTGGCGTGGGGAGAGTGGATCTTTGTCATGGATCAGGGCCGGTTGGTGTTGGAAGGCCCGCCCGAAGAGGTGTTCAGCCAACGGGAGGTGTTGACGGCGATCCGGCTCGGCGTGCCGCTGCTGGCGGAAGTCTGGCTGGTGCTGAAGGAAACGCTGGGTCAAACATGGGCCGTTCCGGTGCGGGGGATGCCCCGCACGGTGGAGGAGTTGCGGCGGTTTTTGCCGGCAAGCCTGGACGGGACAAACAGAGATGCGGAGGAGGGATGACCACGTGATCATCTACCTGACGACGGCGGACACCGATATTTTGACGTTGCGGGCGGCCCTGGATGGGTTGCCGGACGGTTTCCCCCCGATCCGCGCGGCCAATGTGACGGACTGGGGCGAACGGGAGGAGGCGGCTGACGCCTTTTTGGATGCCTGGCTGGAGCAAGCCGGTGTCGTGGTGTTGCGCCTGCTGGGAGGAAAAAAAGCGCATCCCGCGGCTTTTGAGCGGATTGTGGCTGTTTGCCACAAAAAGCGGATCCCCCTGCTGGCCTGGCCGGGGGATCAGGAGCCGTACCCGGAGCTCGTCGAGGCGACCAACGTGGCTGTTTCGCTGTCCAACCGGGCGATGCTCTATGCCGTCTACGGCGGCGTGAAAAACTTTCAGCAACTGTTGCGGATGATCAGCGACACCTGGCTGGGCACCCGCTTCGGCTACGATGAGCCGGCGGAACTGCCCTGGGCGGGCATCTACCAAAAAGGTTCCCTGGAAGCGCTGGATCTTGCGGCATGGCGAAAAACCGCCGATCTGGGCCGGCCGGTGGTCGGGATCCTCTTTTACCGCGCCCACTGGATGAGCCGCAACCTGAAGTTTGTGGACGATCTGATCGACGCATTGGCGGCGCAGGGGTGCACCGCCCTGCCCATCTTCACCCAGAGCCTGAAGCTGGATCAAGCTGGAAAGGGAGAGCGCCGGTTTCTTGGCTTCCTGATGGATGAAACGGGTCAAACGCTCGTCGATGCCTTAATTGTCACGCTGAGCTTTTCCGCATATGCACAGCAGGAGGCGGAACAGGCATGGCTGGAACGCCTGGATGTGCCCGTCTTCCAAGCGATCATCTCGCTGCACAGCCGGGAGCGTTGGCAAAAGAGCGAGGCCGGGCTCATGCCGGTGGATGCGGCGATGAACGTGGCGATGCCGGAGTTTGACGGCCGAATCATCACGGTACCGTTTTCTTTCAAAGAGCTGGTTCAGGAGGATCCTGTTCTTGGGACTCCCCTTCGCCGCTACGTGACGGTGCCGGATCGCGTGGATGTTCTGGCTCGCCTGGTGAGCCGCTGGATCCGGTTGCGGAAGAAACCGCGCGCCGAGAAAAAGATTGCCTTTTTGCTGACCAACTACCCCCACAAAAACTCCCGTATCGGCAACGCGGTGGGCCTGGATACGCCCAATTCCTTGGTCAGGATTCTCCACGCGATGGCCGAGGCGGGGTACGACCTGGGCGATGCGGCGCAGCTGCCGCGAGACGGGGATGAGTTGGTGCACCGTCTGATTGCCCGCTGCAGCAACGACCGCGACCATCTGACCGAGGAACAGCTGGCCAACGCGGAAGGGCATCTCACCAGGCAGGCGTACCAAAAGCGTTGGGCAGAGATTCCGTCCGATGCCCGGGAAAAGATCGTGGAAAGCTGGGGCCAGCCGCCGGGAGAGATTTTTTTGTACGACGAAAAACTGGTGATCCCCGGCCTTCGCTTCGGCAATATTTTCGTTGGCCTGCAGCCGCCCCGGGGCTTCGGGGACAATCCGATCGCGATCTACCATAGTCCCGATCTGGTGCCCACCCATCACTATATAGGCTATTACGATTGGCTGCGGGAGATTTTCCAGGCGGACGCGGTGGTGCACGTCGGCAAACACGGCACCCTCGAGTGGCTGCCGGGAAAAGGGACCGGCCTTTCCAAGAGCTGTTTTCCGGAAGTGGTATTGGACGATTTGCCCAACTTTTATCCTTACATCATCAACAACCCCGGCGAGGGGACGCAGGCGAAGCGGCGCAGTCATGCCACGATCATCAGCCATCTGGTGCCGGTGTTGACGACTGCCGACACCTACGATGCGCTGGCCAAGCTGGAGCAGTTGCTGGATGAGCACGCCCAGATGCAGGTCCTGGATCCGAAGAAGCTGCCGCACATTGAACGGGAAATCTGGCAGACAGTCGTCGGGGCCCAGCTGGACAAAGATCTGCAGGTGGAAACCTATCCCGAAGATTTTGAGGCGTTTATCGGTGAGATCGACGGGTACATCTGTGAACTGAAGTCTGCCCAGATTCGTGACGGCCTTCACATTTTAGGGCAACTGCCGGGTGATGAAGAGGCCTGGGCGGATTTGCTCTATGGATTGTTGCAGCTGCCGTCAGGTGAGCGGATGTCCTTGCCGGAAGCGGTGGCGAGCGGATTGGGCCTGAACTGGCAGGAACTAGAGGAGGATGTGGGAAGAAGGCGGGAACGCGCCGTGCCGGCCGAAGGCATCCGGAAAGTCCGGACGGCCGGCCGGCTGCGGGAAGAGATTGTGCGCCTCAGCAAAGCGCTTTTGAAAACAGCGGTGATCCGGCCCGCTTTGGGTGACGCGATCACGCGCAGCGCCGGGGCGATGCAGCTGCCTGCGCCCTTGCTCTCGCCCGGGAGCCCTGCGGCCAAGGTGATCGCCTATGCGCGCGAGGACCTGCTTCCCCGGCTGCTAAAGACGTCACAAGAGATCACGAACCTGCTGCACGGGCTGGACGGCGGTTTCGTGCCGCCGGGTCCCAGCGGTTCGCCCACGCGGGGGATGCCGGACATCTTGCCTACCGGGCGGAACTTTTATTCGGTGGATCCCCGCGCCCTGCCGTCGCCGGCGGCTTGGGAGACCGGGAAGCAACTGGCGGAGAAGCTGATTGCCCGTTATCTGGAGGAAGAGGGGAAATATCCCGAAACGGTGGGGATTGTGGTTTGGGGCACTTCGGCGATGCGCACCCGCGGCGACGATGTGGCGGAAATTCTCGCCCTTCTCGGGGTGAGACCCGTCTGGCAGCAGGAAAGCCGCCGGGTCGCAGGCCTGGAGGTGATTCCTCTGGCCGAGCTGGGCCGCCCCCGGGTGGATGTGACGGTGCGGATCAGCGGCTTCTTCCGGGATGCTTTTCCGAACCTGGTTCAGCTGATCAACCAGGCGGTCGAGATGGTCAGCCGGCTGGATGAGCCGGATGAGCAAAATCCCCTCGCGCGGCATGTGCGCGAGGAGACCGCCGCCAAAGTGGCTGCCGGCCTTCCGGAAGCGGACGCGCGGGAGACTTCGATGTACCGCGTGTTCGGCAGCAAACCGGGCACGTATGGCTCCGGCCTCTTGCCTTTGATCGAGAGCCGCGAGTGGCGGGATGAGCAGGATCTGGCCCGCGTGTTTCTCACCTGGTCGGGCTATGCTTATACCCAGGAGCACTACGGCAAGCCGGCGGCAGCGGAATTCCAAAACCGGTTGAAAAAGGTGCAGATCGCCACCAAAAACCAGGACAACCGGGAACACGACATTTTTGACAGCGACGATTATTTTCAGGAGCATGGCGGGATGGTGGCCACGATCCGCTCATTGACAGGCAAGGATCCGAAAATGTACTTCGGTGACTCGGCCCATCCGGCGCACGTGCGGATGCGCGCCCTGTCTGAGGAGGCGAGGCGCGTCTTCCGTACCCGGGTGGTCAACCCCAAGTGGCTGGCCTCGGTCCAGCGCCATGGCTACAAAGGGGCGCTGGAGATGGCCAACACCGTCGATTTTCTCTTTGGTTACGATGCCACGGCCCGGATCATTGACGATTGGATGTATGAGCAGCTGAGCCGGACGTACGTACTGGATGACGCGATGCGGGCATTTTTCCGCCGCGCCAATCCCTGGGCTTTCAAAGACATTGCGGAACGGTTGCTGGAGGCAGCCCAGCGGGGCATGTGGCAGAAGCCGCGCCCTGAGACGTTGCAAGCGCTGGCGGAAGCCTTGTTGGCCGCGGAAGGATGGATCGAAGAAGGGAGCATGGAGAGGAGAGAAAAGGGTGAACGCAGCTAAGCCCGTTTTCCCGTTTACTGCCATCGTCGGACAAGAGGACCTGAAGCTGGCGCTGTTGCTCAATGCCGTCTCAGGCAGGGTGGGTGGCGTGTTGATCCAGGGGGAAAAGGGCAACGCCAAGTCGACGGCCGTGCGGTCCCTGGCCGCCCTTCTGCCGCCCATTCCCGTCGTTCCAGGGTGTCCTTATCGTTGTGATCCGGAAGCGCCTTTTGTCTTCTGTCCCCATTGCCAGGGAAGGCCCTGGGAGGGGGAGGCGGCATGGCGAAAGCCGCCGCTGGTCGAGCTGCCTCTGGGGACGACGGAAGACCGGCTGCTCGGCCATCCG
>Ga0066871_100923_pt1 | contig 11774 bp, 12 predicted proteins | sample CeladaPassage60B_FD_62209 | JGI IMG/M metagenome (GOLD analysis project Ga0066871, IMG submission 62209) | Cellulose-adapted microbial communities from the Joint BioEnergy Institute, USA - Passage3 60B | ecosystem: Engineered > Bioreactor > Continuous culture > Unclassified | place: USA...
GGTTGGCCACGATGATGAGAAAAAGGATACCTCCAATAAACGCCAGGGTCCCGCCAATGGCCATCCAAATATGGTAGGGCGTCCATGCCTCCCGAACCGGGTGATCCATGTACGTGGTGAAACTGGTCCGGCGAGGTTCTCCTAAAATACCGCTAATATACATGGCGATGGACATCGTTATCATACCGCCTCCCCAGAACAAAGCCTGAAAGATGCCCAGCCGGTTCATGGTTGCCGTAAATACCCGGCCGGTCAAGGTGGGGATGAGATAGTATGAAGCGGCGAAAAATGTCAGAACGGTCGTGGTGGCGATTGCCAAGTGGAAATGTCCCGTGATGAACAAGGTATTGTGTACAAGCTGGTTTAATTGGAAGCTGCCATTGATGATGCCCGATGCGCCGACAGGGATGAACGCCAGCATCGCGATAAACATGGCGAGAAAACGGGCATCACCCCAGGGCAGTTTAGCCATCCAGGACAATAGCCCCCGCCCCCCTTTCTTCCTCCCTGCCTGTTCCAACGTTCCGACAACGGCAAACGCGGTCATCATGGAAGGAAATACTACGGCCATGGTCAAGGCGACCTGCAGGTACTTCCATCCTGCCGGTATTCCCGGTGCGGTCAGATCATGGTGGAATCCGACCGGCAAGGAAAAGATGATCAGCAAGATGAAGGCAAGCCTTGCCAGAGAATCGCTGAAGATATGACTGCCGATAATTTTCGGCAGGCTGATGTACCAGATGATGTATACCGGAAGCAGCCAGAAATAAACGAGCGGGTGACCAAAATACCAGAACAAAGCGCGGGAGAGCATCACATTGACTGTTTCGGTCCAGCCGAGCGCCCACGGGATCAGCAGAAAGACCACTTCCACCGCAACACCAATCGTTGCCACGATCCAAAGGACAAAAGTGGCCACTGCCATAAAGGCAAACAGCGGCGAGCGCTGACCCGGGTGTTCACGCCGCCAACGGCCGTATTGAATGAAGATGGCGATGCCGCTTAACCAGCTGCCGACCACCAGCAAGGCCAATCCGATGTAAAAGGCGGCAGAAGCCCCCATTGGCGCATAAAAGGTGTAGAGTACCGTGCCGCGATTACTGATCACTTCCACCAGCGTGATGACGACACCAGCGGTCATCGTGTAAAATCCTGCCCACCCCCAATTTCTGGCCGCAGGAATCAGCCGGCCGCCCATTGTCTTGGCCACCCCGGCGAGCAGGTATCCGACAATGAAAAAGGTGGTAAACACAAGAGCCAGCACAATCCCATGTGCGGTTAGGAGTTGATAATAAATTACCGGACGGGGCAGGTTCAACAGACCAGTTCTGTCGAGCACCTGCAACAAACCGGCAATGACCCCGAGCAGCAACATGACATAACCGACCCACACATAAGCGCTGATCAGCAGCCGGTCTTGTGGCACAAAGTCATGCACCGAGGTATCCGGAGATGTACGGTTTCCGATGGTTGTGACGTTTTGACTCATTCCCTCAACCTCCTACTCGATTCTTTCGTTACTTCAAGTCACTGGTTCTTAAGGATGAACATATGCCTCCAAGCTGCTTCATCCCGAAAGCTGTTCAGCCCCTCAAGCTGTTTTGTTGTCATTGACGGTGATGGTGGCAAACATTGCTTGGTGGCCGATCCCGCAATATTCATGGCATAAGATGAGATACTCTCCCGGCTTGTTGAAGGTGTGGGTGAAGCGGTTGACGTGTCCCGGGATCAACATCATGTTGATGTTGGTTTTCGGAATGTACAGTCCGTGCACCACATCCGGCGAGGTGACCAGAAAATGGACAGTGGCACCGAGCGGAATGGTCATCTTGTTGGGCGTATATCCAAAGGCAAATCCGAGCATCACCACCTCGTACTCATTTGGGCCCACCTTGTACAAACCCGGCTTGTTAAAAGGCGGCGAGGTCCGAACGGTCTGGGCGTCCACCATTTCCATATGACTTGGTGGTGTCTTGCCGACGATAAAGGCATAGCTTCCCAAGATGATCAAAAAAGCGACCAAAATCAGGCCGCCGAAAACGAGCCAGATTCGTTCATACCTATGTATGTGCAAGGCGTCTCACCCCAAGGCAAAAAGTATCCGGTTCGGCCAATGCGAATACGGACCAGGTTACGAGCGTTGTACAAACGTATAGAACATATAGCCCCATGCAGTAACGATGAACAGCCCTAACAAGATCGAGAGCAACAAAGTACCGCGGTAAGAGATTGACTCTTCCTGCGGTTCTTGCTCCTCTTCTGTTTTTGGAAACGGTTCGGCCATCCTTATACCTCCTTTCGTATTTTCTTTTCTTTAGATTGATCCGTTTCTTTCGGGATTATCCAGGCACGGGAAAAAATTCTTTGAATGCGTCCGTGATACAGATGACACAAACAAAAAATCCGCCGCTTCCAGCGTGTTCACGAACATCGTGAACAACCGGAACAGGCGGATGCGGGTTCAGCCAATGCGAGCGTTCTATTGGTCAGGTGCCAATGTATTGAGCATATAACCGGCGGGCGGTCACCAGATCGTCCGTGCCTTGGATGAGAACCCGGCCGTCGCGAAAGAGGACGAGGGAGTGGTTTTTCAGGTGGAGACGGACCAGAAAGCGGTTTTGTTCGATTCTGCCGTGTGGGGCCAGGCGACGGGCCAGTTCGTCCAAGTCATAGTTTAGGGGTTGAGCCGGCCGAATTTGGATGGTGTTTCTGCCGCACAACACGGTTTCCAGGCTGGTCGCCTCTTGCTCTTCAAGAAACCGGAACCGGCGCTGGACGCAAACCGGGCAATCGGGCGCTGTTTTGTCAGCGATCTGCAACCGGATGAAGTGATTGTTCCACAAGTCCACATGGGTGAGTTGTCCGCTCAGCTGCTGGTGATCGCCGACCAGGTATTTCAGCGCTTCCGTCGCCTGGATGGCCGTGATCAGATGGATGATGGGGCCGATCACCCCTGCTGTGTCACAGGTTTCGGTGCTTCCGGGAAGAGGAGGATCTGGAAAAAGGCAGGCCAGACAGGGGGTTTTTCCGGGGATAAACAAGGCGCTTGTCCCGGCGGCGCCGATGATTCCCCCATAAGCGTAGGGAATGCCGTATTTGACACTGACATCGTTGATCAGGTAACGGATTGAAAAATTGTCCGTACCGTCCAGGATGAGATCCACGCCGGTCAGCAATTCTTCTGCATTCTGCCAGGTGATATCCGCCACGTGCGGCTCGATTTGCACGCTGGAGTTGATCGCGGTCAACTTTTCCGCTGCGGCGATGGCTTTCGGCGTCATCTTTTGTGCGTCTTCTTCGTCAAAAAGCATTTGCCGCTGCAGGTTGCTCATCTCGACAAAGTCGCGGTCGACGATTCTGACATAGCCAACACCGGCCCGCACCATGTGATTGGCCAAGGCGGACCCCAATGCGCCCGCTCCCACGATCGCGACGCGGGATTGGCGCAGTTTGAGCTGTCCCTCCTCACCGATGGGCGCAAAGCGTATTTGTCGTGAATATCGCATCTGCTCTTCTTCGGTCAAGCCCTCTCCCTGTTTCCTTATCACCAGAGATGCTCCTTTCCGCGGCGGTGTCATTTCACGCATCGATATGCAAGCATCATGATATTCAAGCATCATTATATCAGAATGCCGCTTTCGCTCCATCCTGTCATACTCTTGTCAAGTTTGATCGAAATGCTCTGGAGGGCTTGGGAAGGTTGGATTATGGTATAATAACTGCAGCCTCGAGATTCGTGATGGAACGGTGGCGTGTCTTTCAGGCCGAGCATTTGGATGAGGAGGACCGAACGTGCATCCTGTGGCCAGGAAATGGAAACGGTTTTTCGTATCAACGCGGGCGTCTCGATTGCTGCTTTTCCTTTTTTGCTTTCATCTTTTCTGGATGGCGGGGCATGTTTTCGTTCCCGTGAAAGCTGCGGCCAACCAAGAGCAACCCGTCACGCGGGAACAGGTGCTGGATGTGGCCAAGGAACTGGTGACGCCCGGCGGCTGCCCATCTTTGACGCTCGCGGAATGCACTTTGCCTACGGCATTCAAGATTCGTGAGGAAATCGCCCAGATGCTGGCGCAAGGGATGGAAAAGGAAGAGATCATCGATGCCCTGGTGGCCAAGTACGGCAAAGCCATTCTGGGCGCTCCCGAGCGGACGGGCTGGGGACTTGTGATCTGGTATCTGCCTTACACGTTGATGGGGTTGGTGGCCGTCCTGTTGGGATTTTGGTTGTTCCGGAAGGCCCGACCCATTACGGTTTCAGAAAAAACACCACCCCAGGAAAATGATGCCGAGGAGAAAGATATTCAGGAGATTTTGAAAAAATACTTGTGACGTTGTCTTCTCCACTCCATTCATTCAAGAACCTCCCGACGCAGGATGGCGGCATACACGGTTCGAAAAGATTTACATTTTACCTTGTGGTTTTATGTTTTTTTGGTTCATAAGTCCTCCTCTTAGCTACCATTGACACAACAGTTATCAATGATTAAAATCTAAATACAATTAAGGATAAAATTTGAAGGTGCGTGGCTCGATGTATAGTTTTAACTTTTTAAATATTATAATAACCATTTTGTTTTTTGTCGGTTGTCTATATCTTATAGGAAAATTTTTAAGGTGGATCATTCATAAGTAACAAAACTTCATTCATCAATCGGCAAATGAGCAAGCCGCAAAAGACATTTACCTCATAAAAAATGTTTTGGGAACGCCTGCACATCGTGCAGGCTTTTTGGTTGAATGGGTCACAATTGCTTAGCATCGGTCGCAATTGCTAAAAAGAGGCAGGTATGACATGTTTTCAACGTGCGATCCTACTTGTTAGCAAAGGCATTTTTACATGATCAAGAACAAGGTGGGATGCATGATGGCCGAAACCATGCAGCATTCAACACGCAGCCTCTCTTACATTCGTTCCGAACTGAACAGGATTCAGACCATCGCTGGAACGTTGTCCAGCATTGAGAACCAGCATTTTCAGGATTTGACCAACCTGGGGGATGACCGTTTGAATCAGATCGCCGTGGAAGAGCAGAGCGCAGCCCGGCAGCTGGGCGAGGTCAAGCAAATCTGCATCGCGCTGGCTCAACAGGTGGAACAACTGGAAAAGAGTTTCCAACAGGGCGCCGGAAATTAGGTGAAAACGATGTGGAAATTCTTAGCCAATCTCACCCGGAGCCTGATGAACGAAGTGACGGACAAAGCGGTCGAACGGATGGCCCGTGACCAGTACACGGAAAACCTGTTTGAACTGGTGCCGGTGGCGCGGAAGGTGGGGCCGATCAACCTGATGGAAACGGTGATGCGGGCGCACCTGGGTCAGCCGCCGGGCCGGCCGCTTGGCAGTCACCATCGCTTTTCGCCGTGGGAGAAGTTTTTGTTCAATCCCGTTCATCTCCATCGGTTCCCTACGCCAGAAGATGTATCCATCGCCACCTCGGTGACCATCGGCAAGCGAGCCAGAAAACCGTTGACCATTTCCATCCCGCTCATGATTGCAGCGATGTCATTCGGAGGCGCATTGAGCAAAAGCGCGAAAATCGCCTTGGCAAAGGGTGCCACGATGATCGGCACCGCCACCAATACGGGGGAAGCAGGACTGCTGAAAGAAGAACGGGAAGCGGCCGCTCTGCTCATCGGCCAGTACAACCGCGGGGGATGGCTGAATGCGCCGGAGAAGTACCGCCAGCTGGACGCGATTGAGATTCAGTTGGGGCAAGGGGCGCAAGGCTCTACACCGCAGCGGACGGCGGCGAAAAATATCGGTCCCGATTTCAGGGAAGCGTTTGAGTTGCAAGAAGGCGCCGCCGCCCAGATCCGTTCCCGGCTTCCTGGCGTGGACACGAAGGAGCAGTTCGTCGCTCTGGTCCGGCAACTGCGGCAGGAAACCGGCGTGCCGGTCGGACTGAAGATTGCCGCCACGCATTTTTTGGAACAGGAGTTGCAAATCGCGCTAGAGGCCGGGGTGGATTTTATCACGGTGGATGGTGCCGAAGGCGGGACGCATGCGGCTGCCCCGACATTGGAGGATGATTTGGGGCTGCCCACCCTGTTTGCGGTGACGCGAGCCGCCAAATTTTTGTGGAAAAAGAAAGCCATCGGCGACGTCAGCCTGATCGCGACAGGAGGATTGACTTCGCCGGGAGATTGCTTGAAGGCGATGGCACTCGGTGCGGATGCTGTCTATTTGGGGACGCTGGCGGTGATGGCGCTGGTAGGGGATCAGATGGCCAAGACCCTGCCGTATGAAGCGCCGACCAGCCTGGTGGTGTATAACGCCAAAATGACGGACAAACTGGATATTGAACGCAGTGCCCGGAACTTGTTTCGGTTTTTGAATGCCATGGTCAGGGAGATGGAGATGGTCTGCGTCTCATTGGGAAAGACCAGTTTGCAGGACGTGACCCGGTCCGATCTTTGCACACTGGATCCCTTCCTGGCCAAAGCCACTGGCGTGGAACTGGCCTATGTTTCGCACGATGAACAGGAAGCGTACTACCGCCGCTTGTTTCAGCCGGCAGGCCGGATCTACCCCTATGAGAAGGAACCGTTTGCCAACCCGACGCCGCCCTCTGACGAAGTGGAACAGCCGCCATTTCACTGAACGGTTGAGGCGGTGTGGCGTCTTCGGCAAACGTTTGGCAGAGACATCGCCATCCATTGTTGTGGATGGCGATGTCTGTGTTCTCGCATGTGTTACGCCTGTTTTATTTGATGACCTCGGAGAGAACCTGTTCGATTTCCTTCAGGGACATCGGGCCCTGCTTTCGATAGGTGATCTGTCCCGTTTCGTCAAGGACAAAACTGGTCGGGATGCCGGTGATCTGATAATCCTTGGCGGCTTTGCCTTTATCGTCAAACAGGTTCAGATAAGTGACCCGGTATTGCTGAATAAAACGTTCCGCATCTTCCCGGCTATCTTGTTTCGTCAGATTGATCCCGACAAACTGGACTTGATTTCCAAACCGTTTTTCGGCTTCAACCAGATCCGGCATCTCGATTTGGCAAGGCCCGCACCAGGATGCCCAAAAGTTGAGGAGGAGAGGTTTCCCCTGCAACTGTTTCAGCGTCACGGTCTTTCCTTCTGTGCTGACGAGTTTGAACCCTGGAGCCAGATGACCTTCCAGCGGCAACCGTGATTGCGCATTGATCAGGCCATCTGAGAAGCTGAACTGGTAGAGCAGCACCCCGGCTCCGATCAGCAAGAGGAGCAGGATGAAGACACGTTGGCGGGTTTTCATGTTTGACGCACTCCTTTGACGCACTCCTTTGACGCATTCGCTCTAAAGTCAATTTATCATGGCGTGAATCCATTGTAAAATAAGGAGGAACGACAGTTTGGTGAACAGCCAGGAAACGGGCAGTTGAAGAAACGGGGTGGGGGAATGATCATCCGGCGCGAACCGGAAGGGCTATATCTCTTCGCACAGGACGACCATGCCAAGGTCTCGGGGGAAATGGCCTCCTTTTGGGGAAATGATGATTTTAAGCCGCTGTCAGACGAGTATCGTGAGGCCGTGATTTTGGCGGCGAGGATGCATGACTGCGGGTGGCGGCGGGCCGATCGGCAGATCCTGCTGAATCCCGCAGGTGAACCCTATGATTTCGTCGCGTATCCGCTGGCCGAGCGGTTGTCGGTCTACCGGCAAGGGGTGGACGAGGTGGAGCGTGAGCATGCCTATGCCGCCTTGTTGTGCAGTCTCCATTACGCACGCTTTATTCAGGCGATGCGTTCGTTGACAGGAAGGGAAAAGGAGCAGGCGCGGATGTATCTCCATTCGGAAGCGGAACGCCGGCGCCGTCTTGTCATGCAACTGGCCCATTCATCGACGCCAGCAGCTTTCCGGCCTGACGGTCAAATGGACGAGTTGACCGAGTATCACTTTGCGCTTCTCAGATTGTGGGACTTGTTGTCGCTGCTCTTGTGCATGACAACGCCAGGAAGCCGGCCTGACACCTGGGGGGCGTGGTTTGCCCGGGGGGAGATCGGGATGCCGGCATCCCCCGGAGCGGAGCGGATAGTCCGGGTGCGATGGCACGGAAACGACCGTATCCTGCTGGAACCGTTTCCCTTTTCAGCGCCCTTTCAAGTCACCCTGCCCTTCCGGTTGCTGGATTGGAACGCCCTCCAGACGGCCGAACACGTTCATGAGGCATTTCGCAGTGCGGAACAGAGAGCAATGAAAATCTGGCTCTGTGATCGCCCTTAAGTTCATCAGTCTTTCATAAATGGCAGCTGTTTGCTATTGCAATGACCCAATCGTTTCGATTAAAATACAAGTACAACAGCATCCTGCGATGCCCGTCAGTCTCACTTTGTTTCGAACCGTACCATGACACGAGGGAATCCTATATCAGGTTGCCTATGGCAGGCCTGCACGTCAGGACGTCAGAAGCAGCCTTGCGGATACCCACCTGCGAGAGCGGGTTCGTGAAACAACTGAGACGACGGCATGGTGGGAAGTACTCGCGAAGGAAGGCCTTCCTGCGAAGGAGGCTTTTTTTATTTGCTTTGCTGTCAAACCTTTCTACGCAATGGGAAAATCCTGAGGATTTATGTATAATGGACTTGTAACATAAGGGAATGGAGGAGCCAGGATGGAAGAAGTATTGATTGTATCAGGTGCACGGACCCCTTTCGGTACGTATGGAGGTTCATTGAAAGACGTGGATTCCACAGAATTGGGTGTGATAGCCAGCAAGGGGGCGATTGAGCGGGCCGGGATTCCCGTCGAGGAAATCGACAATGCCGTCTTTGGAAATGTCATTCAATCTTCGACCAACTCGCCGTATATTGCCCGTCACATCGCCTTGAAGGCGGGACTGCCCATTCAATCGGCGGCGTTGACTGTCAACCGGTTGTGCGGTTCGGGACTGCAGGCGGTTGTCTCGGCAGCCCAGAGCATCCGCCTTGGGGAATCGCACGTGAGCTTGGTCGGCGGAACCGAAAGCATGAGCCAGGCGCCCTATATGCTGCGCAATGTCCGGTTTGGCGGCGGCCCCAAGATGGACGATATGCTGACAGCGGCCCTTACCGATGAGTATTGCGGAACGGGAATGGGCGTCACGGCGGAAAATCTGGCCAAAAAGTACCAGATCAGCCGCGAAGAACAGGATCAGTTTGCCTACGAGAGCCATATGCGTGCAGCCAGGGCGCGGGAAAGCGGCAAACTGGCGGAAGAGATTGTTCCCGTCACCGTAAAGGGACGCAAGGGACAAGAGACGGTGGTCGCTGAAGATGAGCATATCCGCCCGGATACGACGTTGGATAAGCTTGCGCGCCTGAAGCCGGTCTTTTTGAGCGATGGGACGGTGACGGCAGGAAACTCCAGCGGGATCAACGATGGAGCGGCGGCACTGATTGTGGCCAGCGAGTCCTATGTCTCGAGGAAGGGATTAAAGCCCTTGGCCCGTCTGGTTTCCTGGGCAGTGGCGGGGGTGGAGCCCTCGATCATGGGCATCGGCCCGGTGGCCGCGTCAAAAATCGCTCTCGAGCGGGCAGGCCTGACCATTGACGACATGGACTTGGTGGAGATAAACGAAGCTTTTGCCGCCCAGTACCTGTCTGTAGAAAAAGAATTGGGCCTGGACCGGAACAAGACCAACGTCAACGGCGGGGCCATCGCCTTGGGCCACCCTGTAGGAGCCAGCGGGGCACGCATCCTGTTGACCTTGATCTATGAACTCAAACGCCGGCAGGCGAAGCGTGGTCTGGCTTCGCTGTGCATCGGCGGCGGGCAAGGGATTACGGCCATCGTCGAAATGCTTTAATGCTGCCGCAAGCTGGATTCATGTGGCCGCCGGAGCTGAGGCATACTGAAGATAGATGTCCTTGATGGTTTGAAGGGCTTCGTCGAAGTTTTCGGCTGACACCGGCTGAAACGAGACCGGATATTGTTTCATGGAATGCTGGTAACGGGGATCGTAGTAGTGATGCAGGCAGAGTTCCACCACTTTCGAATAGGCCCGTTTTTCCAATGCCTCGTAAAGTTCGGCCCGCACGGCCGGTGTCAGCCTTTTTTCAATCCGTGAAACGGCTTGTTTCACTTCGCAGTGAAACTGTTCCAAATCGGTCGCCGCCTGGGTGTACATGTGGAGGATCCGCTGCACCCGTACCGGAATGCTGGCATACAAAAGCAGGTGGGTTCCGCGGATTTGGGCTTCCATCATCGCCTCCGGGATGACAACCTTGCCAATCCGTTTTCCCTCTCCTTCGATAATACACAGCGGAGAGCCGCTCAGACCTCTCAACGCTTGAAACAAGAAGGCATCAAAAGTCCGCTGATTTCGCGGATTCAGGTTGCCGATCGTGCCAAAGGCAGAGCCGCGATGCTGGGCCAGATCTTCCAGGTCGATGACAGGGTAGCCCTCTTCCCTTAATCGCTGGATGAGCATGGTCTTGCCCACGCCCGTCATCCCGTGAAGGACGAGAAAATGGGGGTATGTGGCGGATTCTTCCAAGGTCTGTACGACCAGATTCCGGTAAGCGCGATAGCCTCCTTCCAGACGGCAGACGGGGATGCCGACCAGGTCAAGAAAGGTGGCCACCGCCTTGCTTCGCATTCCCCCGCGCCAGCAGAAGATGAGCGGTTCTTCATGCGGTTGGAGATGGGATTGAATGGTTTGAATGAGCTGCGGGATTTTCGGGGAGACAATTTCAACCCCTTTTCGAATGGCCGCTTCCTGTCCTTGGCGGGCATAGGTCAGACCGACGACAGCGCGTTCCTCGTCATCAAAAAGGGGCACATTTTGCGCAAAGGGAACGGGGCTTTCCTGAACTTCTTGCGGAGAACGGACGTCAATCCAGCGCAGATGGGGTTGTGCGAGTGCTTCAGCGGGTGTGATTTCTCGGATCATCTGTCAATTCACCTGTTTTGTATAAACTAGCTATTTGAGAATAAACCAACCAAATGATGTTTTGGCCGAAAGGAAAAAGCCGGAAGAGCTCCCGGCTTTTTTCCACATCCTCCTTCATGGAGTGGTTCATTAGCGGTTTTTGAAAAAGTCGGCGTTCTTTTGGATAAATTCTTTTTCCTCTTCGGGGACAAAGTCCTCCATGTAAATGGCGTTTACGGGGCATTCCACTTCACAGGCACCACAGTCGATGCAGACGTCCGGGTCAATATAATACTGATCCTCTCCTTCATGAATGGCGTCAACCGGACATACCTGTACGCAGGAGGCATCTTTCACCCCGATACATGCTGATGTAATGACAAAAGCCATGAATAATTTCCCCCTTTGATTTTCTCACATATACTACATATTCGTTGCCCTAGAAGAAAATCCTTCTATAGTATTGTAGGTCTGGCCAATTTCTTTATCTTCATACTATAGAAAACCGACATAAACTGTCAAGGTTCGTCTCTTCGAATCATTTTCTCCAGGAAATCTGCGGATTATGCGTTCCCCGGTTCCCCTGGCATATTTCATCACCAATAAAGCGGCGGCTTTCTTCTCATACTAAGGACGGGTCAGAAAGAAAAAAGGCCCGTCGAAAGAAGGGGGGCTTTCTAGTGACAGATCAGGTCGAGTCGGAGCAGGAACGAATTACCAGTAACCTGAATGAACCGGTTCAGGCGGATGAGCCCGTCCAGACAAATGAAATGGATCACCCTTTGGAAGTGGTTACAAATGAAGTCGGCGGGGAAGAGAACCGGTTTAAACCGGATATGGAGGCTGCCAACGAAATCTCCCCCGCATTGCCTGATACGGCATTAGGCCGGGAGCGAAACGGGGAACCGGAACCCGCGCGCAACGCTCGCCGTGGGGAACAT
>Ga0066871_100929_pt1 | contig 11674 bp, 9 predicted proteins | sample CeladaPassage60B_FD_62209 | JGI IMG/M metagenome (GOLD analysis project Ga0066871, IMG submission 62209) | Cellulose-adapted microbial communities from the Joint BioEnergy Institute, USA - Passage3 60B | ecosystem: Engineered > Bioreactor > Continuous culture > Unclassified | place: USA...
AGTATACCTTTTTTTCGAATCAATATGGACTTCAGCTGGAAATTTCCCTGTTTCTTACAGTTGTTAAGAATTAATCCCGTCATAGATTGACTTTCGTTAAGGACTTTCGAAATTCGGGTTAATTTGTTTAATATGGATCGCACTGAAACCCGTTCCTCAATTCAGCCTGCCATCCCGGCTATCCTTGGAATCCTCAGGCGAATCCGTGGTTCAGCTTGGGGAAAATCGAATCGCTATCGTCGAAACCAATTTGAACTCAGGTACGTGAGGAGGGCCGGCATGTACGGGAAAATCAACACTGAATCGCTCAACGAACTCCGTTCCCTCATCCGCGACGAGAAACGGCTGCTGACCGGACCGGCCGACCGCTACAGCTACAGTTACGACGCCTCGTTCGGTCAATTTTTGCCCGATGTGGTCATCCAGCCCGAATCGGCGACCGAGATCGCCGGCATCCTGAAATGGGCCAACCGCCACCGGATTCCCGTCTACCCCCGCGGCCAGGCCAGCGGGCTGAGCGGCGGCTGTCTGCCCGTCAAAGGGGGCGTGGTTCTGGATCTTTCAGCCATGGACAAAAAGCTGGAAGTGGACGCCGAAGATCTGGTGGCCGTCGTTTCCCCTGGCGTCTTGACCGCACGCATCCACCAGGCGGCGGAAGCGGCGGGCCTGATGTACCCTCCCGATCCCAGCAGCGCCGCCGTCTCCACGATTGGCGGCAACCTGGCGGAAAACTCCGGCGGCCCGCGCGGCCTGAAATACGGCGTCACCAAGGATTACGTGCTCGGCCTGGAAGTGGTCACGCCGCAGGGGGAGATCATCCGGACGGGCGGCCGTACCGTGAAAAACGTCACTGGCTATGATCTGACCCGGTTGATCGTCGGTTCCGAAGGGACGCTGGGCGTCATCACCGAAGCCATCCTCCGCCTGATCCCAAAACCGCCCGCCTCGGCCACGCTGATGGCTGTCTTTGATGACCTGGTCGATTCGGGAAAAGCCATCTCCCGTGTTCTGGCTTCCGGCATCCTGCCTTCCAAAATGGAAATCATGGACCAGGCCTCGATGGAAGCGGTGGAGGCCTACCGGCCCAGCGGCCTGCCTCTGGATGCGGAAGCCATCCTGTTGATTGAGGTGGACGGCCATCCCGCCGCCGTCCAGGAAGAGATCCGCCAAGCGGGCGAGATTTGCCGCAACCTGGGCGCCCGCAGCGTGCAAATCCCTGAAACTTCCGAGGAAGCCCAAAAGCTCTGGCAGATCCGGAAACTGGTCTCTCCGGCCATCGCCCGCATCAAACCGACCAAAATCGCAGAAGACGCGACCGTCCCGCGGAGCCAAATCCCGGCCATGTTTGCCCGCCTGAAGGAGATCCGGGAAAAATACCGGCTCCATCTGGTGGTGTTCGGCCATGCAGGCGACGGCAATCTGCATCCGAACATTATCTGCGACGAACGGAACAAAGAGGAAATGCAACGGGCGGCGCAGGCGGTGCGGGAGATCTTCGAAGCGGCGGTATCGCTTGGCGGGACGCTCTCTGGAGAACACGGCATTGGCCTGATGAAATCCCCCTTTATGGAGATGGAATTGGGACCTGTAGGCCTTGACATGATGCGCAGGATTAAAGAGGCCTGGGATCCGAACCAGATCCTCAATCCCGGAAAAATCTTTCCCGAACCCGGACAAAGGTGGGTGCTGGAAACATGAGCAAACCTTCCCTGCTGGAGACGGCCCATGAAAAAACATTGTCCTGTGTGCAATGCGGGTATTGCCTGCCGGTCTGCCCCACATACCGGACGACGGGAAGGGAAACCCACTCCCCGCGCGGCCGGCTCAACCTGGTCAAGATGGCGGCCGAAGGCAAGCTGCCCCTGGCCGAGCTGGCCGAACCTATCGATCTCTGCCTGGGTTGCCGCGCCTGTGAAACAGCTTGTCCCACGGGAGTGGAATACGGCCGGATTCACGCGGCGGCCAGCCACGCGCTGTCTGAAGTAAAACGGGAATCGGCCCGCACACGGGCGGTCCGCAAACGGCTGCTGGCCTCCCTTCTTCCCTTTCCCGGCCGGTTGCGGCGGGCGGGCCACCTGTTGTGGGCTTATCAGTCGCTCGGCTTTCAGTCATTGGCCAGGCGGCTGAACCTGTTGCGACTGCTTCCCGGTAACCTGGGGCAGTGGGAAGCGGTTCTGCCAACGGTCCCATCACCCCGGGACAGAAAGCTGCCCCGGTTCCTGCCGCCACGCGCGCCAAAAAGAACCGGGAAAGCGCCGGAAAAGCGGGCCAGGGTGGGGTTCCTGCACGGCTGCATCATGGAAGTCCTGTTCCATCGCGTCAACCGGCTGAGCATGGAGCTGCTCTCACACTGCGGCTATGAGGTGGTTCTCCTGCAGGGCCAGACATGCTGCGGCGCGCTGCACGCCCACACCGGCGAAGTGGAAATGGCCGTCCGGCTGGCCAAGCAGAACATCCTGGCCGCCGAGCAGGGGGGCGTGGACTGGGTGGTGAGCAACGCCGGAGGATGCGGCGCCCATCTGAAGGAATATCCGTTGCTCTTTGCCGCTGAACCGGACTGGGAAGAGCGGGCAAAAGCCTTTGCCGCAAAAGTCCGGGACATCAGCCAGCTGCTGGATGAGGCGGAAGAGCAACCCGCCGCCAAACCCATGCGCGAAGTCATCACCTATCAGCCCTCCTGCCACATGAGCCATGTCCAAAAGGTAACCGAAGCACCTCGCAAGCTGCTTCGCCGCATCCCAGGCATCACCTTCCGCGAGATGGCCTATGCGGAACATTGCTGCGGTTCAGCGGGCGTTTACAATCTCCTTCACTTTGAAGAATCGATGCGGATTCTCGACCTGAAGATGGAATCGGTCCGCGACACCAAAGCGGCCATCATTGTCACCACGAACCCCGGCTGTCAGTTGCAGCTGCAGATGGGCATCCATCGCGCCGGCCTGGATTCATCCGTCCGTGTCCTTCACCTGGTGGAATTGCTGGCAGAAGCCTGGGGAATAAAGGAAGCATGAAAAGGGCTGTCCTTCAGTCGCAAGACTTAAGGGACAGCCCTTGCCTGGTTTTGGCGCAAATGCCTAGCGTCCGCGCTTTTTTATCAAGTGCTCACGCTTTACCCTTCTTGCGCGTTTTGCTCTGCCGGTTGCGGACGCTGCTGCTGATATTTGGCACGTTCCTCTTCCTGCAGTTGCCGGCGCAACACCTTGCCGACCATTGTTTTGGGCAGTTCATCGCGGAATTCGTAGATCCTCGGCACCTTATAGGCCGCCAGATTTGCCCGGCAATGCTGATCCAGCTCTTCTTCCGTCACCGTCTTTCCTTCCTTGAGAACGATGAAAGCCTTGACGGTCTCTCCCCGGTACGGGTCGGGAACCCCCACCACGGCCGCCTCCTTGACCGCCGGATGCTCAAAGAGAACATCCTCCACTTCCCGCGGGTAAATGTTGAATCCACCCGCGATGATCATATCTTTTTTCCGGTCGACAATGTAGAAGTACCCGTCCTCATCCATCCTGGCCATATCCCCCGTGTAAAGCCAGCCATCCCGCAGCGTCTTTGCCGTTTCATCAGGATGGTTCCAGTACCCCTTCATGACCTGAGGTCCGCGAATGATCAGCTCGCCCACTTCGCCCACGGGGACATCATTTCCCTCCTCATCCACGATGCGGGCATCCGTATCCGGCCAAGGGATGCCGATGCTTCCCACCTTGCGCAGGCCATTGATCGGGTTGGAGTGGGTGACCGGTGAAGCCTCTGTCAGCCCGTACCCTTCCACCAAGAGACCGCCGTTGCTTAAGGTCTCAAATTGCTTTTGGACCTCAGGGGCAAGCGGCGCAGAGCCGCTGAGGCAGATGTTCACCGACGACAAATCATATTTGTTGACATCCGGATGATTGAGCAGTCCGATGTACATCGTCGGCGCGCCGGGAAACTGGGTGGGCTTCTCCTTCTGGATGGTTTCCAGGACCTCTTTGACATCAAAGCGCGGCAGCAGGATCATCAACGCGCCCGTGGCAATGCAGAGGTTCATCACCACCGTCATCCCGTAGACGTGGAAAAACGGCAGCACAGCCAGCACCCGCTGCTGCTCTTCATCGTGTTTTTCCTGCCATTCCATGCACTGGAATGTATTGACTACCAGGTTGTAATGGGTCAGCATCACACCCTTGGGCAATCCCGTCGTCCCGCCGGTATACTGAAGCAGCGCCAAATCTTCTTTCGGGTCGAGCGCTACCGGTTCCGGCCGCGTGGCGGGAGCCGCCTTCATCAATTGCTCGTATGCATAAACGCCGTTGCCGTATGGGATGTCATGCCACATTCCGTCTTTTTTCTGCTTGAACGGATAGAGCAAATTTTTCGGAAACGGCAGGTAATCCTTGATGCTGGTGTAAATGATGTGCTTCAGGGGGGTCTGCGAAGCCACCTTGGACAGGCGCGGGTACACCAGATCCAGGGCCAGGATGGTTTCCACGCCCGCGTCTTCCAGCTGGTGCTTCAGCTCTCGTTCGGTATACATCGGGTTGGTCTGGACCACAATGCCTCCAAGCAGCAACACCGCATAATACGCGATCACGCTCTGAGGGGTATTGGCCAACATCAACGAGACCCGCTCCCCTTTTTTCACCCCCAATTTGGACAACACATTGGCAAATTTGAATACTTCATCCCGCAGCTGACGATAGGTGAGGCGCTTGCCAAGGAAGTGGATCGCCTCCCGCTCCGGGTATTTTTCCGTTGTTTCGATAAAAAGATCTCCCAGTGTCTTTTCCGGGTATTCCAACGTGGCGCGGACGTTTTCCGAATAATGTTTCAGCCACGGCTTTTCGGCCATGTTCCCCCTCCTCATCAGAATAAACCGACTTTTTTCTCTTTATGTTTCTTCTGTTCTCTCCCCGACATGCAGTTCCTTTTATTTTACCGCTTACAATCTAGAATAGAAAGACTCTTTTACAAATCGATTACGAAAATTGCCCCTGCACCAGACTTTCCCAGAGATACAGCGTCACGTAACTGGACCACGGCTTCCAGGACCGGCCAAGCTCCCTGATCTGCTCTTCCGTTGGTTGTTCGGGCAATTGGTACACTTTGCGCACGGCATTGCGCAAGCCAATGTCGGCCGCAGGCAACAAATCAGGACGTCCGAGTCCGAAGATCAGCACACATTCCACCGTCCACCGCCCAACGCCGCGAATCGTTTGCCATTCCAGGAAATATTCCTCGTCCGGTTTGTTCAGCGCCTCTTCCAGTGACGGCCAGCACAGTTCGTGATTGGCCACACTTCTGGCAAGATGAATCACATATTCCGCCTTGCGCTGGCTAAACTGCAGCGCCCGCAACTGCGCCACATCCAACGATGCCAGTTCTTCCGGCTGGGGAAAAACCGGGTAAGCCTCCCCTTTCCAGAAAAAGGGTGGTGCCGCAAGCTGGATGAGACGTTCATTCAGCTTGCGCGCAAAGGCAAGGTTCAACTGCTGGCCGATGATGGTTTTGATCATCGACTCAAACAGGGAGCCGTCCAGGGGAGGCCGGTAGCCTTCAAACTTCTTGACAATGGGAGCCAGTCGAAGGTCGGAAGCCATTTGTTCATAATACGGCGTCAAATCCACATCGACCATCCAGATATGGGCCAATTGCCTGACAACCAATTTTTCCTCGGAAGATGTCAGCGATTCGTCTCCTTCTTCCAGGATGACATCCACGCGCAATTCCGGTTCCCACACTTTATGATTCCAGGTGGTCCTTGTCAGGAGGCGTCTCCACCTTTTTCCCGTATCCTGCCATGTGCCCGCTGATGATTCACACGTTCCCGCTTCGTCCTGCCGAATCGTCAACGTGCGGATGACGGCACCATCCGGGTCAAACCGGTAAAGTTCGTGGCGTGCGTATTTGAGGCGCTGGAGCATGTGAAAAAAATTGTACGGGGGAATGGGATGAAAAGTGTAAGTGGCCATTTCCACGGTTTAATCCTCCAATCCAAAAACAACATTTTCGCTGCTCTTGTGTTATACACCACCCAGTTTACGGAAAATTCACTCGAAGATCCACAATGGTCGGCATAAAATTTTTCCCAAACCGATGGCATTCCCGATGAAACTTTTTTCCCTTTCGCAGCGTCTAATCGGGTGAACAGGATATCATGAGTTTAAAGGAGTGGGTCAAGGTGCGCAAACCGTTTCTCCTGGCGGCAGCTTCAGCCCTCATTTTCCTCACATTTGCTTTATCAGCATGCAGTAGCGCTTCAACACAACTCCCTGAACAGCCAACGACTCAAAACAACCAGAACCTTGACCTGGATCAAATCAAGAACGAGCGGCTGCGACTGGAACAGGAGCTGTCGGATTATCACAACCAATTGGAACAAATACTCCAAAACCTATCCGAATCATCATAATCATCATAGAATCATCATCAATCATGCGAAAGGGGTGCCCCATCAGCCGAATGATGGCGGGCAGCCCCATTGTTAAATCCAGGGCACGAAAAATAGAGCCCCAGGGAAAAACCTTTCCTCTCGCAGTCCATCCCATCGCTTGGCGCGCAAAAGAGAACATTGAAGTGCGTAGGCCAGCCTAGATGCGCCGCTCCTTTCCTGCCCAGTAAGGCTCTTTGAGCAGGCGACGAACCACTTTCCCTACTGGGCTCTTAGGCAAGGAATCGACAAATTCCACAGACTTTGGCTTTTTGTAGGAAGCCAGCCGCTCTTTGCAAAAACTGATCAATTCTTCTTCCGTGGCGGTATGCCCGCTGCGCAGCACGACAAATGCCTTGATCGCCTCGCCCCAGGTCTCGTCCGGCACACCCACCACCGCCGCTTCCATCACTGCCGGGTGCTGGTAGAGCACCTCTTCCACTTCCCGTGGATAGACATTGAAGCCGCCTGTGATGATCATGTCCGATTTGCGATCCACAAGGTACAGATAGCCCTGTTCATCCAGATATCCCATGTCCCGCGTATGAATCCAGCCGTCTCTGATCGACTCCTGTGTAAGTTCGGGAGCCTTCCAGTAACCGATCATCCCCTGACTTGTCTTGACGACAATCTCGCCAATCTCTCCCGGGTTCACTTCCTTACCCTCTTCATCCAGGATGCGAATCATCACATCCGGCGTGGCACGGCCGCAGGACAACAGCCGCTGGTCAACTTCCGGCCCCTCACCCAAATGTTCATGGGCCTGAAGGACGGTCAGGATGAGCGGCGCCTCCGTCTGGCCATAATATTGCGTAAACTTGGGCCCCCACAACTCCAGCCCGCGGCGCAACGCCTCACGCGGCATCGGGGAGGCGCCATAGATGATGTTGCGCACGGAGTCAAAAGAATACCGCTCCACTTCCGGATGATTCAGCAACATGATGATCATGGTAGGCACCAGGTTTAGCGTGGTGGCTTTGGTCTGCTCCACAGCGGCAAGGTATTCCGATGGATTGAAACCGGGCAAAATGGCATTGGCCGCCCCCCGGATCCAGTGCGGGAGCACCAACGTGCCTGAAGCATGGGTCAGCGGTGCGGCGTGCAGCATCACATCCCCTTCCTGAATCCAGATCGCGTGCAAAATATTGTTGCAGATGGCCGCCCAGGTACCCTGGGTGTGAACGGCGGCTTTGAGCGTTCCGGTGGTGCCGGACGTATATTGGATGGTAGCCAAATCCGCTTCCTCTATCACCACAGGCGGCTCACCATCGTCTGCGGCAACGACCAGTTCTTGAGCGGACAACATCCATGGATGTTCAGGCGTTCCATTCATTTGGCAATAAAAGGAAACCTGTGGCAACCGGGGCCGCAAGGCCGCAACCCTTTCGGCAAATTCTTCCGTAAACAATATGGCCCGGGCCTCCGTCTCCTGAATCATGTGAAAATGTTCCTCTTCGGACAGACGCGTATTGAGCGGAACGCGCACCAAACCGCTCTGCAAGAGGGCAAAGTCAATTTCCACACTCTGCAGCGAATTGGCCAGCAGCGAAGCCACCCGGTCCCCCTTTTTCAGCCCCAGCTTCAACAAGGCATTGGCCAGCCGGTTGCTGTTCCGGTAAACCTCTTCAAACGTCAAGCTTTTTCCCTGAAACATCACAGCGGTTCGATTGGCATAATACTTTGCTCCCCTTTGAATCAATTCGCGTGCGTGCATACCTGTCCCCCCTGTTTTAAAAATGTAAAATGATTTCTGAACGCGATAAATACATTATCCGAAAAACTTTCCATGCCTTCCCTCGCCCGCAGAAAACCGTTGCGCGCCCCGACTGGTCTCACCGCTTTCAATCACACGCATCCCCAAGCGGAACTCCAGCGCCATCGCTGCATCAAAGTCCATCTCAAATCCACGGTATGCCGCCTCCCGGTCACTGCGCAAACAGGTCTGCGGGAAAGCGGCTATTTGTTCTGCCAGCTTTTCTGCCTCCTCTCTTGCCTTGCCATGAGGCACGACACGATTGGCCAACCCCATCATCAAGGCCTCTTCCGCCCCTACCGGACGGCCCGTGAGGATCATATCCATCGCCCGGCTCATCCCGATCAGACGGGGCAACCGTTGCGTTCCCCCGTCAATCAAGGGAACGCCAAACCGCCGACAAAAGACGCCAAACACCGCCGTCTCCTCAACCACCCGCAAATCACACCAGCAGGCCAGCTCAAGGCCACCGGCCACCGCATACCCTGACACGGCTGCAATCACCGGTTTGGAAAGCCGCATGCGCGTCGGCCCCATGGGTCCGTCCTGGCTCATGTCCTCTGACAAATGGTTTCCCTTTCCTTCTGCGAGGGCTTTCAAATCGGCGCCGGCACAAAAGTGCCCGCCTTCCCCCCACAACACCGCCACGGCCAGGTCATCGTCCGCCTCGAACACCCGGAACGCCTCCGCCAGTCGCTCTGCCGTCTGCCGGTCCACCGCATTTCTCACCTCGGGCCGACTGAGTATGATCGTACAAACAGGTCCTTTTCGTTCTACCCGAACCATGGTGCACCTTCCTTCGCTGATATATTGAACGTTCATTTCATTTATGCAGAAAATTGGCCCGATCCTTGCGTTTCCTTACGCATCTGGCTCAGTTCTTCCGACTCCGAGATGTTCCAGCATCCATTGGAGGAAAAGTTTGCCCGCTCCATTCGCGTCCACCGATTCAGGATCCATCATCCACATCACTCCCAGCCCCAAACCCACACTGTAAAGAAGGGCTGGAAGGTGACGGACCTGCTCCGGAGCAAAAAGCCCTTGCTCCACTCCCTCTTGCAAATATTGTTCCACATAGAAACGCAAGTTTCGGAAAAACTTGGCGACAATGGCCTGCAACTCGGGATGGTGTTTCGCTTCACCGAGATAATTCAACAAGACGACAAAAAAGTCCGGGTTTTCTTTCGGCACCGCCAAGATGTTTTCCAAATGGCGTTCCAGTTTTTCCACAGGCGAAGAAAGCGTTTCCACGGTTTCCATCACTTGTTCATGGGACTTTTGAAACGCCTTCTTGATGACCTGTAAAAGAAGATCTTCCTTGTTTTTAAAATAATGGTAGATAATTCCCGTGCTGATATTGGCTTCCCTGGCGATGTCTTTCATTGACATGTCTGCCAGCCCTTTTTCCACGATGCAACGCGAGGTGGCCTCAATGACTTGCTCTTGCCGCCATTCTTTGGTATCCGACTTTGCCATAAACTCTCCTCAATCACAACTTTTGAATGAACGTTCAATATAAAACTAACGCACAGTTTGTGTTTTGTCAATATTCCGTTTCACCGTTCAGGTGTTCAAGAGAATCTTGTCAAAAATGGCGGTCCACATCTCCCACGTAAGCATTCCCGTATTGGTGTTCCTCCTTGAGGGGTGGTAACTGGCCATGAGAATCGGTAATCCATCACCCAAATCATAGGAAACGCCGTGGGCAAAAGTCATGCCCCGGACATTTACTCCCTGGTCCCGGTATACCGCCTTCACACTGTCAAAGGCATCCTTTCCCAGTGCCAAAACGACCCGAAGCTGACTCAACAAGGACATCTCCTGAAGCAAATACGCTCGACACGCCTGAAGCTCTTCGCCAGTCGGTTTATTGTTTGGCGGGACACACCTCACCACATTGGTGATAAACACATCAGTCAACACCAGCCCATCATCCCTGGACACTGCATCCGGTTGACTGGCAAAACCATACTGATACAGCGCCTGATATAACCAATCCCCAGCCGCATCGCCAGTAAAGGGGCGTCCTGTCCGGTTGGCCCCATGCGCTCCCGGCGCCAGGCCGACGATCAACAGACGGGCCTCCGTATCACCAAACCCGCTCACCGGCTGCGACCAATAACTTTTCGCGGGATACTCCCGTTTCTTCCCCGCCACAGCTGTCCGCCATTCCACCAGCCTCTCACAGCGGCAACATTGATGAATCTGTTCCGCCAACTGATTCCACGACATCTGATGCATCCCCTTCTTCCGATACAACTCCTGCTCACCGTGTTCACTCTATTGATCCAGGTTCATCTGTGCCCAATGAATGGATTCATAGTATTGTAACACACGGAAAGCTCATACCGGAAGGCAATAAGCAAGAAATGAGGGGATCAGGTAAAATACTCGATCTGTGCCTGGGGAAAATAGTGTCTGATCTTTTCTTCCAGCAATTCCTGTAACTCCGCGGCTTCTTCATCACGGTAGACATATTTCCCCCTGCCGTACTTGCCCCACTTGAATTTCCTTTCCTCTTCTTTCATCTGCAGACGGGTATTCGGATAACGCTGCAGGATGATCGTCTTGGCCACTTTTGTGAAACGGTGCTGAATCAATTCAAAGGTAAGATCAGGGTGTCCGTTCAGCAGGTGGTGGCGGGCAAGTTGTGCCAGCAGCCGGGTATACTGCTCCTGCCAACCGTCAAAGCGGTAAAGAGGAGCCAGGATAAAGCCGAGCGGATAAGCGGCTGCTGCCACCTTTTCAGCCGCAGCGATTCGCAACTCGAGCGGGGAAGTGGAAGGTTCGAAATACTTAATCACATAATCCGCGTTCAGGCTAAAGCGGATCCGGGTGTGACCATTGTGTGGAATCGGCAGCAGGGAATCCACAAAGTGAAATTTGGTCACAAAACGCAGACGCCCGAGCGGCTGCTCCGCCATAAAGCGGATCGCCTCCGCCAAACTCCCTGTCAGATGCTCTACGGCCAGTGGATCGGATGTGCAAGCCGCCTCAAAACGGATGATCTCCGGCTCACGCTCTTTGATGTATTTCCTCGCTTGCTCCAATATCTCCTCCACATTGACATATACCCGCACATACGGCTTGGTCCCCAGATTCGTATTCAGATAACAATAATGACAGTGAGCGATACAGCCGGTACCCAACGGTAACGCGTATTCGGCGGAAGGCTTGGAAGGCTCGAATTTCAGCGAACGTTTGACACCGACCACCAGTGTTCGCTTGGCAATTCGGTAGGTTTCCGCATCCGTCTCGCCTGCCAGCCCTCTGACCTGGTTATGACTGGTGGTCATCCGGATGGGAACGTTCCAATCTTTCATCATGCGATAGAGTTTTTTCCCTAATGGATAATCCAGTGAAGCCGGTTCAAAATAAGCCTGCTCAGGGACAAACGGGCGTATGCCTCTCTTGCCCGCCATTTTATTGAAGATGTCATTTTTCTGCTTTTGTTTCTGCTTTTGATCGATTGGGATCATTGGGGAAGCCACTCCTTTTGCTGCATCGGGCCCATA
>Ga0066871_100934_pt1 | contig 11607 bp, 8 predicted proteins | sample CeladaPassage60B_FD_62209 | JGI IMG/M metagenome (GOLD analysis project Ga0066871, IMG submission 62209) | Cellulose-adapted microbial communities from the Joint BioEnergy Institute, USA - Passage3 60B | ecosystem: Engineered > Bioreactor > Continuous culture > Unclassified | place: USA...
CGCAGGTAGTGCCGGGCGAAGGAGATGTGCCGCGACTCCTCGGCGATGTGGATCCGCATGATGGCCTCGAGCAGCGGGTGCCGCACCCGTCCTTTCTTCAGCATGGTGCGCTGCACGTGGTCGATCGGGTCCTCGCCGCCGAGGACGAAGACGAAGAACAGCTCCGTGGAGATGAGCGGGATCCACGGCACCGTCTGGGCGATCAGGCTCAGCGGGCGCGGCATACCACGGATCGGGAACTTCGTGCGGTTGACGAACTCCTGGAACATCATCCCGTGATGTCCCTCTTCGATCATCTCGTGGTACGCGTACCGGAACTCGACCGAGCCGTTCGGCAGCCAGTAGGCGTAGTTGAGCAGCCCGCGCTTGAGCAGGTTCTCGAACTGCAGGCCGATCTTCATGGCGGTCGCCACCCGCCACAGCCCGATCCGGGCCCGGGTCTCGGGCGGCAGGCTCCGATACCACGGATGCCCGCCGAGCGGGTCGTCGGGGGAGAGCTCCCAGCGGGGGTCGGTCTGGTGGACGAGGAACTCGGGATCGTCCCACGGGATGTCGACGTAGGGCTCCCAGTGCTTGTCGACCGATGCCTTGGAGAGGCGCTCGATGACGGTCTCGTAGGTGCTCCGGTCGGTGGACCTCTCGTGGGTGGCGGGCACGCGGACCTCCCTTCCCTGCCGAGGACCAGCAAATTGTACGTCGCATCCAATAAGTCGGGAAGGTCCGCGGCCGCATGGATCATGTGGCTCTGTCCTGCCGTTTAGGTGATCGTGCGGAAATCGGGAATGCGGCTTGGCTCAGCCCCATTGCGGGCATGCGCCGGTACCGGCCGGAATATCGGGAACGGCGCGCCGGCGGACGGTCCGGAGAGCCGAATTCGCTCTACAGCATGTAGTGTTTTCCGTGCCGCCGCCATGATCACAACTTAGGGGTAAGGAATTCAATCCTTCCGGCTCGAACTCCGGGCGCTGGAAACTTCTTCGGGGAAATCGTCGTCTGCTGGGATGAAATCATTCGGGGCTGATCTCTGCGAAATATGTGAAGGACGGTCGCGATGATCGAAGTCCCCTCCGGCGGCCGGTCCAGGAGTCTGGTCCCCCGATCCCTCGACCGTGTCGAAGAGCGGCTGATCCTCGCCACGTGCCTGGTACTCGCCGGTGTCAGCGTGGTGGGCGCCATCTTCGAGTGGCCGCCCGCCGTGTATCAGCCGATCACGTTCCTGGCGCTCTACGCCGTCCTCCGCATCCTGCTCCCGCTCCGGGAGACCCCGGAGGAGCTGCGCCAGGCCCGGATGGAGCTCGCCGAGCTGAAGGAGCGCCTGCTCAACCACGAGTGCGTGGACTTCCGGTGCTATGAGAGCAGCGCCGAGTTCTATGGCGCGCTGACCGAGGTGGTGAACAGCGAGGCACGGCGCCAGATTGACGCCTGGTATGTGCGCAAGGTCCCGCCCACGAAATTCGTACAGAAAGCGGCGAAGCGCTACTTCTCCTCCGTACTGCAGTGGGCCAAGAACGATCCCTCCCGCAGCGTGCGCCGGCTCATCTGCGTGCACTCGCCGGAGATGCGGGAATGGGCGCGCCGGCACCACGCGGATACCCGGAAGATCGCGAACTACGAGGCCCGCATCGTCGAATGGGCCATCAAGGCCGACCTGCTCAACATGGCCGTCATCGACCAGCGGATCGTCTTCCTGGCCTTCTCCGGCGCCACGGATCAGGTGGTCCGAGGGGTGAGCATCCGAGACGCCCGGGTGGCCAAGGAGTTCACCGACGTCTTCACCCAGCACTGGGCGGCCGCGACGCGGCTGAGCGACTGGGTGAGGCAGGCGCGCTGAGACCGCGCCCGTGGCGCAGCCTCATCACTGCTCGGGCGCGAGCGGGAGCCGCAGCACGAACCGGGCGCCCACCTCGGAGTCCTCGATGGTGAGCGTGCCGCCGTGCACCTCGGCGATCTCCCGGGCGATCGCGAGGCCGAGGCCGGTCCCCTCGGCGTACGGCTGACGCCCGGTGCTGATCCGCATGAACCGCTGGAAGACCGCCTCCCGCAGCTCCGGGGGCACCCCGGGGCCGTCGTCGAGCACCTCGAGCACCGCCTTGTCGCCCACCCGGCCGACGATGACCTTCAGCATCGACTCCGCGAACCGCTCGGAGTTGTCCAGCAGGTTGGCGAGCAACCGTGCGATCTTGATGCGGTCGATGACGACGACCACGCCCGGGGTCAGCTCCCACACGGCCGCCACCTTCCGCCAGTGGCGGTGATCCAGCTCGTAGGTCACCAGCTCGGCCAGGTCGGTGCGCTCCAGCTTCAGGCTCACCCCCGAGTCGAGCCGGGCGAGCTCGAGGAGGTCGGTGATGATCGCCTGCAAGCGGTCGATGTTGTCGAGCTGGGCCTGCGCGACCCGGGGCCAGTCGGCGTCCTCGGGGTGGAGGAGCGCCTCCTCGATGTCCGCGCGCATCGCGGTGAGCGGGGTGCGCAGGTCGTGGGAGGCCTCGCGGGCGAAGCGGCGCTGGCGCTCCACCGCGTTCTCCACCCGGTCGAGCGTCCGGTTGACCGTCTCGGCGAGCCGCCGGATCTCGTCGTGATGCCGGGGCAGCGGTACACGGAGGCTGAGGTCGGAGGCGGTGATCGCGGCCAGCCTGCCGGTGATCGCGTTGACCGGGGCGAGCACCCGGGCCACGGTCGCGTGGGCGCCGTAGGCGGTGATGACGAGCACGGCGACCGAGAGCGCGGTGAGCGTGAACACGAGATCCCAGCTCACGTACCACGGCACCTCGTAGTCGGCCGCGTAGACGGTCAGGGGGCTTCCCCCGGCGTCGACGTGGTAGGCGGCGATCAGCACGCAGGCGCCGGGAAAGGCCGGGGAGCTGCAGGTGCTCTTGCTCACCGGCCTCCTACCGGATGGCCTGAGGTCGGCCATCCTCGGCCGCCCGGCGAGCTCGGGGCTGGCCGAGATCACCCGCCCGGACGCGTCGACGACCTGGAAGCCCGCGACGAGCTCGGCGGGGAGGGTGGGCGGCTGCTGGACCCCTTGCTCGTGGTGGAACCCCGTCCACGCCGCGGTCGCCATCGTCGCCTTGGTCTTGTGCGCCAGCGTGGTGGTGCGGAGGGTGGCGAGGACGAACGCGGGCGCGCCTATGGCCACCACCGCCATCACCCCGGTGGCGATGATCGTCAAGCGGGTCTTGACCGACCAGCGTTGCCATACGTTCACCTGGTCTCCCTTAGTAGTCAACTATGTACTCTAAGTCACAGAACAGCGCGGGACAGGAACTAGGTCGTCAAATGCGGGCAATGTTGGTTCCCGGAGCGGCCAAACGCGGGGCCCGGCCGGGAGCCCGCCACGGGCCGATCGCGCCGGCCGGGGGCATCCCGCCCGCCCGGAACGGGCCGTGACCGGTCCACGGTGGGCGGGGCGACCGGTGCGCGGAGGGCCGGGCGACCGGTTCGCGGTGGGCCGGACGCGCGCCGCGCGGGCGCCGGATCCCGCGCGATTCCCGCGCGTCACCGGCGAGCGGACGGCGCCCGTCGCAGGCCGGCCGCGAGCACCGGCTCCGGGGCCGCGCCCGCTCCCCGGCCGGGCCGTACCCGCCCGGGCGCCCCGTCGTGCCACACCGCGGGCGGGGTGCGAGCGCGGTGAGAGCGCGCCGAGTGAGCACATTCCCGGCCGGGAGCGGTAAGGTGCGCGAGTGGAATCGATCTCGCCTACTCTCGCTGAGGTCATCGCCGAGATCGAGGCGATGTACGACCCCGCCTGGGCCGAGGACTGGGACGCCGTCGGCCTGGTCTGCGGGGATCCGGACCAGACGGTGCGGAGGATCCTGTTCGCGGTCGACCCGGTCGCCGTGGTGGCGGACGAGGCGGTCGAGTGGGGGGCCGACCTGATCGTCGCCCACCACCCGCTCTACCTGCGGGGGACGACCACCGTCGCGGCGAGCACCCCCAAGGGGCGGGTCGTGCACCGCCTGATCGGGAACGGCATCGCGCTCTACACCGCGCACACCAACGCCGACGTCGCCGCCCACGGTGTGTCGGACGCGCTCGCCCGCGCCGTGGGGCTGACCGGTCCGCTGCGCCCGCTGCAGCCCGCCGCCGACGACCCGGCTCGCGGGCTCGGGCGCATCGGCACGCTCCCGGAACCGATGACCCTGCGCCGGTTCGCCGCGCGGGCCGCCGCCGGCCTGCCCCGTACGGCCGCGCCGCTGCGGGTCGCCGGCGACCCGGACCGCGAGGTGCGGACCGTGGCGGTGTGCGGAGGCGCGGGGGACTCCCTCCTCGCCACGGCCCGGGCGGCCGGGGTCGACGTCTACCTCACCGCCGACCTGCGCCACCATCCGGCGAGCGAGCACATGGAGGCCGGCGGCCCCGCGCTGATCGACGCGGCCCACTGGGCGACGGAGTGGCCGTGGCTGCCCGTCGCCGCCGACCGGCTGACATCGGCGCTCGCGGCCAAGGGGATTACTGTTGAGGCGCGCGTCTCGGAGGCCGTCACAGACGCGTGGACGGCGACCACCACCGACGTGTACCCCGAGGATGAGGAACTGGGATGAAGGCCGCACCCGAGGAACAGAAGCGTCTGCTCGATCTGGCGGAACTCGACGCGAAGCTCGACCGGCTGGCGCACCGCCGCCGGACCCTGCCCGAGCTGGCCGAGGTCGACGAGCTCTCCAAGCGGCTCGCCCGGCTCGCCACGGAGATCATCGAGGCCGAGACCGAGGCGGGTGACCTCGCCAGGGACCAGGCCAAGGCCGAATCGGACGTCGAGGCCGTCCGGATGCGGATCGACCGCGACCAGCGGCGGCTCGACTCGGGTCAGGTGACCTCGCCCAAGGACCTGTCCAGCCTGCAGTCGGAGATCGCCTCGCTCCAGCGGCGCCAGAGCGACCTGGAGGAGGTCGTGCTGGAGATCATGGAGCGCCGTGAGGCGGCCGAGAACCGGGCGGCCACCCTCAAGTCGGAGCGCGAGAAGGTGACCGCCGCGCTGCGCAGCGCGGAGGAGCGCAGGGACGCCGCCTTCGCGGAGATCGACGGGGAGGCCGAGGCGCTGCGGGCCCGGCGCGACCCGATCGTGGCGGGCATCGGCGCCGAGCTGCTCGCCCTCTACGACAAGCTGCGCGAGCAGACCGGGGTCGGCGCGGCGATGCTCAAGGCGGGGCGCTGCCTCGGCTGCCAGACCGCCCTGTCGATCGCCGATCTCAACGCCATCCGGGCGGCCGCTCCCGACGAGGTCGTGCGGTGCGAGGAGTGCCGCCGGATCCTGATCCGCACCCCCGAGTCCGGTCTGTGAGCGCCGTGGCGGGGGCGAGGTTCGTCGTCGAGGCGGACGGCGCGGCGCGCGGGAACCCCGGGCCCGCCGGGTACGGGGCCGTGGTCAAGGACGCGGAGGGGCGCGTCCTCGCCGAGACCGCCGAGGCGATCGGGGTCGCGACGAACAACGTGGCCGAGTACCGGGGCCTCATCGCCGGGCTGCGCGCGCTGCTCGGGCTGGGCGCCGAGGGCGAGCCGGTCGAGGTGCGCATGGACTCCCGGCTGGTCATCGAGCAGATGTCCGGCCGGTGGAAGGTCAAGCACGAGGGGTTGCGGCCGCTCGCCGCGGAGGCGGCCGGCCTGGCCCGGCGCTTCCGGGTCACCTGGACCTGGGTTCCGCGCGAGCAGAACGGCCACGCGGACCGGCTGGCCAACGAGGCGGTGGACGCGGCCGAACGGGGCGAGCGGTGGGCGCCCTCCGGCGGCCGCCGGGCCGAGGCGGCCGCACCCGCCGGGCCCGGCGCTCCCCCGGGGCCCGAAGCTCCGCAGGCCCCTCGCGCTCCCGCGGGGCCTGAACCTCCGTCCGCGGCCGGCGTTCCCACGGGGCCCGAAGCTCCGCCCGTGCCCGGCGCTCCCCCGGCGTCCGAGGCTCCCCCCGCGCCCGGGGCCACCGCGGAGCCGCGGGACACCGGCGCCGCCCCCGCCTGGGAGACCGGCCCGCGGGCGGCGGCCGGCGACCGGGCGCCGCGCCCCGTCCGCACGGCGACCTCGCTCCTGCTGATCCGGCACGGGGAGACGCCGTTCTCGGTGGAGAAGCGATTCTCCGGGGTGGGGGACCCCGCGCTCACCCCGAACGGCGTGGCACAGGCGGAGGCGCTCGCCCGGCGGCTGGCGGGCGAGCAGGTCGACGCGATCGTCAGCTCCCCGCTCAAGCGGGCGCGGCAGACCGCGGAGGCGATCGCGGCGCGGACCGGCCTGACCGTCGAGGTCGAGGAGGACCTGCGGGAGACCGACTTCGGCGCCTGGGAAGGGCTCACCTTCGCCGAGGTACGGCAGGGCTGGCCCGACCTGCTCACCGCCTGGCTCCGGGACCCGGAGGCGGCCCCGCCGGGCGGGGAGAGCTTCGCGGCGACCGCCCGGCGGGCCGAGCGGGCGCGGCGGCGGATCATCGAGGCGCACCCCGGACGGCGGGTGGCGGTGGTCTCCCACGTGACGCCGATCAAGCTGCTGGTGCGCGCCGCGCTCAACGCGCCGTTCGACGCCATCCACCGGATGCACCTCGACCTCGCCTGCCTGTCGGTCATCGACCACTACGCGGACGGGCCCGCGGTGGTGCGGCTGCTGAACGACACCGGTCACCTGCGGTAGCCGTACGGCCGGCGTCCGCGGACGCGGCGAACCGGGCGGAATGCCCCGGCGGGCCGATACGCTTATCTGTACGGCAGACGAGCCGGCCGGGCGGCCGCGTCAGGGCGCAAGCCCTGCCGAGGAAGGTCCGGGCTCCACAGGGCAGGGTGGTCGGTAACGCCGACCCGGGGTGACCCGCGGGAAAGTGCCACAGAAAGCAGACCGCCTCGCTCCGCAAGGAGCGGGGTAAGGGTGAAAGGGTGGTGTAAGAGACCACCAGCGCTCACGGTGACGTGAGCGGCTAGGTAAACCCCACCCGGAGCAAGGTCAAGAAGGGACGCTCTTCGGAGCGTCCCGCGCGCGGCGCTTGAGGGTGGCCCGCCCGAGCCGCGCGGGTAGACCGCTAGAGGCCGTCGGCAACGGCGGTCCGAGATGGATGGCCGCCGGTCAGCGCGAGCTGACCACAGAACCCGGCCTATAGGCCGACTCGTCTGCCTTTCGTCGTGTCAGAGCCGGGCCCGATGCCCGGCTCGCTCCGTCTCCGGGCGCGTCCAGGGCACCTCGAGCGTGGAGTGCGACGCCGCCGCGTGCGCCGAGCGGTCTGACCGGAGGCTCCCGGAACGGGCAGGGGGCGGCCACTGGGGCCGGGCCGTCGCCGTGAGCGGCTCCGGACGGCGCCGGCGGGACACCTCGCCTTCGCCCGGCCTGTCGCCGTGAGCCGGACATGCGGCCTGGGAACGCCCACCACCCGCCCGGCCGCGCCCAGGGCCGGGCCGCGAGAGAGCGACGGGGTATGGGGCGCACGACTCCGCGCCGTACCCGAATATTGTTCTATGAGCGATCTGCCCGAAGCCTATTACCTGCCGCTCGGGGATGGCCGGTACGAGCCGACCCGGGCCACGGAGAGCCCGTGGGACACCGACAACCAGCACGGCGGGCCGCCCACGGCGCTCATGGCCCACCTGATCGATGAGGCGGCCGGACCCGGCCTGCGCCTCGCCCGGATCGCGGTGGACTTCCTCGGCCCCATCCCCAGACGGGAGATGCGCGTCGAGGTGTCCCCGGTCCGGCCGGGCCGGTTGATCTCCCTGTCCGAGGCGCGGATCGTCGCCGACGGCCGGACCGTGGTCAGCGCACGCGCCTGGCACATCGCGACCGGCCCGACACCGCCGGCCGATGGTGAGGAGATCCACCCGCCGGCGCTGCCGGACACCCCCAGCGATGACTTTCACAGCTTCCCCGGCCTGGCCGGCTGGGGCTACGGTGAGGCGATCGAGTGGCGGTTCACCAAGGGCGGCTTCGGCGCGCTCGGCCCGGCCGAGGTGTGGACGCGGGTCCGCATCCCCCTGATCGCCGGGGAGAGGCTCACCGGCCTCGCCCGGATGCTGATCGTCGCGGACTCGGCCAACGGGCTCTCGGCGGTCCTGCCGATCGACGAGTGGTACTCCATCCCGCCCGGGATGACCACCACCCTGATGCGCACCCCGGCCGGGGAGTGGGTGCACCTGGCCTGCCACACCCACCTGTCCGGCGACGGCCTCGGGGTGGCGCACGGCACGCTCTGCGACCCGGACGGCTTCCTCGGCGAGGTCTCCCAGCCGCTGCTGGTCCGGAAGCGCTAGCCGTACGGCCCGCACCCGCGCCGGCCGTGCGGCCCGCCATGTGTCCGGCCGCACGGCCCGTCGATGCGCAGCGCAAGGCTCGTGTGCGCCCATATGCCGGCCGTACGGCTGAGCCGCAGGGCCGCCCAGGTGTGCACCGTACGGCCTGGTCCCATGCCGGCGGTCAGGTACGCCCGCGTGCCTGCCGTGCGGCCCGCATGCGTCAGCCGTACGGCCGCACGGATCTCGCGCGAGAGCCTCAGCGGGCCACGGCTCACGCGATCCCGAACAGGCCGGCGGCGTTGCCGTGGCAGACGTCCCGCAGCCAGTCGCCGCCGAGGCCGAGCCCGGCGAGCGCCTCCAGCGCCTCCGCGTACCCGTAGGGGATGCTGGGGAAGTCCGTGCCGAGCAGGATGCGGTGCCGCAGGTCCCGCAGCCGGGGGAGCTCCCGCCGGGGGAACGGCGCCAGCTCCTCCATGAACCGGGTGAACACCATGGTCGTGTCCAGGTAGACGTGCGGGTACCGGGCGGCCAGCTCGAGGAACTCGGCGTACTCCGGGGCGCCCATGTGGGCGATGATCAACCGCAGCCGGGGATGCCGCCGGAGCAGGGCGGCGATCGGGCCCGGACCGGTGTGCGCACCGGGGATCGGGCCCGACCCGCAGTGCGTCACCACCGGGACGCCGCGGTCCTCGAGCAGGCCCCACACCTCGTCGAGCAGGGGGTCGTTCGGGTCGTACGCGCCCACCTGGAGGTGCGCCTTGAACACCCGGGCGCCCGAGTCGACCGCCCGGGTGACGTACTCCAGGACACCGGGTTCGGGGAAGAACGTCGCCGTGTGCAGGCACCCGGGCGTCCGGGCCGCGAACCCGGCCGACCAGGAGTTGAGCCACTCGGCCATGCCGGGCTTGTGCGGGTAGAGCATCGAGGTGAACGCCCGCACCCCGAAGGCCCGCAGGCGGGCCACCCGCTCCTCCTCCGCCACCCGGTAGCGGATCGGCCAGGGACGGCCGAGCACCCGGTCCGCGCCGTCGAAGTACGCCCACACCTTGGTGAGCACCCGCTCGGGCATGAAGTGGGTGTGCACGTCGATCAGCCCGGGCAGGCCCAGATCCCGCCAGAACGCGGTCACCCGCCGTGCCTCCGCGTCGCCGGGATCACCATGGGCCTGCCGATCATCAATGCGTCCGCCCGGCTCCACCATGACGCCTTAGGCTAACCGCCCGCGTCACGCCCGGGCATGCCCCGCCTGGGGAGTACGGCGGTGCGCCCGCTCAGGATCGGGCGTCCCACGCGGCGAGGATGCGGGCCTCCTTGTCCGGGTCGATGCCGTGGCGCAGCCAGGGCGGGCCGAAACCACGCCGTTCCTCGGGGATGTCCTTCAGCCACGCCCAGGTGTCCCGGACGCTCTCCCGGACCGGGCGGCAGGTCAGCCCGGCGGCGAGCGCCTTGGCCGAGGAGTGCGTCCACACGCCCGGGCCTTGCGCCTCGGGGAGCCACAGCGGCAGCTCGGTCCACGGCCGCACGTCGTGATCGAGGAGGAAGCCGTCGTCCACCCACACCGGCTCGGCGCCGGACCCGGTGATCTCGAGGCAGTCGGCGAGCAGGCCGCCGAAGGTCGTGTTCCCCGGGACGCCGCCGGTGAGGAACCGCCCGGCCGTGCCGCGTTCCACCTGGTCCACGGTGAAGGCCGCGATGTCCCGGGCGTCGATGAGCTGCAGCGGCCGGTCCGGGTCGCCCGGTGCGAGCACCCGGCCACCCCGGGCGATCCGGGTGAGCCACCACGGCAGCCGGCCGATGTTGTCGTTCGGCCCCACGATCAGCCCGGGCCGGATCACCAGGGTGGCGCCGCGGAAGTGCTCCTCCACGGCGCGTTCGCACCCCGCCTTGAGCACGCCGTACTCGCCGTACTCCTCGCCGGCGTCCGGCGGGCAGTCGAACCGGGGAGAGCTCTCGTCGATCCCGGGGGTCATCGGCCAGTCGCGGTAGGCGGAGACGCTGGAGATGAACGTGTAGTGCCCGGCGCGGCCGGAGAGCCGCCGCACGGACTCGAGGACGATCCTGGGGGTGTACCCGCAGACGTCGATCACCGCGTCCCATGGCCCGGCCGCGGCGAGCCGGTCCAGGTCGGCGGGGACCTCGCGGTCGCCCCGGATGATGGTCGTGCCCGGCAGGTCCACCCCGGTCCGGCCACGGTTGAACGTGGTGACCCGGTGCCCGCGCGCCAGCGCCTCCGCCACGATCGCGCGGCCCAGGAAGATCCCGCCGCCGATGATGAGAAGTCTCATGCGGGGGATTCTGCGGGCCGCTTGCGGGCCTGGCGCCGCGGTTTCACCGGGGGCGTAGGGAGTTCGCGCACCGCGAATCCCGGTTCCCCGCCGGCGGCCCGCCCCGCGCCCGCTGCACGCCCTCACCCGGAGGTGCGCGCGGCCACTGCCCGGAGGCGCACGCCCCGGGGCGCGCCGGGCGGCGGTACGTTGACCGGCCGGTCCGCACGCGGCGCTCCGCCCGCGCGGCCGGGCGCACACGAGTGGGAACGCGCGCGCCCAGGCCGCCGGCCGATCAGCGGTAGTAGTCGGGGTAGTCAGGGTCCGGCTTGCGGTGGCCGCCCTGGCGGGCGGTGGGGCCGGGGGTCTCGCCGCTCACCTCCTGGTAGGAGGGCCAGCTACCGCTCGTGTTCTGCGCCGGCCACGCCGGCTGCGGGCCCGTGCCGTACTGCTGCCCTTCGGAAGCGCCGTAGCCCGGCTGAGCCGCCTGCGGGGGGCCCGACGGGATCTCGTAGCTCGCCTGGTACGGGCCGACCGCGGGGGAGGGGCCGGTGGCGGTGCTCGGGCGGTCGATGGTGTCGGCGTCGTCGATCGTCGCCCAGCCGGTGCTCACCTCGTACGTGGTGCCGGACGGCGGCTCGTACGACGAGCCCGTGGCCGGCGAACCGTAGGAGGAGTCGCCGGTGCTCCCCGCGGAGTAGCCGTACGCCGGGGTCTGGTAGGTGTCGGGCCGCGGCCAGGGGCCGGTGGCGGGCTCGGGATCGTCGAGGATGTCGCCGCTCCACGTCGGTTCGGCCGGTGCGCGGCTCTCACCGGTCGCCGCGCCCGCCGGCGGCACGTCCGGCCCGGTGGTGCCGGGGCTCGCGCCGTAGGCCGGCATGGGCCCGGTGCCCGCGGTGGAGGTGCCGTACGCCGGCCAGGTGTCGAAGGAGCCGCCGGCCGGCCGGGAGGTGGGCGCGCCCGTGGGCTCGGCGGAGCCGTCCCCGGTGGTGAACGGGTCGCCCGGGGTGCGCGAGACCGACTCGAACGCCCCGGTGCCGCGGACGGCGTCGAACGCTCCACTGGAGGTGCCCGAGGCGTGCGATCCGGCCGGGGTGGAGGCCGCCGGGGTGGTGGGGGAGATCGTCTCGAACGGGCCGGTGCCGCGGACG
>Ga0066871_100953_pt1 | contig 11389 bp, 11 predicted proteins | sample CeladaPassage60B_FD_62209 | JGI IMG/M metagenome (GOLD analysis project Ga0066871, IMG submission 62209) | Cellulose-adapted microbial communities from the Joint BioEnergy Institute, USA - Passage3 60B | ecosystem: Engineered > Bioreactor > Continuous culture > Unclassified | place: USA...
AATCAGTTTGGGAAGCCCACCCAGCGTCCTACGATGCGGCGGATCTTCCAGATGTTTGAGGGGATTGATGTTTTGCTGCTCCCCACCCTGGATGGAGTTCAGCAACAGGTGCTCAATCTCGAGGCTGTCCATTGCCAGATCCTTCGTCTCCTCGGCCCCTGTGTGGGAAAATGCTGTCAGGACACCAGTTAGGTGCGCAATGTGGGATTCAACCAATCTGGCAATGGGAATCCCCCATACCCACTCCCTACGCCCCACAAGAAGCAACGGGGCCAGCACCCAGGGTACACCAGTGCGCTCAGCAGGACCAGCCCCTTAAACGATTCCAGGCCCCTCCGGGGCGTCAACAGGCCGTTCGGCCGGTAGCCATCCTGTTCCACCCTCCGATGGGGCGGGTCATCGCCTGCCTTTTGCCGTCATGACCCGAGCAGGCGAACCCAATCGAAACGGGCACCCACGGCTCGGACGAGCTTCCCGTCGGCCGTCCAGAACTCCGCCCGGAGTCGCTCGGCCAGCGCCAGATAATGTGCATCGTATGCGGCGGCCAGACCGAGCTCCGTGGCCATCTCCAGAGCCCTCTCGTGCAACGAAGCGTCTCCATGAAGTTCCACGGGGAGTGCCAGCGCGGCCTCAAGGGCGCTCCGAACCGTCCCCTCCTTCATCCAGCCATGCCGGTGGTACCGATGGAGGGCATTCGTCACCTCGTAGAAGAGCAAGGTCGGAGCCGCTAGGCGTCGGCCTTCCGCAAGCCAAGCATCCCACCGCTCCAGGACCACATGGTCGTCGGGACGCGCCACCAGGCGCACGACGATGCTGGCATCAATGCAGATCCAGGAACCCGGCATCGCGCTCCTCCCTCGAAGTACGGATGATCTCCTCCGGAGGCGGTATCGGGCGATCCCCTACGTCTTCCCGTACCCGCTCACGGGCCCTCAGGACGAGCGCTCTCCACACGCCACGATCGGGCTTCTTGCACAGGTGCTCGTATTCCTCCACGGAGAGCATCACGACGTAGGGTCGCCCTCCCCGCTCCACCACGACGTGCTCCCCCTTCTCGACGATCTCGCGCATGATCGCTCCCAGATGAACGCGGGCCTCCGTGGCGCTGACGATGCGTTTCATAGGCTTCGAATCGATCAATGTATCGATCGATAGTTCTTCAACACCGAAAGGTTCCTCTTCCATATGTATACAAGGGCGTCCTCCTGACCGGCTACCGGCTGGATGCCTGAGGTGCGGCCCTGGCCGTAGTCCGGGAACCCGGCCGTGTGATCCTCGACCTGGCCGCCCGGTCGCCCGGAACGCGAACGATCAGGTGGACATACCAGCGCCCGCGTCGGTCGCGAAGCAGCCTCCCACCCTGCACGCTGCGCGCCCGAGCAAGCCAGTAGCGATGATATGGGCTCAGCCGCATGGGAATGCGCAGCCGCCCGCGCGTGGTCGAAAGGCTGACGTGTTCGCCGCGCAGCGAGAGCGTGCGCTGGTCGTAGTCGCAGGAGGTGGGGCGGAAGTGCTTTGCGCGATGGCCTACGCGGGCGATGGCCCGAATGGCCAGGTTGGCCGACAGGCCCAGCGCGCGGAGCTGGCCGTAGACGAGCCGCTGGAGTTTGAACTTGCGGAAGGTGCGACAGGCACGGGCCACCTCCAGCGTCAGGTTGCACGCCTGCGCGAAGCGCTCGAGGGTTTCCTGGAGGGCGTCGACTTGCTCGGGCGTGGGATCGAGCCGTGTGCGGAGCGTCAGCGTCTGCATGGCGGGGAGCGTTTGTGGGAAGGATATGATGCGACGGTGTCAATGGTATGTCACGGGCATGGGGCAATTTATCCCGTGTTGCAGGTTTCCCAGCCTGAATCATTGCGATGATTTGATTCCAAAGGCGGCTCCTTTCACGGCTAAAGCCGTGGGCTTCCGCCGCTCTGAATTCAAAACACTACCATCATGCATTGGAGCTGCGTAGTACCTGTATCGTGTGGGTTGTTCGCTGAAGCTTGGTCTTTTCTATACCGTCTCTGCCGTAGAGCAGCAGTTTGACTTTTCTGAGGTTGGGAAGGTGAAGGGGTGGATAAAACCCAACACTATCAGATAGGGCATCCAGGAAACTCTTGGGTTTTTCAATCGGGGAAAGCTCATCCATCTTTAAGAATCACCGGTATCTCCAGAATCAACCTGGATACCTGTTCTCTTTGCTCGTACTGGCCTGCCAGACCGGGCAGACGTGGCGGTGGGAGCTGGTTCTTTATGCGATCGGGCAGTTCGGCGAAAATCGACAGCGTTTCGGCAGAGTCCTTGGGATAGCGGGCGAGGATGATGCGTTCCGGATTTTCTGTGATGAAGCCGATGCCGAGCTTCTTTGCGCGAAGCTCTTCCAGGGCGTTTTCAAGGCGGCGGGCAACGTGAGCGAAAACCCTGGTACTTCCCATTCCCATGCGGATCTCGGCAAAATGCTTCAGATCGGCCACGTAGGGTTTTCCGCCGGGTATAGTCAGAGCCTGAAGCAGTCTGAAGCACCGCCGACTGGTCGGTGTCGACAGGCTGAAGTAGTCGTTGACGTTGCTGTAGAGGTGGTCGCCTTCCTGAATCTGAGCCAGAAAGTCAGGGGCCCATTCCCAGCGGACGCGTTTCCGTCTTCCCTGCGTGTAGATTTCGTATCCGGCCAGTACGTGGGTTGAGAGGATTCGGAGTTCCCGGCGTTGCCGGTAGGTGTTGGTTGTTATTTTGACGCTCATGTAGTAGTCGAGGCTGTCTTTGAGCCGGCTGGAGTAGCGTCCTGTTGAAGGCCAGTGCATGATGTTAAAGAGATCGCTCTGGTTGACGGTGACGCATGAGGGGAGGTCATGACCTTTCTTTCTTTGCTGATAGGTGAAGTAAAGCAGGGCGATAAAGACCTGTTCGGCGTATTCTCCGGCAATACGGGGAGCTTCTATGATGAACTCATGCTTGAAGCCATTCGTGTCGGTCCATGTACGGACGATACGGGTTTCACCTACATCCTGAGGCTGGAGCGCCACGAATGGGTTCATGGCGATGTAGCGTTCGTCCTGATAGACGTCCGAGCGCTTCATGGCCGGTAGACGTTTGGGCTGGCGGTATAAGTAAAGTTAAGTAGAGATAAAGTAAAAGATAAGTGAGGGTCGATTTTTTGTTTGTTGATTTTTGTTTTTTAATGATTTGTAAAAAGCGTTCGCGGATCAAGTGTACGACGTTGGGGATCAAGTGTACGAAGTCCGCGGATCAAGTGTACGACGTTGGGGATCAAGTGTACGAAGTTGTGGATAATTGTAAAATTTTGAAAACATTGATTTTATCTCGAATCTGCTGTTATAACAAAAAAAGCCGCGGATCAAGTGTACGAAGTCAGGTCATAATTGTGCATATTTCGACAAAACAGAAGGATTTTACGGATCAACTGTACGAATTGACCGATCCGGAATCGGCGAAATTGGCCGATTTTCGCGGGTGGGGTGGAGATGCCTCCGGATCAAGTGTACGAAGTCAGGTCATAATTGTGCATTTCGAGTCAAAATAAAGCGGTTTTGCGGATCAACTGTACGAATAACAGGCTGAGCGGGGGTTGTTCTGAGGGCATCAGGCCCGTCCGAGATAGCGTGAGCGCAGGCGGCCGTTTTCCACCCAGTACATGTAGCGATAGGGACCGTGGCCGCGGCCGCCGTTGCAGCGACAGTCTTTACCGCATTTCCGATACTCGACGCGGATCGTCACGCGTTTCTTCTTCTGTCTGGAGGATGCTGAGCCGGCCGGGGATTTCGCTGCATCTGCATCGCTTTCAGGTTCTTCAGCTAAAGAGAACTTTTTCCGTGCGGTCAGCAATGCGATGATCAGTTGAGCCAGTATATCCAGCTCTTCCTCGCCCAGCGTGTTGAGAAGGGAGAGCATGTCTTTCCACAGGGAATCGGGGCGCTTGTTTTTAAGCATTAGTGTTCGCAGGGCGCGTAGATGGCGTTCCACCGGTCTGGAGGCCGCGCTTTTGTCTCTTCCAGGGAGAAGCAGGGCCAGAATATGCCGGATGTCGCTGTCTTGAGCGGTCATAACGACACCTTGTGTAAGAGAATTTCCTGTAGAGCTCTTCAGTCTTACGAGATAGGATGGAGAATGGAGACGATGAAAGCCCACGGCTTCAGTCGTGGGATGAAATCGCCGCACAAATCGCCGCCGTATGCGGTGACATACCGTTGACGCTGGCGCATAATACCCTGTGGTATGCGCACAACGTTCAAATATCGCCTCTATCGATCCAAGCGGGATAAGCACCTGATCGAGCAGATCGAGGTGGCCGCCTCCATCTGGAACCACTCCGTGGCGCTGACGCGACGCTACTACCGGATCTACGGGAAATACCCCGGGGCAAACCGGCTGATGAAGCACATCGCCAGACTCCGCCGGCGCAACCCCTACTGGCAAAAGCTCGGGTCACAGGCCGTGCAGGACGTGATCCAGCGACTCGACAGGGCCTACTGGCGGTTCTTCTCTGACCCGAAGGCCGGAAGGCCCCGCTTCAAGAAGCGCGAGCGGTATTCCTCGTTTACTCTGAAACAGGCCGGGTGGAAGTACCCTGGAGGTAATCGGATTCGCATTGGCAAGCACAACTACAAGTTCGTGCTCTCCCGCCCGATTCAAGGCGAAATCAAGACCGTCACGATCAAGCGGGACCGTGTAGGGCGACTCTGGATCTGTTTCAGTGTGGTCACAGAGGAACAGCCGAAGCCTCCAGCCCCACACGAGGCGGTAATGCGCCCGGTGGGGCTGGACTTCGGCCTGAAGTGCTTCCTCACACTGAGCGACGGCACTAAGATCCAGTCGCCCGAGTTCTTCCGTCGCGGTCTGCAGGAGGTGAGAAAGGCCCACCGCGCGCTCAGCCGCAAGCAGCGGGGATCGAACAACTACCGCAAAGCCCGTGTCCGTCTTGCGAAGGTCTATGACCGGATAAGCAACCAGCGTCGGGACTGGTTCTTCAAGACGGCCCATGCGCTCTGCGAGCGCTACGACTTCATTGCCCTTGAGGATCTGAACATTGAGGGCATGAAGCGGAGGTGGGGAAGGAAGGTCAGTGATCTCGGCTTTGGGGAGTTCGTGTCGATCCTTGAGCATGTTGCTCGGAAGCGGGGCGTTCGTGTTGCGAAGGTAGCCCGTTTCTTTCCGAGCAGCAGGAGGTGTTCCTGTTGTGGTTGGGTTAAGGAGAACCTCAGTCTTGCAGATCGCGAGTGGACGTGCGAGCGGTGCGGCACCGTGCACGACCGTGATGAGAATGCGGCGATAAACATTTGCAGGGAAGGGGCATCTTCCCTTGGGGTAGGCGACGTAAGACCGCCTGAGGCGGCTGTCGCTGTCTGATCCCAGAATCCCACGTGCTTTAGCCGTGGGAGTATGTCAAACAAGGTAGTACAAATCGGTGCCATTTCAAAAGTCTGCAGGAATAAAATTTGATAATGATATTGACAGTCTTCGCCAGTAGTAATCGTTTTGTGAAAGATGTTTATGAAAAGAAATACGCTACATTATGTAGCATTTGATATTGAAACCTGTCCTTTGCCACAAGAAAGTTATTCGAAACAACAACATGCGCGTCTGGCGAAAGAAATGCATTTGCGTCGCAAGCGTGAGCCAGATGTGGTGGAGGAGGCGATAATACAGCAAAAAGCAGCCAGCCTACATCCGCTGCTGGGCTGGATTGTATGCATTTCGGTGCAGCGGGCCGTGGACAATCCCTTCCAGCCCAACCCGCCACACTCCTATCTGGCGCCTACGCCCGACGACGAGCGCGACATGCTCGAACGCTTCTGGCACGACGTGCAGCAGTTTGTCGACCGCCGCGAAAGAATCTGCTGGATCACCTTCAACGGCAAACGGTTTGATGTGCCTTTTCTGCTGGCCCGTACGCTTCATCATGGGCTTGCGCCAGTACAATGTGATTTGCTGGACACCTATCCCTATAACCAGTATCCGCACTGCGATCTCTCCAAACTGTTTGAGGGAATTAACCTGGGATTGGCCGATCTTTGTGCGCTGCTGAATGTCTCCAATCCCAAGGAGTATGGCGATGGAAATCAGGTGCAACACATGCTGGAGACCGAAGGGATTGAGGCCGTGCGCCGCTATTGTGAGGCCGATGTCGAAGCAACGATGCAGTGCTTTGCCCGCCTGTTGCCCCTGCTTCCTCCGGCGTGTCAGCCCCGGGGGTAATCATTGCCCGGCCGGAACTGTTTCGGGCTACGCAACCGCCGGATCGTGGGCGGTCTGACTCCCGGCGACGATGTGGGGATTGAAGCGCCGAGCGGGGTTTTGCGGACACACGAATCTGACCGTTGCCCGGCGTGCAGGCTTTGAGCAGCCCCGTTGCCTGCGGTGCTCAGCCGCTCCTCTGATGCTGTTCCGGTGTATGCCCGGGGCGTCAGACCATCGACTGCAGACATGGGTGGTTGACGGTCACTATCGGAGCCGTATTGTTCAGCTGGTAGTAAGGGTGCCGGCTCTTGACATTCCGCTGAGAAACACTTATGCTCCTGAAAGCGAGCAGCTGAATGGAGGGGGGTGTGACACGGAATTGTCACAGGGGTTTGAAAGCAAATTTCGTTCCGTTTTTTGGCGTTCTGCGCGCGCAAAAATCGGCCCGTTTGGCCGCAAAAAGGCCGGTTTGGAGTGGCCCCGTAACAATGGGGTCCGAAGACTTGACCCGATGAAAAGGGGATTACGACAACGGCACAACGTCACCGCCGATACCAACAACAAACCTCCCGAGTCCGAAGACTTGACCCGATGAAAAGGGGATTACGACCTTCCTCGACGACACGCTCTGAGGTTGACGCGATACAGGTAATGTCCGAAGACTTGACCCGATGAAAAGGGGATTACGACTATCTTCGATAAGCTGACGAGCGTCGGCGTCGATCTCGAGTCCGAAGACTTGACCCGATGAAAAGGGGATTACGACGGCATGACGTAGTGCCAGCTCCCGGCGTCGTTGATCTGTCCGAAGACTTGACCCGATGAAAAGGGGATTACGACGCCACCCGGAATAGCTCCTGCTATAAGACCTCGGGGATTGAATGCTGGAGACAAATTTTGACCTGACCTTTCTGGCGTTTCTTTTTGCTAGCAGGGGCCCTGGCAGCTGGTGCTCGGTCGTGAGCTGTTGATTTTGCCTCCCGTTATTGTTTCTTTTCGGTTATAAAGGCTTTTTCCGCGGTCAACTGAAGGAGTTCTATTCTGAAATGGACCGCTACTGGTATTCGGCAGCGGCGCGTCTCGGGTTGTGGGACACTCTGCCCGAAGCGCAACAGGGGCTGGTCAATAACCTCTACAGACGACTTCGATTCTATGCCCACGCGGTCCTGGAGGGCTACGAAGCATTTGCTTTCGACAAGACGGAGTCCGAGTCTCTGAGTTCGCTTCTGGCCGTTATCGACAAACTGACGATTCGAGGGTGCCCGACGCTGGTTGATCTCGACCTGGAGACGGCCTTACTCGAAGGCCCCTGCCGCCAATTCGTCGATGCAGTCCCGATTGAAGATGGTCCGGTTGTGGGATGGAAATTCAGACGGTTCCTGTTGCCCGTGCAGTTTTCGGATCTGATCCGGGCCACGGTCGAATTGCTCGAATTACCGTTCAGCTCCAACGGTAAGGATGGAACGGACGACCTGGCATATCCGGTGATAACGCCAGAGCTGGAGGCATTGAGCAGTGAGGAGGAGCATCTGTTTATCGAGCAGTTTGCGAACGTTTTTGGGTCGCACCTGCTGCGTAAACTGCGCAGGCAGGTTCCGTTGCAGGATCTCGTGCCTTATGAGCTTGAGGAGCCCTTCGTTCGCCAGCGCGTCGATTTTGCCCTGCAGATCGGACGGTTGCGATACGTTTTCGAAATCGATGGCAGACAACATCTGGAGCCGGGGCAGCGCCGTCTGGATGATCAGCGAGATCAGTTGCTGAAAAACGCCGGCTGGCAGGTGATTCGTATTCCGGTCGAAGTCGTGCGTCAGGGGAGGGGTTCTCAACTGCAGACGCTACATGACAGGCTGCGCGAAGCGCAGCTCGAAGGGCTGGAGCAGATCGGCCGGACGAGTGTGCTGGACCTGGTGGCCAGCTCGGATCTTTACCGCGCCGCGCTCTACGGCTGGATTTATCCGCTGGCGGTGCATCGCTGCCTGCGCGGGCTTGCTTTCCTGTACCGGTTCGGTTATCTGGATGCAGGCAGGCCGCAACGTGTGCTGGTCATTGAAGAGGATATTCCGGTGGTGGCCAGTGCGTTTCGCATTCTGCATACCTACTGGGACCATCTCCGAGCGCTGGCTCCGGAGGTGCCGCCTCCACCGACGCTTGAAGTTGACGTGATCGGATGCGACGAGATTGAAATTCTGGCGCCCGTTGAAGGCACGCGGCGCGTTACGGCTCCTTCGGGCTCATACGACCTGGTGCTGGACCACAGTTTCTGGCTGTATGACGGGTCAGAGGGACCGCTGGAAAAAGAATTACAGCCGCTGCCTCCCGGGCGTTATGTGCGTCTGCGTCGGGCTTTCGGCCTGCGCGAAGAGCGGTCTCTGACCTGGTCGGCGGCCCTGCACTACGATCTGGGCGATCTTGAACGGGCCCTGATTGCCGAGGCCGAGGGGCGCCCTGCAGAAATGCCCGAACGTAAAGTGGCTGCCTTGCGGTTTTTCCTGCAGCAGATTTTCCGGAAGCGAGATTTCTGGGAGGGGCAGCTTCGCGTCATTGCCCGGCTTCTCCAGGGGCGTCCCACGGTGGTTCTGCTGCCGACAGGCGGCGGTAAATCGCTGACCTATCAGTACAGCGGGATGCTGCTGCCGGGCATGACCATCGTCGTCGATCCCCTCATTTCTCTGATGATCGACCAGGTCGATAATCTCAGAGGATTTGCCATAGATATGGTGGCCTCTATCTCTTCAATCATCGACACAGAAGCGCGTGAGCGCATTATTGCACAGATGGGGGCCGGTAAGCTCGCGTATGTTTTCATCTCGCCGGAGCGCCTTCAGAGCGACGATTTCCGGCAGAAGTTGCAGGATGTGGCCGCTCGACTTCCCATCTCGCTCGCGGTTGTCGATGAAGCACACTGCGTTTCCGAATGGGGCCACGACTTTCGTCCGTCTTATCTGCACATGACGCACAACCTTCAGAAATTCTGCGCTTCAGCTGCTTCCAGACCAACCCTTGTTGCCCTGACGGGTACCGCTTCGTTTGCCGTGCTGACCGATATTCAGGCCGAACTGGGAATCACCGACGAAAGTGCCATTGTGCTTCCCAGGTCGTTCGATCGTAAGGAAATCCGCTTTCACGTGGAGCGGGTGCCTCGCGAAGCAAAAATGCACGCTCTTAAGCGCTTTCGCAGTCAGCTTCCATATCTGCTCCGGGTCAATCCTCAACGCTTCTTTGAGCTCAGTGGCGCCGAGACGAATTGCGGTATTGTGTTCTGTCCTCACGTAAATGGAGAACTCGGTGTCTGGGAAGTGGCGCTTGAGCTTGGCCACGGAAAGTGCTACGCCGGCAAACAACCCAGAAGCTTTAACGAGCAACGGCACGGTAAATGGCCTGACTTCAAGTTGAAGGTTCAGAAGGATTTCAAGCACAACAGAATCCAGGAGATCGTCGCAACCAAGTCGTTCGGAATGGGCATTGACAAACCCAACATTCGCTACACCATACACATCTGCATTCCACATTCGGTCGAGGCCTTCTATCAGGAAGCAGGTCGTGCGGGCCGCAACGGAAAGCCGGGCTATGCAATTTCGGCCATTCTGTACAGCGACGAGAACTGGGTGGAGGCAATGGGGATCTTCAACGAAGCCGATCACCGGAAGGCCCAGAAAAAGATCGAAAACATTCCGTGGAATAGCCGTGGCGATTTGCTCATTCAGCTGTGGCTGCTGTATAACACCTACCGGGGGCGCGACGACGAGTATCAGCGAGCGCTTGACTTCTGGAAGAGGTATGTGCGCCCGGAGCTGAAGGAGCTACCCGTAGGCGCCACGCGGCTGTTGGAGATTCCATTTACCCAATCCCGAAGGGTTGACGACGAGGAGGAAGAGACTAACAGGGGGGCGCTTGAGAAGTCCATCTTCCGGATGGTTATTCTGAGGATCGTGGAAGACTACACGATTGACTGGAATCAGAGCATTTTCCAGTTGCGCGTGCGCAATGCCGCTCCGATAGAGATAAAGCAATCGCTTCGCAACTATCTGGGGCGCTATAAACTGCCGGCCACGGCCGATCAGATGGTTCAACCGATTCCGGAGGATGACCAGGAAAAGGCCCTGGAGGCAGCACTCGAAGTGTTGATCGATTTTGTCTATGGTGAAATAGCCGCCAAGCGGAAACAGGCTCTGCGCACGATGGCGGAGCTCTGTCGCAACTTCAGATCCGACAGGGATTTCAGAGAGGCCATTCTCGCCTACCTGCAGGAGTCGGAATTTTCCGCGGAGTTGCGCACCTGGATCGGGCGCGGTTTTGATGAGATCGGCCTTGAAAAGATTCGCGATTTGCTCGGAAAACTCTCTTCGCTGGACGAGATCAAAAGGCTTGTGGGTACGACTCGACGTATGCTGGATGAGGATCCGGGCAACGTGCCGCTTCGCTATCTTTCCGCAGTGGCCCGGGCGTTGAGTCGGGTGGAAAGCGAGGAAAGCGTGCTGGAGGAGGTCGTGTCGCTGACGCTTCAGATCCTTCGGCTGAAGGATCGACTGAGAGATCCAGACGAAATACTCGCGGCACTGCTGGGAGATCTTGCGACCGCTCGTCCCGAACTGCTGGCCAGGGCCGCCGACAGGGTGCTTCGGCTGTTCGGGACTCCTGCCCTGGCCCGCAGACTTCTGCAGGGACCTGCAGGGTCTGATGCGGTTGTGCGTAACCACGCGGCCGTATTGCTCATGGCAGAATCCCTGCGTACGATCAGAGAATCCGCGTTTTATCAGACCCTTGTTAATGCAGTATGAACGAAGGAGATCGGATTCTCGAAGCAGAACGACAGATTCGGCAGCTTGCCGAAGAGCTGGACCGGCTGTTCAGGGCCGCCAACCTGCTGAAAAGCGCGCAGGAACAACTCGATGAGGTGGCCCAGAGCAGCAGACGTCTGGTGGAAGAGACCGGGAAGTTCATCACCACGGCCGGAGACATCGTTGCGCGGCTCTCGGCAACAGACCTTCCCCGTCAGATTGAGGCCATCACGCAACAGGTACGTGAGGCTCATGAGCGGCTTCTCGAGACGCTCCAGGAGCATGTGGCAGCGTTGCAATCGCTGGAGGAAGCGGAGTCGGGGCGGCTGCGAGAGGGGCTGGAGAACCTGGAGCGGCTTCAGGAGGACCGGTTTGAGCAACTTCGAGATTTGCTGGCAGCAATACAGAAGGGCCAGCATGAGGGCGTAAGTGC
>Ga0066871_100955_pt1 | contig 11352 bp, 16 predicted proteins | sample CeladaPassage60B_FD_62209 | JGI IMG/M metagenome (GOLD analysis project Ga0066871, IMG submission 62209) | Cellulose-adapted microbial communities from the Joint BioEnergy Institute, USA - Passage3 60B | ecosystem: Engineered > Bioreactor > Continuous culture > Unclassified | place: USA...
TAGACTTCACCTTAAAGGTGCTCCTTTCTTTGGGGATGTGATGTCCTTTAACACCCATTCTACCAAAGATGAGGAGCCCTTTTTCATTTTTTATGCGATGTTACTTGCGAAATCCAGGTTAAAATTTTATGGACCCTCTCCTCGCCAATCCGCGACACGCCTTCTTTGTAGTTTACTTCTACACTCCATGTTTCGGGGTGGAGCCGGTATGTTCTTTCCACGTCAAGCGGCAAATGTTGAAAAAGATTCGCCACATTGGATGCGTCCCCCATGTATCGATTTTTGAATGGCAGTATCCTGCTCAAGTCATGTGTCACCGGGTTCTGCTGCGCGGCCAGATATTGCTGGTGCCTTTGTTCGTTTTGGGGGATAATCACGCCCTGGACGACAGCGAAGAGTCCAAATCCAATCACAAGCAGTCCGACAATGAGCATGTTTTTATATCTCATCACGTTCACCTGCTTCATATTTGAATGCCAGTTTTTCCGCAACATGAAACAGCAACGGCACGATCACGGAGGCAAACGGCAACGCATACTTGATGGCCAAGACAGCCCATTGATAGGGGCCTTCTATCGTAACCGGCCTTGCAAACCAGATGTGGCTTCCGAATTGAACAGCGGTAGTGGTCAAGGTGACAACGATGATAAACAAACTCCAAATTCTCCAGCTTGCTCGTTTGAGTTTCGCAACCAAGCGGTAATTGACATATTTTTTTGCTTGCAGCGCTTCTTCCTTTTTCCGTTTCGATGAAAAATACATGGCAAAATACACGATGCTTCCGACGATACACAGTGCCATTAAAATGGTGTTCAACAGGACTCCCAGGCCAAAGATTCTAAAAGGAATCGTCAAAATCCAGGCGATCAAGCTGAACAGCAGCCCCATTTGAACCAGTTCCAGTCTGAACGGATGAATGAAAACCCTGATGTTGCCATCCACCAGGTGATCAACGCTCCTGATGCTATTCTTCGCTTGTTGCACCGCTTCGTGATCGTTCATGCCTGAAGCGGTTAAATCAGCCACTTTCGCTTCAAGGTTGCTTAAAATTTCAGCTTTTAACTCTCGGATCTGCTGGGTTGGCTTGTACTTGCGGAACAAATGATCCACGTAGTGGTTTAATTCCTCCTGTTTGTTGAAACCCTCCATGACCATCATCCTTTCCTTCATCGGCTCATCCCGCTCCGCCGCTCAATCGGCGATCAGCTTGTCAAGAATCTCCCTGGCCATTTTCCACTCGCTAAGATATCTTTCATAGGCCGCTTTTCCAAGCTCCGTAACGCGGTAATATTTTCGCCTTCCGCCCTGGCTTTCGTTTCCCCAATAGCTTTCGATCAATTGTTGCGACTCCAACCGTTTCAAGCTGGAATAGAGTGAGGGTTCCTTTAATTCAAATTGACCGTTGCTCTTTCTCCAGATGGCTTTGATGATTTCATAGCCGTAATTGTCGCCATCCAACAACATACGCAAAATGATCGCATCAATATGGCCCCGGATGATATCGCTGCTTATGTTCTGGTCTCCCATCAAACCATCACATCCTTCATGAAGCATTGTATGACATATTACTATGTGTGTCAATGTATTATATCTAAAAAAGAAATAAAAAACGGCCGTCCTGTTAAAGAACGGCCGAAAGCATGTGCCAGTATATGAAGAGTTAGCGGATACCATTGGAACCCATTCAGAACCGTATCGCTGCCCGCTTGGATGATGGATGGCCCTATTTCGCATGACTGTCCGCATAGGCCGCCATCGCGTCGCGCATGAACACCGCCAAGCCTTCCCCATACGCGTCAATGGTTTTGGTAAACCGTTCGTCATCCACGTACAGCTGGCCCAAGCCTTTAAATGCCTCCAATGAATACGTGCCGATTCGGTTCAACAGGTCGTGCCATTCCTTGATGACGGCTTGCGCTTCCGCCGACTCCGGCGAGCCATGGCGGAGCTCCGCAAGCTTGCAAAAGGTCGCATGCATGGCTTCAGAAAACGCCGCCAATTCCTGCTTCGACATGTTTCCAATTTTGGCGTTCGCTTGATCCACCGCCTCATCGCCCCAACGTTCGCGCGCTTCCCGCTCGTACGGGTTGCGGCCAAAATCAAACCCCGCAAATTTTTCCTCGATCGTCATTTCAATTGAGCAAAATCAAGACCGAATTTTCACTGCTGTTGTTGTTCTGTGATATTGTCAGGGTGTCATTGTTCCGAGAAAATGTCAGTATGAGCAAGGAGCAGATGATCACCTTGACAAAAGAAGAATTGAAACGCGTCATGGTTCTCGAACAATGGATCGATGGCCGTTTGACCGAACAGGATGTCTCCCGCATCTTAAAGTTAAGTGTACGTCAAGCCTATCGGCTCAAGGCAAAATATCTTCATGGAGGTGCACAGTCCATCGCCCACGGCAACCGGGGCCGCAAACCCACTCATGCCTTAACCGACCCGCTCAAGCAACATGTTCAGCACTTGTATCAGGAACGCTATTACCGCAGTAATTGCACCCATTTTACCGAGCTGTTGGCGGAGTACGAAAACATCCGTTTAAGCGTCTCTTCCGTCCGGCGCATTCTCATCCAAGGCGGTTTGCGCCCTGCGCGTGTGCGCCGGCCTTCCAAAGGTTCATCGTCCCAGGCCTCGCAAACCGCAAGCAGGCATGCTGTGGCAGATTGACGCCTCCCCTTATGCCTGGTTGGAGGACCGCGGCCCGCAATTGGTGCTGCATGCGATCATCGATGATGCCACGGGGGAAGTGCTGGCGGCTGTTTTTCGTCCGGCCGAGACATTGGAAGGCTATGTCACCGTGATGATCATCGCGCTTCGTCGCAAAGGCGTTCCACTGGCGCTTTACAGTGACAAACACGCGATTTTTTGTTCGCCCAAAGGAAAGCCCACCCTCGAACAAGAATTGGCGGGTCAGCCCGGGTCGCTGATCACCTTTGGCCAAGCCATCGCCGATTTGGGCATCACGCATATCGAAGCTGTCTTTCGCAAGCCAAAGGACGCATCGAGCGGCTTTGGAGAACCTTTCAGGATCGTCTGGTGATCGAATTTCGCTTGCGCAACGTGTGCACCATGGAGGAAGCCAATCGGGTGTTGCCGGAACTGATTGACAAGCACAACCGGTTGTTCGCTGTGGCGCCGCAAGAGGCGGAACCGGCCTACCGGCCGCTGCCCGAGGTGCCCTTGAAGCATATCTTTGCCCGTCGTGTACATCGGCGTATCAGCGGGGGACAGACGTTTTCCTGGCAAGGCAAGTGCTACATGCCCCAACCGGGTTCTGGTGTGCCGCGCTGGGAAGCCAAAGCGATTGTCGAAGTGCGCATCGGCATGCAAGGTCAAGTATGGGTGTGGCATCAGGGGCGTGCATGGCCATGCATGGAAGTGCCACAAGTTCAAAAGCCAGAAACGCCGATGGACAAAAAAACAGCGGCACCTGCGCCTCCACGCAAGCCCGCTGCAAACCACCCCTGTAGAAAACCATTCTCCAGCAAGCAATACCAGCGTAGCACAGCCAGCGGGCATCAGGCAAGATCAACGGGTTGACGATGCCACCGTGTTCCTGACCGGCTTGTCACTCTCACCCGAAACGGCGACCCGGACGTCAAGGGCGGCGAAGCCGTCGTCGTCAGACGATTGCCGTTTTACGGCAACCCTTGACGGGAGGGGAGGCGTTTCGGACAATCTCGTATACCCGGTCAGGCACCTTCCCTGACATTTTCATAGAACAATAAACCTGTTATTTTCTCAGACACTTGACAGCCTAAACGAAAAACCGTTGCCTCTTCCCGTTCTATCTCTAAGCTGCGCTACGAAATCCCAGTTGCGGTTTACGATTGGGATGAAAAGAAACCAGGCGCCTTGGAAATCGACTTGGTTGAGCACAATGGCGGCTCCACGTTGGGTCATTATGCTTATACGCTGACTGTCGTCGATATCGTTTCAGGTTACAGCCGCCGCCGCGCTTTCCTGGGACGAAGTCAGGCCGTTGTGTTCCAAGCATTAACGCTGATCTTAAGCAAATGGCCTTTTACGCCCTGGGGATTACATTCCGACAATGGCGGTGAATTTTTCAATGGCATGCTCTTGCGATTTTGTCAACAACATGGGCTTGAGCTGACGCGAAGTCGCCCTTACCGCAAAAATGACAACGCGCATGTGGAGCAAAAAAATCGTCAGTTTGTTCGGGAAGTGGTCGGTTACGAACGTTATGACACACCAGAGGCAGTGGAATGGCTCAATGAAGTGTATGCCTGCCTCGACCCATACGCCAATTTCTTTCTGCCGATGCGCAAAGTGATTGCCAAAGAACGGCGCGGTGTAAAAGTGCGAAAAACATTTGAGCAAGTGAAAGCGCCTTTTGACCGCCTTGTTGAAGCAGGCGTTCTTGCTTCAGAAACAAGGGAAAGGCTCGAAAAAGAAAGGCAAGCCCTCAATCCACTCGACCTTCATCAACGCTTGGAAATCTTGTTGGCACAAGGGCCCTCTTCCTTTACGACAAAACAAGAAACAGTAGAGCGTGATTTGGTCTTCATGTAGATGGCTTGCCTTATAAGGCATTGTCCTCCCTCTTGACTCGCCTGTCAAGGGTTGTCACCGCTTCGCGGCGGCATCGCCGCCCTTGACAGGCTCGCAAGAGAGGGAGGCCAAGGTCATTAAAGGCAAGCCACCCCAGTGTACCTCTTCGAGGAGAATGTTAGGTTAGATTTTCAAATGAATGATCTATTCCGTCTTCGGTAAGATTTTTATATGGGTTGACACGGTGTACTCTGGCTCTAGTATATGTCAAGCGGTTCTCGGAGGTCCAGGCATCTTAAGGAACAAGGAAGAGCTCAGATAACCGCCTAAATGCAGGCGGAAACTCAGTTATGCTCGAAAAGCCCTCACGCACTTCGCGCGTTGCACCCCCTGGGTCGGTGAGGATGCTCCTCACCGACCCAGGGGACCTGATTTCCTTCCCCTTTACCCGAAGGTCGGGATCCTGCCGACGGATCACGACAGCCGGCCGATAAAGCGGCTCGCCGGTGCCGCCCCAGCCTGGATCCGCCCTGCCTTGAGGCCTCGTCGATCTTCCAGGTTCGTCCGTCGCGCCGCCTTTTCGGCCCCACCGCCCGCTTGTTCCGTTCGCCGTTCTTCCGCATCCCGGCATAGCGTATCAAAGCAAGGCGCAACGTCCCGTTAAGGTCCCGATCGTCCTTCGGTCTCGCCGTTCGCTTCTCCACCCGTATTGAGCTACGTAAAACGCGTTGAGTTCGCGTTCCAGCCGCTCGAACACTTCAGCCATGAAGGAAGCATTGAACGGCATCAAACGGCGATGCAAACTTTCCCGGAAGGAAAACGAATCCGTTGCCGTATCCATCGCCGCGAAGACTTCCATAAGCCCGACGAGTTCGGCTACAATGTCCATGAAGGAAGACCTCTCCTCTCCTCTCAAGGGTGTCACGGAGGTCCTCCTTCTCTTTTAGTCCGCAAAATCCTGCAAGCCGTCCGAGAAAAATTTTACACATACCCCATGACCTTTACGGCATGGGACCTCTGATGTTATATTGTGAATGAGCATCCTCAGGCATCGGCGCTTCTCTACTCGATAAGGCGGGTTCCTTAAGGGGGGAAATGATGTCCACAAAAATACTGCAATTGAAAATTTCGCTTCGGGGTGTCAAACCTCCCGTTTGGCGAAGAATTTTGGTGAAGGAAGATATGACTTTTTATCGTCTTCATGAAACCATTTTGGCCGTGATGGGATGGACAGGGTTCCATTTATATGAATTTCAGGTTTACGGTGAAGCCATCGGGGAGAAGGATCCTGAATGGGACGACATCCATCCGGTCAAAAGTGCAAAAAGAGTGAAGTTGAGCAAATATGCATTTGAAGATAAAGCGAAATTTACTTATACTTATGACTTTGGAGACAATTGGGTGCACGATATACTTGTCGAAAAGATCCTGCAATCCGAAGAAGGTCAAAGTTACCCGATTTGTATTGGCGGAAAAAGAAATTGTCCGCCGGAAGATGTCGGGGGCCCCTGGGGGTATCAAGATTTTTTGGAAGCGATCAGAGATCCCAGCCACCCGGAACATGAAAACATGCTGAAATGGATCGGGGGGGCATTCGATCCTGAAGCATTTGATTTGGTGGAAACGAATGAAGCTCTCAAAGAAGCCCTGAAAACGAGATGATGGAGCAATCGATTGGTGAATCAGTGGATTATGAAATTACGCTGCTGAGGTCATCGAACCGTATAGATTTTTTCCAAGAGGAAGGGAATTCCATGCCGGAATTTCGCTGTCTGTCCATCGATCAGCCATATGCCTATCTCATCGCGATGGATGAAAAGACGATCGAAGTGCGTTCGTGGCGGACGCATCACCGCGGGCCGCTCGTCATCGCCGCAACCGCGCGAAAGTGGTCTGCCGATCTTGAAAACGGCTCGCGTATTACGTTGCCAGGCGGTCTTCCGCCACACTTTAAGAAGGTTGTGCGTCGCACAGATCAATCGCCATTCACTTCTTGCAGCCGAATAGCCTCGCTTGGAAAAAGGGTCGATACCCCGAACCGCTTTGATCTGTCCGAACCGGCTCGATCGTCTTCGCGCGCAGGCTGTGGAGTCGCCTACCGAGCTTGGTGCGAAGTTTTCGTTCCCATGCGTTCGCGCCAACTCAGCGATCGGGGGATGTGCTCGCATGGCGAGCTACCTTGAACCTCCTGATTCCGCCTTTTCCATTCTTTGGTGGGGGCAATGAACAGAATGAACAGATCGATACGTCCATCGGCTTCCTGGATGTTCGCTTCACTGAAGTACCCGGCATCCGCCACCGCGGAGCGAATCGGCCGATCCACCTCGACGGCGCGCAGGTTCGCTTCCGCCATTTGAAGCATGGGATGAAGCTGCCGAACGTCAGATCCTCCGTGGCGACAAGCTGGGCATTGTATCCCTGGATCCAGCCGCATCGCGTTTTCATGATCCGGCTGTCCGGATCGGTCAGGTTGGCTTTCGCCTCGGGGTTGACGGTGGGAGCTTGGCTTCCTCTTCCAAGCGCACTTTTGCCGCCTTGAGGCCCGCCAGACGATCGTTCCGACGATGAAGATCTTTCGGCAGTTCTTCTCCACGCACAAGGGGATTCTGGTTGGCGACGATCACACGAAAGGCAACATCTCATTCTGCTTCACAACGTCGAGGATAAAAAAGGCGGGGTAGTCTTCGGGCAGCAACTCATCCACGCTAAGCGTAGGAGAAGATACAGCTGATCGCGGTTCGTGGTTTTAAAGTTATATTTCATCGGTCCAAGTACCTCATTTCGGTCGTGGGTTTGCCATCTTTGTATTTCTCTATCGCGCCCGAATCATCCTGCCAGAGAATTCCTGAAACAGGCTCACGATGGGCGTCGCAAACGTTATTGAGAAAAACAGAAAAAAACTGTTGCTCTGCATCAGTCGTTTATGATATGATTTCAAAGATTCTAAAAGCGGACAGAAAAAGGCACAGTGGCACGCGGAAGAAAGCGTCTGTTTTAATCGGGTCGAAAAGAGGAACCGGATGAGCGACAATTTTTTCAAAAACCTGTTTGATTTTTCGTTTCGCCGCTTCATCACACCTCAAGTCTCGGGCATTTTTTATGGTTTGGCCGTGGCCGTCATCGGTCTTTTTCCCTCATTCTACTCTTTGCTCTTTTTCCCCTTTCGTTGATTGTTTCCCCCGCCCTCTTTATCGTTTTGGTTGTTTTAGCACGAATCAGCATTGAATCTACTGTCTCTCTTATACGCATAGCGGAAAATTCGTCGCTGCTTGTCGATCTTGAAAGCAAACGATGGACCGGATCGACCCCAGTAAAACCGTTCGAACCACAGCCGACTCAATCAAACCATTCGAACCTGACGCTTCCAAATGTGCTTCCGTCTTCGGCGGACGATGGCCAATCGCCGTCCACCCCGATGTAAGAGGGCTTTGGAGCCGTTCGAGCATCGAAAAACGATAAACCGATGTGCCGCCTCTTCAAACCGGGAATCCGTCCGGTGAGGACGTACTTGCGGATTCTTCTCAGGACGTCGAGGCGGACGACGCTCGCGGAAACGAGGACGACAAGGACGAGCGGAAGTTCGAAAAAGAGGGCGATCGGCAGGGCGAGCCCGACGAGAAAGCTGAAGTATTCGGCAGCGCCGAAAAGCGGCGTGATGTCGAGCTAACCGGACAGGCGCAGGGTGAGCAGGCGATCGGTTACGGACGCCCCCTCCGGCGTCGGACTCCCCCGGGTTCGGGTGTTCGGGCTTCGGAGGAAGGAAGAGTTCGCGAAGCAGCCGAAAGACGGCAAAGACAAAGGCAGGAAAAGTAACGGCGGCAGCAAACAGGGCCGCTACTCGGATGAGCATGGTGAAGCCGTCGGTGAGGATGAAGGCGACGACGGTCACCGACGGGAGGATGAGGAGGCGAAAGACGAACGGCGCCACACCAAGTCCGACGAGCCATGCGCCACACCCAAAAAGAGAAAGACGACCGGCTGGAGCTGCCGGGCGATGCGGTCGCCGAGCTCGACGTACAGGCGCGCCAGGCGGCGGGCCAGGATTTGTGGCTCGATCTGAAGCGATGAGACCCCTCCGTCGTCCGCCGATCCGTCTCGGGTCAGCGTCGCAGATGCGTCTCCTTCTACCGCTACTTTCGGTACGGACGCTGCTTGCGGAACTTGGCGGTGAAGGGTTAGTGAAGTTGCTGCTTTAGTTTTTGAATTTCTTCTACAGATAATTCCGTGAAAAATGCGATTTCGTCAACATCTTTCCCTTTTTCCAGCATCTTCATGGCCATTTTAATTGCCTTTTGCCGCTCACCTTCCGCCAATCCTTCCGCCAATCCTTCCGCCAATCCTTTCTCCCTGGCTCGCTGTTCTGCCCTTTGCTGCCTGATTTCCGCCTCCCGCACTGCAGCCAACTCATCCAAAATGGCTTTCCGCCGGGATTCATACTCCACCCACTTCTTCTCGTCGCGGCTCAGGTCTTCCCATTCCTCAAACGCTCGTTTCAACGCAGGATCTTTCATCGCAATCGCCTCCAATTCCTTGCGAATTTCCTCGTGATCGTCTGCCTCCAGCAGCAACAACCATCTCTCCAGCTCATTGTCATGTGGATTGACGGCACGTTGCTCCCATTTGTCCATCAGCTTCGGGATCTCCATGAAATGAATTTCCAGCACATCCGTTAGCAGAAACTGCTCCTGATCCTCGTACAGATGAAAGGTGGTGCGAAAACGATCTGTCTCTTGCAGAAAGCGGAAATTGAGAATGTTGATCGTGATCGTTTTTGCCAAATCGGTGTACGGCATTCCCTTTTGCATCTGAGCAGAAAAGATGCGTGACCAGTAGTAGAGGGTGCGCTTCTTCATGTCAAACTTGTTTGACAGTTGAATCTCGATGTTGACGTGTTCGCCTTGCTCCGTTTTAGCATGAATGTCCAACACGGACGCCTTGTCTTCGATGTGTTCCCGATGGATTACGGGATTCAGGATTTCTACTGATGCAATTCGTTTTTCTTTTGTCAGTTGGAGCGCGGCATTCAGGAAGGCCAGGAGGATCGGTTCGTTTCCGGTTTTCCCAAATACCTGTTTGAAAGCAAAGTCGATCTTCAGATCCATAAGTTTGGTCACGTCATTACCTTCCCCTCGCCGAGCATTGTCTGTACTATCATTATACCACCGAAACAGGCTTTCGACACATCGTTGCGATACCTCGGCTGAGTCAAGTATTTTGTAAGCATTTTCTGGCTCTACACCAAACATAGTGCTTGACAAGTTTTAGAGTAAAAAATTGAAAAGCACCTGTTCATTCCATAAGATGGTTGTGCAACCAATCCACCATAGAGGGAATGACAGATGCACAACCAGTATATCGATCGATTCGTCAATATACCAGAGGTAAATGTTCAACAGGTTATGGAATTTGATAAAAAAACGATCCATATTCAGATTTGTCCCCGAGCGTACAAGCAGGCTTGCCCGATTTGCCGTTCGGATCGTTCGGTCATCCGCAGAGGCAGTAACCCAACCCGGAAAGTCCGGCATACGGACGCTTTCGGCAAAATCGTTTATCTCCTAGCTCCGGCTATCCGTCTATTCTGCAAGAATTGCCAGGCCGGTTTTGTGTGGCAGTACACGTTTATCCGTCCTGGCAGACGCTACAGTAACGCATTCGAGCAACAGGCCATTCGCACCGCGTCGGTCTCCACCGTCAAGCAAAGCGCCGAGATCCATCACATGCCGGCCAGCACTTTGCAGACCAAACAGCAACAATGGTTGTCGATGGAAAGTGACCGGCTTCGGCAATGGGCGTGGAACGATGCGGCGAACAGTAGCCATCTCGTGCTGGGCATCGACGACTTTGCGATTCGAAAAGGTCATACCTACAATACCGGTATCCATAACCTCCGAGGCGAGACGTTGCTGGATATCTTGCCCGGACGCAAGTTGGAACAACTGCGGGACTATGCGCAGAAGCACCCTGAATTCCTGGCGTTGCGTCCCAAGGCGGTCGTGATGGATCTGGCTCCCTATTACCACGCCTGGATTCAGGAATGTTTTCCGAATGCCCTTCGAGTCGCGGACCGGTTTCATGTGACCCGCTACGTGATCGATGCCCTTCAGGCGGTCCGAAAAGACGTACAGGCTTCCCTGCCGGCGAGAGCCCGGGCCAAACTCAAAGCCAAACATCGGCTTTTGAACCCCCAGACGGTCTCATTGTCTCCCGGCCAGCAGCAGGAGCTACAAGAAATCTTGAGCTATTCGCCGTTTTTACAGCAGGTCCATGCTTGGAAAGAAGCGTTTGGGGAATGGTACGACTGTGCACCGGATGTCAAGACAGCCACCATCTGGTTGGATCGGTGGCTGGAACAAGGGGAACGTTTGCAACATCCGGCCGTTGCTGCTTGCATCAAAACGATGCGAAACTGGCGGACGGAGATCGTCAATTACCATTCCTGTCGCTGGACCAATGCGGCTGTAGAAGGGAGAAACAACCGAATCAAAGCCTATCAACGCCGACATTACTTTACCCGGAACCGGGAACGTTACGTCCAGGGCCTTTTGGTCGAATGTAACCGCATGCGATTTGGCTTGTAGCGAGCAAGTGTGGAATGTCAAGTACTAACTTTAGTGTTGAGCCAGAAATCAACCTGGATTTCGCAAGTAACATCGCATAAAAAATGAAAAAGGGCTCCTCATCTTTGGTAGAATGGATGTTGAAACGTCATCAAACCACCAAAGAAAGGAGCACCTTTAAGGTGAAGTCTACCACACCCATGAGCAAAATCAAGACCGAATTTTCACTGCAGAACGCAACAAACGTTGGAGGAAGCAAGATTTACCTGGAGTACCT
>Ga0066871_100960_pt1 | contig 11320 bp, 10 predicted proteins | sample CeladaPassage60B_FD_62209 | JGI IMG/M metagenome (GOLD analysis project Ga0066871, IMG submission 62209) | Cellulose-adapted microbial communities from the Joint BioEnergy Institute, USA - Passage3 60B | ecosystem: Engineered > Bioreactor > Continuous culture > Unclassified | place: USA...
CGCTTTCACTCCCAGCTCCTGAAGGCCTTTCAAGGTGACCTGCGGGATGCTGTCCTTATTCACCATCAGAAGCGGCATGCCTTGCCCGGCCAAAGGCCCGGCCACCAGCGCGTCGGCGGGCGCCCGTCCGTTGACGATCAGGGCCACTTCCTCAAAATAATCAGGCGCAAGTTGCTTGGCTTTTTTGGCAATTTGCACCGCCGTCGCTTCCCGCGTCTCTCCGGCGATCCGCTCCACCTGATACTGCTGTTTCAAGGTTTTCTCCACCTGGGCGGAAATGGCCTGTGGCCCGCCGATCAGGTAAATTTCCTTCACTTCGGCGCTTGCCAGATAGTCGGCGACGACATCCGGCACTTGCCCCGGCTGGGTCAAGAGAATCGGCGCATCAACAGCCCCAGCCAGCACACTGGCGGCCAACCCATCTGCAAAATCATTGCTGTTGGAAACGAGGATCACGCGCTCTGTGACCGGGTAGATCTCGAAGGCAGCAGCCACGGAAGTGGCAAAACGATCTTCCCCCGCAAACCGGAACACATGGTCTTCCTCTGAAGCGGAGACGCCCACTTTCCCTGCGGCAAAGGATGCCTGGGGAAGACAAAAAGCCAATGCCAGCAGGCAGGTGAGCATCATCATGGCGAAACTTCCCTTGCGGCGATGATGTACTGGATAAATGTTCAATCTCGGTTCTCCTCTCTGATGATGTTTTATGTATCAACCATCATCCAGTCTACTCCCGCAGGGAAATGTTGTCACGGACCAAATTCTTCCTTCCTTGAACGATTGGCAAGGGAGAGCCAGACGGCGACAAAACGCCACACGAGATAGCCAAACACGAGCATGAGAAAAGTCGAAATGTCCAGGATCCCGGTATGGATGCCGATGAGGGACATCCCCAGCAGGAACGCGTACAGAAAACCAATCACCTGCTGTTCAATGCCTCTGGCCTTTTTCATCAGGATGTACAAACTGCCCAGGACCAGCCCCAAAAGCAGCATGCCCACTGCCACTCCAATCAGCCCGAAATCCACATAAAACGGGCCGATCAAAGAAGGAGTGGTCGTAACCTGGGGGCGGTTGCCGAGAAGGTTGGTGACGATCCGCCTGGGAGAAAACTGTTCTCCAGGCATGGCCGAGAGAAAGGCGGACAGGTGAAACTGCCCAAACATCCCGCCGGATGGCGGAATGAGGTATGCCAGCATCTGGAAAACCGAAACCCCTTCCCGCGTCACCAAGTGAAACGGAACCAGCCAGGACCATGCGGGGTCAATCCCGATCCGCATGACATAGTCATTCCACCCGTTCACGCCATAAATGAGAATTTGGCGCAAATAACTGAAAAGCGTCCCGCTGAGAACCACCAGCAGGCCAAAAAAACCCAGCTGAACCGCAGTGACGGGGCGGTGCTGATAATGCCACCAAAGCAACAGGATAAACGCCAGATAAATCAGCGGCGTCCGGTAGGCCAACAACACCAGAAAAAGAACAATCATGCCCGTCATGAGAAAAAGGGCCCGCCAGCCCCTTTCCAGTCTGCGGCTGGCTCCCACAAAGAAATACAGCCCAAGACCGAACCACAAGCCTTCCGTCAACATTTTCACCGCTGCATTGATGTTGCCCCGGTTGTCAGGATTAAGGATGGGAATGCCGCTCCGGATGACCAGCAGGGAGGCAAGAAATCCCAAACCGATGATCAGATAAGACAACCAGCGCAATCGTTGCGCTGCCTTCTCCTCTCGCTCTTTCAACGGCTGGTCGGAGGCATTCACGCGAACAATTTTTTCATAAAACAGCAGGCTGGGCGCGTCCCGCAGAATCCGGCTTGCCAACAACGCACCAGCCAAATAAAACACCAGACCCATGCCAAACACCAGCAGCACAGACGCCGGCGGATACCAGAGATTGCTCATGGGCAACATGCCTAACAGCACATATCCGATATAGACCAGCGGAAACAGAATGACCGGTGAAAACCAGTCCAGTTGTCTTGCTTGGCGGTTCACTGTCCCTCTCCCCTGGTGATCCTGATATCCGCGCAGACACCTCTGTAATGCCAGGCGTTGGAGTAGATATCAATGGTGTCGTTCAGCTTTAAAGGACGGCCTCCAACGTAAAGGTTTATCCCGTTATACTCCCCCGGTCCCTTCACGGTGATGAGCAAGTCGTACTTGATCTGGGAATTCTGCGTCACCAATTTGCCGTCTGCTGTCGGCACCTCCACCTTGGCAGGGCGGACGGCAAAATCGGTGACTTTGCCCGCCGCATCTGCCGCCACATCGAGTCGCACCTCTTCCCCTACCTTCACCTTCTCGGCAAGTTCGGCACGGATGTCGGGAACCAATATGGTCCAGGTGGCTTCCACTTCTTCCATCGGGCCCACTTTTCCAGCCATGTTGATATAGACCAAAACGCCGGCCACAGCCCCTACCACGATCAGGCCAATGATGATGAGATCGATCCATGTCAAAGGACCCAGGACTCGTTTTCTCGCAGCCAATGCCTTTCCTCCTCTGTGACGTTTCCTCTCAAATTTACAAAAGCATGAAACCCTTTCATTTTCTGCTCCACAACAGCCAAAGAAATTTTGGCAAGGCCAGCTGCCTGCGCCAGCGGGAGGGTTCTTTTAACAATCGGTAGAACCATTCCAATCCCGCCTGCTGCATCCATTGCGGAGCGCGCGGGATGTTCCCGCAAATCACGTCGTAACTTCCTCCCACTCCCTGAAAGATGGCAGGTATGAGATGCTGGCGATGCTGCAGGATCCAGTACTCCTGCTTTGGGCTGCCCATGCCCACAAAGAGAATCTCGGCGCCGGACCGGTTGATCTTCTCGAGCACCGCCTGTTCATCTTGAAAATAGCCATCCTGCGTACCCGCGATTTGCAGCCCCGGAAAGCGTGCCTGAAGAATGCGGGCGGCCGCATCCGCGACCCCCGGCTTGGCGCCAAGCAGGAAAACGCGATATCCTTTGGCGGCCGCGTGCCGGCAGAGAGACAACATCGTATCAATGCCGGTCACCCGGGAACGGATGGCGCCCCCCTGCAAGCGTGAGGCCAGGAGAATCCCGACCCCATCCGCAATCGGAAACTCCGCCCGGTTCAACAGCTCCAGCAGGGCAGGGTCGGACTGGGCCTTGATGATTTTTTCCGGATTGATGGCCAGGATCATCCCCTTCCTGCCTTCCTGAATATAGCGGTCCACTTTTTCCAGTAAGGTTTCGTATGTAAAGGCCCCGACACGCACGCCGAGTATGGTTTCCATCGGTACGTCAAACGGGTCCGGCTGATCGCATTGCCGATGGGCTTCAGATTGCGTATCCAACGGACAACCCCCCACACGAGTCAGAATCGATTGAACATCTTCCGGAAATATCCCTCACCGGTGCGTCCCGGGAAGATACCGCCGAATGATGGCCAGCTCCTTCACCCGCAAGAGCCGGTACCCGATAAGAAGAACGGCAAGCCCTGACACCCCTCCCGCAAAGAGGTGCAGGCAAGCGGCGCCCGGAGCCGGGAGATGGAACCAGAGGCCTGTCTGGGCGGCCAGCCAGCTCTTGATCCACAGTGAGATCGCCGTGGCTGCGCCAGTAGGCAGCACCACCTGGAGGAGCAGGATGAGGATGGTTCGGGCATGTTCCCGCAACGGCAGCTTGGACTGAATCAGACCCCAGAGCCAAACGGAATTCAACAAACCGGTCACGCTGACAGCGGCCGCCAGGCCGTTCAACCCGAAAGCAGGGCGCAGGAACCAACTCAGCAGGCCATTCAAGAGAAGGACCACCGCCAGCGAGGCCAGGACGGGCCGCCAGTTGTCTTCCAGCGAATAAAAAAATCGCAACCAGAACAGGTTCAGCGCATGAAACGGCAATCCCCATGCCAGCACGGCTAGCACGCTTGCCGTGCGAACGGCATCTCCCGCAGTAAAGGCGCCGTAGCCGAGCAGCATTTGCACGATCTCGGAAGCAAAAGCAGACAGGTAAGCGGCCAGCGGCACCAATGACAGTATGGCCATCCGCGTGCCGCGGATAAACGTATCCGCCATGCGGGAGTACTGACCGCCGCGGGCATCCTCGGCAATTCCGGGAAAAAGGAGATTGGCAAACGTGCCGACCAGCACCGTCAACGGCAACTGCATGAGCAACATCCCGTAGTTGAAGGCAGCAATCGATCCTTCCGGCAAACCTCCAGCAAAAAAACGGCTGACCAGGACGTACAACGGCATCACCGCCCCACCCAGAGCAATGGGAACCGATACCAGAAAGATGCGGCTTGTCCCGGGGTGAGACATGCGCAGGCGGTACCTGTAGCCGATGCGATAAAGCTGCACGGCTTGCAAAAAAGCGAAACTGACGGCCCCAGCCAGCACGCCCCAGGCGGCCGCCGCGATCCCGACCGGCCTGGCGCCTGCCAAAAGGAAAAGGATCACCGCCAGGTTCAGGGACAGATAGGCCACAGCGGCCAACTGAAAGCGGCGATGGGCATTCAGCATGCCTGTGAAAATCGATCCGGCCATCAAAAAGAAAGCGGCCGGCAGCATGATCTGATACAGGCGTGCGCCCTCGGCCAACGTTGCGGCCGGCGCCTCCGGGGACAGCCAGGAAATAAAGGTTAACGGCCAAAGCTCACCACAAACAAGAAGCAGGGTAAAACCGAACAACAACTGGTTGACCAGGGCGTTGGCCTTATCCCATCGTTCCTGCGGCTCGACATCTCCCACCAGGTAAGGAATGATGGCGGTGGTCAATGCGCCACCCACCACCAGATAGAGAAAATTGGGAATCGTGTAGGCCAGCAGAAAGGCGTCTGTGGCTGCACTGGCCCCAAAATAATAGGCCAGGATCATCTCGCGTACAAAACCAAGCAGGCGGGCCAGGATGTTGACCAGCGCCACCCACCCGAACAGTTTCAGAAAATGTTTGCGCGACTCCATCCCATTCAGGCCCCTTTTAGGATATCCCGGTAGATGGCCATGTGCCTGGCGGTGAACGTCTGCAACGAAAACTCCTCCCTGACGCGCCGCTGAAGCTGTTCAGAAAGCTGCCGCAATCGTTCCGGATGCGCAAACAGCGCCCGCAAGGTGGCGGTTAAGCCGGCGACATCCCCTGGCTCCACCAGGCACTCCTCCGGCAACAGATCCGGAATTCCTCCGACACGCGTGGCCACCACCGGTGTCCCCGCCTTGATCGATTCCAGGATCACATAGGGAAAACTTTCGCTCCTGGAAGTCAACACGGACAGGTCGGCCGAGGCCAGCAGCGCTTCCACATCCTCCCTGAAACCCATCAAGCGGACATGAGAAGCCAGGTCCAGCGAATAGACAAGCTGCTGGAGGCTCTCCCGTTCCGGCCCGTCTCCGACCACCAGCGCCTTGACCGGCCTGTTTTCCTTCAACAGGAGGGACAAACTTTTCAGGAACAGGGGAATATCCTTGACGGGATGGAGGCGGCCCACCATGATCAGCAGGCGGTCCTCCGGCCGCAAGGTTAACCCGGCCATCTCGGACAGCTGCTGACGTGAATAAGCCGGCGCAGGGTCGTTCAGATCGATCCCATTATACACCACGCTGATGCGCTCCGCCGGAAATCCCTGCGCTGTCAATTGTTGGGCAAAGGTGCGCGACACCGCGATGTAATGGTCGAAACGTTTCAATGCCCAGAGGTTCAAGCGGGTAAAGAGAAGCCTTTTCCACCAGGGCTGGTGGATGTAATCCTGATGGATGTCGCTGTGAATCGTGGTCACAAATCGGAGCGGCATGCCGTTCCCGCCCGTTTTTTGCCGCTCCTTTTTCAGGGTGGCAGCGACAAAATTGGCCCTCCCGCCGTGACTGTGGAAAATCGTATACCCTTCTTCCGCAATCCGGCGGGAAAGCTCCCTGACCACACGCATGTCGCGGCGACTGGCCTGTTCAACCAGGGAGACAGGCAACCCCGCTGCCATCGCCTGCTCATACACGGGACCCTGGATCAGACAAACCAGATGGATCGGAATCTGAGAGGACAGTTCCTTGAGCAGGGTAAGCACGTGTTTTCGGGAGCCGCCTGTCTCGCCGCCGCTGATGAGCATCAGCACTTTTGGCGTTTGACGTTGGGGCATCGGGCCGCCTCCTTACCTGATCAGCCTTACAGGGAAACAGCCACTGCGTCTTCTGGTTCAGATTTTCCAGAAATCAACCTTCAACCTCTGCAGTTCTTCTGCCTGGTAGACATTCCGCGTGTCCACCACAAACAGCTGTTCCGCAGCCAGCGAACGCCACTCCGCGATCCTGTCAAAGGGGATCTCCGCCTGCCGTGCCAGGATCATGATGACATCCGCCCCCCGCACAGCTTCGGTAAAGTCCGCCACCTTGTAAGGATACTGGGTCGGCACCGCCGGATCGTATGCCTTGACCTGGTAGCCTTCCTGCTGCAGCAGGCGAATCGTCTCGAGCGGCGGACTGATCCGGTCATCGCTGGAATAATCTTTCATCGCGATGCCGAGCACCGTCACGCGCACATCCTGCGGCCGGCGCTGCCTCTTTTGTGCCCAGAGATTGACCTGCTCGACAAGCAGCCCGGGAATCGAGTCATTGATCTGACGAGCCAGCCGCAACAAATGGAGCGGCACATTCATCTCCTCCGCCTTCGGCAACAGATAGTACAAGGCATTGGGCAAGCAGTATCCGCCCACACCGGGACCGGGTGTCAACAGATTGACGCGTTTGTGTGTGTTGGCCACCCGGATCACTTCGTGAATGTCGATACCCAGCGCCTCGGTAAAACGGGCAAACTCCTGCACCATCGCGATGTTCACATCGCGCGAAACATTTTCAAATACTTTGCTGGCTTCCACCACCATCATGTCGCTGGCGCGGTAAATGGGAGCCCGTGTGGTCACCTTGGCGATGATCGCCTCGGCCGCGGCTGCCGAACGGCCATTGACACCTGCCAGAACGGCCGGCATGCTTTCAAATTCCTCGAATGCTTTGCCTTCGGCAATCCGCTCCGAACAATACGCCAGATCAAAATCCTCTCCGGCCACAAGACCGCTGGTCTCCTCCAGGATCTGACGGAGCATGCCGCCCGTCATGCCCGGGATGACCGTGCTGCGGATGATCACCACCTGACCAGGTTCCAGGTATTGGCCGATGCTGGACATCGCGGACCGCAAGTAAGAAGTATCCGGATCCCCGGATTGAATCGGAATGCCGACGGTGACGACGATGGCCAGCGACCCCGGAATGGCTTCACTGTAATCCGTCGTCGCCCGGAAGCGACCGCTCTGCAGCTCTTCCTGAAGGATTTGGCGAATGCCTTTTCCCTCGTAACTTTCCAGATGATGGGTAATGCCCCGGTTAATCTCCTCCACCAGCGCGGCGTTGGTGTCCACGCCGATGACAGGCGTCCCTTTCATCGCAAAACTCAGTGACAATGGCAGCCCGATATATCCCAGGCCGATCACGGCGACACGTTCTCGCATCACTCTTCCCCTTTTTCCTATATTTTACAACAAACATGGCACCCTGTGGTGCCACGCTGCATCATCATGTGCTGCATAAACATGTACGCTAAAACTAAAAGATCATGCTCCAGAGTTCGTTTAACTTGTCAAGCCAGTCCGGGCGCTCCTTCTCATGCTGGGCGTCATCTCCTCCTGCACGCTCTCTCACCTCGGCCGACGAAGCCAGCTGCTGATTTGCCGCCGGCGTGAGAGGAGGAGCCGCATCGTTCCCCGCTTGCACATCCGGTTCGGCGTCCATGCGGGCGACCAGTTCGTCATGAACGCGCTGGCGCTCTTCCTTATCGACGAGAATGTACCAAAGATTTTGGGGCCCCATTCGCGTGCTGGTCCCTTGCATGGTCAACGAATCGATATCCGATCCTTTCAGATTCCGGAATTGCGCCATCAGATGAGGAATCTCTTTGGGAGGGATATTGTGCTGCACATTGTCTCCCAGGATATCCAGCATGGCAAACAGATTGTCCAGATTCCGCAAGGATACCGCCTGATCGACCAGGGCCCGGATCACTTGTTGCTGACGCCGGTTCCGGCCGAGATCCCCTTCCGCGTCATGGCGAAAGCGGGCATATCCGAGCGCCTCCTCCCCATTGAGGACCTGCAGCCCTGGCCGCAGGTTGATACGGGCATCCGATGAATGATACACCATCCGTTTTTCCACGTCGATTTCGATGCCGCCCAGTTCATCAATCAACTCTTCAAATCCCTTGAAATTGATAATCACATAATAATCAACGGGAATGTCAAGGAATCGTTCCACCGTCTTCAACATCGTACCCGTGCCATAGTTATAGGCGTGGTTGATCTTGTCCTGCTTTCCCCTGCCGGCAATCTCCACATAGGTATCACGCGGAATCGACAACAGGGTGACCTTCTGTGTCTTGGGATTTGCGGCCGCCAGGATGATCGTGTCCGGCCGTCCCCGATCGCCTTTCCCGCGGGAATCGGTACCCATCAACAGAACCGTAAACGGTTCATCCTTCTTTTTCTTGACCGGCTCAATGGGCAGATCCTGATCGCTGGAAGCCTCCACAGGCTGATAGGTCTTGTGAAGGGTATTCCAAACCTTAAACCCGGCAAAGCCGATAAATGCCACCATCAACACCGACAGCAGCAGCACCACGCGCCGCAGGGTACGGTATCTTTTTTTCGGCTTTCTCCCTTTGGAACGCATGCGCCCTCGGGAGTGTTTTTCAGAACGCGGTTCCACGCGAAGGACCCCTTTCTCTCCTCTCCGAGTGCTTACGGCTTCTTGGACTCGGAACTGAAGCTGACTCTCAGGCGGTACTGCACCCGTTTCAACAGGTTGATGACCGGCTGATACCGCTTGCTGACGAGACCAATTTTTTCCACGCCAATCTCCGCCGCGATCAGGATGATGATCACCAAAACGATGGCTTCCAGCGCGGTGGCCTGCGAGAGAAAGACCGCCAGCATCCCGAAGATGGCTGCAATCCCATAAATGCTAAGCACCGTTTGCCGGTGAGTCAGGCCCATTTCCAGCAGCCGGTGGTGGAGATGGTTCCGATCCGGCTGCATGACCGGCTTCTTATGGAGAAGACGGCGGATGATCGCGAAAAATGTGTCGGAAATGGGCACCGCCAGGATCAGAATCGGAATCACCAGGCTGACAAAAGTCACCTGCTTGAATCCGAGCAAGGACAAGACAGCCAGGCTGTAACCAAGAAACAGCGAACCGGAATCACCCATGAAAATCTGCGCCGGGTGAAAGTTGTAAAAGAGAAACCCGATCACGCTCCCAAGCAACAGGCTGCACAGAAATACCACCGGCCAGTTGCCCATGATCACCGCCATCACCAGCATCGACGTGGTGGCGATGGCCGCGACCCCTGCAGCCAAGCCGTCCAGCCCGTCGATCAGGTTCACCGCATTGGTCACGCCAATCACCCAGATCAGGGTGACCGGGATGCTGAGCCATCCCAGAAAGACGCTGTCGCGATCAAAAGGAAGGTTTAACAAATTGACCTGAAAGCCGTAGATGATCGGCACCAAGGCAGCCAAAAATTGGCCGATCAGCTTGGCGACAGGCGATATCTGAAATTTGTCGTCCAATATTCCTACAAGCAGGATGATTCCCCCGCCGATCAGCAGCACATACACGGATGGATGTCCTGGCCAGAGCAACAAGAGCGCCACGGTAAACCCAAAGTACATGGCCAGGCCTCCCAGCCGCGGCATCACCTTGCGATGCACCTTGCGCGAATCCGGCCGGTCCACCGCGCCAATGAAAAAGGCCAAGCGCTTCACCAGGGGTGTCGTGAACGCGGTCACGAGCAATGCGATGAAAAATCCGATGAATTCATCCATATAAAAGACCAAGCGGCTCACCCCAAACCTTGCTCTCTTTCACTATACTACCTGCAACGCTTTTCGTCCAATCCTTGGTCCTTTGTCCGCGAAATATCTTTGTTTGTTTATAGTTTATAGAGTTGTCACGCCTCTATAGGTTTTCGTCGCCATCTTCCCGTTTGGGTCCAATGGCAAGGAGAACCTCCCCTTCTGCCGCCACCTTTCCTTCCACCGTGGCAACACAGCGGGCCCTAGCCATCTGTCCGCGTGCACGAAGGATCTCCGCTTCGATGCGAAGGCAATCTCCCGGGCGGACCTGTTCGCGAAAGCGCACGCCATCGATCCCGGCAAAAAAGCCAAGGCGTCCTCTGTATTCCTCCTGGGCCAGCAAGGCGACACCCGTCACCTGAGCCATGGCCTCTACGATCAATACGCCGGGCATCACCGGATAGCCGGGAAAATGCCCCTGAAAAAAGGGTTCATTGTATGTGACATTTTTCAACCCCACGGCACGCTTGCCAGGCTCGATCTCGATCACCCGGTCAATCATCAAAAACGGATAGCGGTGCGGTAGAATGTCCAGCAGTTGTTGGATATCTTTCATCTTTATCCCCCTATGAAGATGAGACGGATCAGGCGGCGCAAAGGTAACGAGAATCGTGCTCCGCCAGGTACCAGGCAGCGCCAAGGAAAAGTATAAATTCACCGGGCCTGTCAACAATATGTACTGTCCCAAGCTGGTGCTTGGGTTCAGATACAGGAGCATCGCCAACGGCGCGATGCTCATTTATTTCAGAGGCCATTTACTTATTTAAGAGGCGATTCGCTGCTGTCGGCCCTTTTGTAAATAGTTCCAGCTCGTAAAAAAGGAAAAACAGATGACAAATCCCAGAAAATGGACACTATAGGGCACGTCAAAGACAATCAAAAAAATCGCCACATAAAAGAAGAAAGTGGTCGCTTTTCCCCAATGATCAGCGGGAATGGGCTGATGTCCCCCGACGGCCAGGAGGGCACCCCCAACAATCATACCCAGATCCCGCAAAAAGACAAGTACGGCCAGCCACCACTGAATGACGCCCGATATGACGAGGGACAGGATGACAGACAACATCATCAGCTTGTCAGCCAGCGGATCCAGGATGATTCCCAGCTCCGTCACCAGTTTGAATTTACGGGCCAGATAACCATCCAGAATGTCGGTCAGCCCTGCCAAGAGAAAAATGCCAAAACCCCACATCATGTGATGCGGAATGCCGGAAAAAAAAACGAAAAAATACACAGGCACCAGCAACAAACGGAACGTAGTCAACAGGTTCGGCAGATGTTTCAAGTTCTTCCTCCTCCTCTTCATCCGCTCTCTGTCAGGAGGACTTATCTACTAATATACCCGAACCTCGCCTGCTGGGCATTGCATCGTTATGGAAGCAGAGGAAAAACATGGCAACCCATCGGATCATGGAGCAAACACCAGGTCCCAAACGTGCTTCCAGGTGGCCCAGCGAAACACGTCACCCAACG
>Ga0066871_100964_pt1 | contig 11263 bp, 12 predicted proteins | sample CeladaPassage60B_FD_62209 | JGI IMG/M metagenome (GOLD analysis project Ga0066871, IMG submission 62209) | Cellulose-adapted microbial communities from the Joint BioEnergy Institute, USA - Passage3 60B | ecosystem: Engineered > Bioreactor > Continuous culture > Unclassified | place: USA...
ACAGATCTGAATCAACCGCGCAGCCACCACAATGTCATCAACCGCGCAGCCACCACAATGTCAGGAGATGGCCAAGCGCGGCAAAGCCCAGCCCGACGAGATTGCTGCTCAGCATGTAGAGAAGGGCTGTGGCCGTTTTGCCTTCCTGGAACAACAGCAGCGTCTCATTGGCGAAGGTGGAAAAGGTCGTAAACCCCCCGAGAAAGCCGGTGATGAGAAAGGCTCGTCCTGCCGGCGAGAGCCAGGGGGTTTCCAAGCCCAGCGTGAAGATGATGCCGATCATCAGGCAGCCCAATGCGTTGACCACCCATGTTCCCCAGGGAAAAAACGGGGATGCCGTGGTGGTCAGCGCCGTGACCAGGGTTGACAGCGCATATCGTGCCGCCGAGCCCAATGCGCCACCCAGTCCGATGAGAAGGAGAATCAGCAGATTTTCCAAGTCACTTCCCCCTGTCCATGCAAACGCGGTGCATGCAGCATTGATTGTACATGAAAGATGACTTTCTTGCACCGTGCCATTCCGGTAGATGCGATCTGTTTGTCATCATTCATCATGCTGCTTTTTTATTCTTCTTTATTCTAATTTTTGAATAAATTGTGGTCAACAAATGAAAAAAAGGTGAAACTTTACGAAAAGTGAGGTCCCGCAGTCGCAGGGACTTTTTTCATTGATTAAAATGGGATTGGAGACATATGATTCCAGGGTTTATCTATACTGTGGGAGGGGATCATCCATGTTCAAGAAAATTCTTGTGGCAACCGATGGCTCAGAAGGTTCCAAGAAGGCGGTGCAAACCGCGGTCAAGCTGGTGGAAGGAGCATCCGACGTGCAGGTGACGCTCATCACGGTCGTCCAACCCGTTCCTCTCAGCCTCTATGCCGATTTGCAGGCGCTGAACATCGATCCGATGGCGAATATAGAGCGGCAGGCGCGGGAACAGGTGGAGGAGGATGCCGCCTCCTTGCGTGATGCGGGCGTTGCCTGCGATACCAAGGTGGTCGTCGGCGATCCGGGTACGGAAATCTGCCGGGTGGCCAAGGAGGAAGGATATGAATTGGTCGTCGTCGGCAGCCGCGGCCTGAACCAATTTGCGGAGATCGTTCTCGGGAGCGTGAGCCACAGGGTGCTGCACCACGCGGGCTGTCCGGTGCTGGTGGTCCGGTAAGCGGAAGCGTTCAGGCTCGCCGGTCAGGGTGAGAGAAAACCTCGCCTTGATCGGCTTTTTTGTTGTTTTGGCGTGCCGTATTTTGGTGTAAGATAGGGATGTCGCAGAAAATAGGGAAGGGTGAAAGAGGTGTGAACAAAAGGCGTTGGATTGCGCTGGCCATCATCGTGGTTGTCGTCGTCGCCGGGATTGTCGCCAGTGTGGCGACGGGCGGACTGGATATGGCGTTCGGTTCCTCCAATGGCTGGGAGGAGGAAGTGATTTCCGGCAGCGGCCATGACCGGGTTGCGGTGATCACGTTGGATGGCGCCATTAGCGAGTCGTCCGCGGGGGGATTGTTCGGAGACGGCTTTATCTTCGATGATCTGATGTCCCAATTGCAGCAGGCGCTGGAAGATCCGGCTGTTCGTGCTGTCGTCCTTAGAGTCAACAGTCCCGGCGGGGAAGTGGTCGCCTCTGATGAAATTTACCGAAAGATTAAAGAAATCCAGGATAATGGAAAACCTGTGGTGGTCAGCATGGGGACGATGGCGGCGTCTGGCGGCTACTACGTTGCTGCGGCGGCGGACAAAATTTATGCCAATCCCAATTCTTTGACCGGCAGCATCGGGGTGATTTTTACCCTGCCCAATTACCAGAAATTGGCTGATCTGATCGGTTATAAGGAAACAGTGATCCAAAGCGGCAAAATGAAGGATATGGGCAATCCGCTGCGGGAGATGCGTCCGGATGAGAAACAGGTGTTTCAATCCCTGGTCGATGAAACGTATCATCGGTTTGTCGACCTGGTGGCCGAGGAGCGGGGCCTGCCGCGTGAAAAGGTCCTGACCATCGCCGACGGCCGGATTTACTCCGGGCAGCAGGCCAAGGAACTGGGTTTGGTGGATGAACTGGGCACCCTGGAGGACGCGATCGAGGCGGCCAAGGAGCTGGCTGGTCTGGAAGAGGCGCTGGTCATCCGGTACACTTATCCGCCGATGAGCTTATTGGATTTCACCGGCGGGTTTTTGGGCAAGCCGAATCATCCCTCGCCGCTTTCCGGTTTGAAGGAATTGCTCCCATTTTCCCAACAGCCCAGGTTGATGTATCTGTTTCAGCCCTGATGATCCGTGATATGCTGCCAGTGTCGTTGCGTATGACTATGAAGAAGAAATGAATGAGGAGGGTAGCGTCCATGGATGCGGAAAACCGGAATGTTCACAATGAGGAAGGCGTGGAACATGTGCACAGTGGCTCAGGGACAGGAGCGGAGTACCAATATGCAGGCTTTTGGCTCCGTTTTCTCGCCGCGGCGATTGATGGAATTGTGCTCTGGGCAGCGTCTGCTCTCACTTTTGACCTGATTCGAAAAGCGCAGGGAATTGGCCGATGGGATTTTTCCTGGGTGGATATTGTGGAGTTTATTGCAGAAGCTGCATACTTTGTCATCTTAACCGTGGTTTATGGCCAGACGCTCGGTAAAATGGTCGTCGGCATCCGCGTCATTCCCCAGGAGGGTGGGGCCAACCGGTGGGGCGCAATCATTTTACGCGAAGTCATCGGCAAATTTGTTTCCGCCATCATCCTTCTGATCGGGTATCTGATGGCTGCCTTTGATTCAAAAAAGCGGGCCATGCACGATCGGATCGCGGGCACCTATGTGATCAAGGTGCGGTAAGGGCTATGAATGAAAGCCAAGCGAAAACCAGGGGACTGAGCCAAGCGGGGAAACGATATAAGCGGGGGAACGATACCCCCTGCTTTTTTCTTTTTCTGCGGAATTGGCATGTGATGTATGGCCAAGGAAGATGTCGCAAATAGTATGTTCTGACAGGAGGGGCCGACGGGAGCGGGAATGCCGTACGTGAGATGGAATGGAGGATGTGGAATGGAGATGGGCATGCAGAGAGCGAAGAGGATTCCAGGCCAACCGGGAACGGTCGCGGAGGCCGTTCTTGAACTGTGTTTTCGATGGGGCGCAAGGCGAATCTACGGCGTGGCCGGCGATGCGATTCTGCCGTTTCTTGCGGCACTACGACAATTTCCGGACATCCAGTACATCGGCGCCAGGCATGAAGCCGCGGCTGCCATGATGGCCTCCGCCGAGAGCAAGTTGACAGGCCGGTTCGGCGTCTGTACCGCCACGAGCGGGCCGGGTATTGCCAACTTGCTCAACGGACTGGCCGATGCGGCCGCAGACCGGGTTCCCGTGCTGGCCATCACGGGCCAGGTGCCGACGGCAAAGATTGGCACCGGAGGCAAGCAAGACCTGGAACAGCAGCAATTGATGGCGCCCATAGCGGTCTACTCGGCCACGCTGTTCCACCCGGAGGCGGCGGCAGAGATGTTGCTGCGGGCCATCGTCACCGCGATTGAGAGGAAGGGCGTCTCGCACGTGGCCATACCAAAAGATCTCTGGCATGCACCTTGGTCCGGCGCCGTCAAAAGTCCCTTGGGTGTGCTGGTGCGGGCCCGGCAACGGGAACTGGAGCAATTGGCGACTGCTGTGCAGTGGCTGCAATCGGCAGCCAGGCCGATGATGCTGATCGGGGAAGGGGCCCGGGGAGCCACGGCGGAGATCATCCAGCTGTCGGAACGGCTTTCGGCAGGGGTGATCGAAACGCTGGGCGGCAAGGGGGTGGTGCCGTACGATCACCCTTATCATGCGGGAGGCATCGGCGAAGGCGGAACGATGGAGGGAAGCCGGCTATTGGCGGAGGCGGATTGCATTCTGGTGATCGGGGCCAATTGGTATCCCCAAGGGTACACGCCCCGTAGCGCCCGGCAGCGGCCGCTTCGCCTGATCCAGATTGATGCGCAAGCTGCCCATATCGAGTTGCACCCGGTTGCCACATGCGGTTTGGTGGGCGATGCGAAGGAAGTCTTGGCCTTGTTGCTGAAACGGATAGAACAGGGAGAGGGGGCACCGAATCGCAATCGGTGGGTTCAGCGGTTGCAGGAGGCAAAGCGGCAAATTGTAGAGGAACAAGATCGCGAGCGGCAACTGACCGGTCATCCGGTACCTCCCCAACGGGTACTGGCCGCACTGGACGAGATGCTGGATGAAGATGCCATCGTCACGGTGGATACGGGAGATCACACCGTCTGGTTTAACCGCCTGTTCCGCGCCAAGCGACAGGAGATCCTTTATTCCGGAAAATGGCGGACAATGGGGTATGCCCTGCCTGCCGCGATTTCCGCGAAGCTGGCGAATCCGGAGCGGCAGGTGGTTGCCCTCGTCGGGGATGGATCCTTCGCGATGACAGGCATGGAACTTGGGACGGCGGTGGCGCATCAACTGCCGATTGTGGTCGTCATCTTGAACAACCGGCTGCTGGGCAAGGAGTACAGCATGATGCTTGCGCAGGGGGTGCAACCATTCGGAGTGTCCTTGACCAATCCCGACTTTGCCGCACTGGCGCGGGCCTTTGGCGCAGAAGGGATTCGGGTGGAACGGGAGGATGCGTTGAGTCCGGCTTTGTCGGCGGCTTTGCACGGTCATCGCCATGTGCCCGTCGTTCTGGATGTGATCTGCGGCGCACCTGTTCCGCCGCTGGCGAAGTATCAAGCCGTGATCCCGACCTAGTTTGTTCTCCGAGGGGAGAACGTTTTTTTTATTGACTTAGTAATATTATTAATGTTAATATCATTACTATGAACGGCATGATGAAAAAATCACCGCTCGCTTTGGCTATCCTTTGCCTTTTGATGGAAGAACCGATGCACCCTTACCGCATGCAACAGCTCATCAAGGAAAGGGGGAAACATGAGGTCATCAACGTCCGTCACCGGACAAGCATCTATCAAACCATTCATCGTTTGCTGCGGGACGGAGCCATTGCAATTCAAGGGAAAAAACAAAATGAAGGCAAACCGGAACTGACGGTTTATGAGATTACAGACAAAGGCCGAAAAGCCGCGTACACATGGTTGCGCGAAATGCTTTCCACGCCAAAACAAGAATTTTTCGAGTTCCCCGCCGCCGTTTCATTTTTGATGCTTTTGACGCCGGAAGATGTGGCCGAGCAATTGAAAAAAAGGGTGAATGCGCTTGCAAACACATTAGCTCGGATCAATCATTCGTTGCAGACGGCCATGGCGGAGGGATTGCCCCGCTTGTTTTTGCTGGAGACCGAATATCAACGGACCTTGGTGATGGCCGAATTGGAGTGGATACACTCCGTGATGAAGGATATCCAAACGCGCAAACTCCAATGGGATGAGGAATGGCTGCGAACGGTAGCGAAAAAATTTTCTAACATGGAAAGCGAAGAAAGCGAAAGCTCATGATGAGGAAGTGGAGGAACCTTCATGGCCGGAAGAGTGAAAAAAGGATACAAGGGCATCGGCATGGACGGCCCCATTGCTAGGTGGTATGCGAAAAATACCCGCAAAAACATCAAGGATTATCAAAAAGATGCGAAAAAGGTTGCGGCAAATGTTTCAGAAGGGGCTGCGATTCTCGAGCTGGCCCCGGGACCGGGATACTTGTCCATTGAATTGGCAAAGCTCGGCAATTACAAAGTGACCGGTTTGGACATCAGCAAATCGTTTGTGGAGATGGCCCGGGAAAAAGCGAAGGAAGAAGGGGTGGAAGTGGACTTTCGGCAAGGGGATGCGGCGCGCATGCCGTTTGAAGATGAAACCTTTGATTTTATCATCTGCCGGGCGGCTTTCAAAAACTTTGCGCAACCCATCACTGCCCTTGACGAGATGAACCGGGTGCTGAAAACCGGCGGAAAAGCGTTGATCCTCGATTTGCGGGGAGATGTTTCCGCTGAGGCGATGGACAAACATGTCGAAGAGGAACTGGGCCTGACGGGATTCGATGCCATCCTGACAAAATGGATATTCAAGACCATGCTGATCAAACGGGCATACACGAAAGATGCGTTCAGGGAATTGGTGTCCAAGAGCAGTTTTAAAACGGGCAAGATTCTAGAGGATACGATAGGATTGGAAGTATGGCTGGAAAAGTAAGGCTGGAAAAGTAATATTCCTTCAGCCGGTACCTTCGGCCGGTACCAACGATCGAAAGCGCCATTGAAAAAAGGGAGAGGTGTTGAAAGATGGACGTCTACATCATCACGGGGGCATCGAGAGGATTGGGAGAAGCCTTGGCAAAAAAGTTGCTTGCCAAAACCAATGTCCTTTTTTGCGTTTCCCGAACCGACAATCCGGCCCTGCGGCAAATGGCAGAGGCGCGCCAGTGCCCGCTTCGCTGCATTGCTTATGATCTGAGAGAGGTTGAGGGTCTGGAAGAACTCATGAGAGGGATTTTCGCTGAGATCGCCTTGCTGCATCCGGTTCATGGCATCACCCTGATCAACAATGCCGGCATGCTGCAACCGGTCAAGCGCATGGAAAATGCGACGGCGAGCGAACTGATCGGCAATCTGCAGGTCAATCTGGCGGCGCCGATGGTGCTCTCGGCCCTGTTTGCCCGTTTCAGCCGCCAATTATCCGTCCAACACAGGATGATTGTCAACATATCCTCCGGCGCCGGCAAGAACCCTTATTACGGGTGGGCCGCCTATTGTGCCTCCAAGGCGGGCATGGATATGTTCACCCGGGTCATGGGCTTGGAGGAATCCGCGCAACCGCTTCCGGTCAAGGTGGTTTCCATCGCTCCGGGAGTGGTTGACACGGCCATGCAGGAGGAAATTCGCAAGGCAAGCAGGGAGGATTTTATTCAGGTGGATCGATTCAGAGAGTTGAAGGAAAGCGGCAGCCTGCTGAACCCGGATGCAGCTGCAGAAAAGATCCTGGAAATCGTGGCCCGGCCAGACGTCAACAACGGCAGCGTGCTGGATGTCAGGGACTTCTTGTAAAAATACTGGAGGAAAATCTTGATAAATCCCCCGATCGTATGGTAAAATTTACTAAAATTTTTTATGGATAAAATCATGTTTCACAATTATTTCGACATTTATTGCAGTGCAACAGGGGGATGAAGAGATTGAAACGTTTCCTGTATCGCCTAAAATTACGGCAAAAGATATTGGGTGGTTTTGGACTCATTTTGTTGTTGCTCGCCCTTTCCGCTGTCGTGAGCAATGTGATGATTGTCCAGATCAACGGGAATGTCGACCAGATCATCAACCGGGAAACGAAGCAAATGATCGACGCAACCAACCTGAATCTCCGGGTGACGCAGGTCAATTCAAATCTCCGCGGGTATTTGCTGACGGCTGATGACGAACAAATCCAGCTGGCGAAGCAACGGCTGGCCGATGTCGGCGAATTGAAAAACCGCGTGTTGGCCGCGGTCAGTGATGGTGAGGTCAAAGAAAAATTGAATCAGTTGGATCAGTGGTCCGCTTTGATTTCCGAGCAGTTGATGCCTGCCATAGAGGCGCGCAATCATGATGTGGCGACGGCGATTCTCAGCCATCAGGTTGTGCCGGTCGCCCGTGTGGTACAGGAAGGACTGGACGCTCATTTGAACCAGAAACAGGAGAATGTTGTCCGGTTGGGGGCCCAGGCCGTCCAAAAAGGGCATCAGACCTTGATGACGAACAGCATCGTTTCGGTTGCCGCCATCGTTTTGGGGATTCTGATCGCTTTCTTTTTGACCAACCCGATTGTGAAACCGATTCTCCAGTTGGGGGCGCTGGTGCGTCAGGTGGCTTCCGGCGATTTGCGCGTTGACAAGGTGGAAGTCAAGTCGCAGGATGAGGTCGGGAAACTGGTTCAAGATTTTAATTTCATGGCGGAAAATCTGAAGCGGTTGGTTGAACAGCTGAGTCTCCATGCAGAGCAGGTGGCCGCCTCTTCCCAGCAGCTTTCGGCGACGGCGGAGGAGACGACCCAGGCTGCCCAACAGATTGCGACCACGATTCAGGAGGTGGCCAGCGGCGCCGAGATGGGCAGACGGGGCGTTGAAGAGAGCTCGCGCGCGCTGGAAGAATTGGCGGCAGGAATCCAGCGGGTGGCTGAAAGCTCTTCTGTGGCTTATGACGTTTCAGAAAAGGCGGCTGAGGAGGCCAATGAGGGGAATCGCGCGATCCAAGAAGCTGTGACACAAATAACGGCCATTGACAGCACCATGTCTCACCTGTCTGAAGTTGTCCGGATGCTGGATGAACGGTCGCAGGAAATCGGCAAGATTGTGCAGGTGATCACGGACATTTCCTCCCAGACCAATCTCCTTGCGTTGAATGCTTCCATTGAAGCGGCAAGGGCAGGGGAGCAGGGCCGCGGGTTTGCCGTGGTAGCCAATGAGATACGCAGCCTGGCTGAACAGACGAGGGTTTCGGCGGAGGAGATTATCCGCTTGATTGAAGAAATCCAGCGAAACACAGAGCAGACGGTAAAGGCGACGACAGACGGAGCCGAAGCGGTGCGTGCGGGTACCGTTGCGGTCAGTGAAGCGGGCAAAGCGTTTGAACGGATTCTGGAAGCTGCGCGCAATGTCGTGATGCAGGTGCAAGAGACGTCGGCAGCCGCCGAAGAAATGTCCGCGAGCACGGAAGAGATGACCTCCATGTTTGAAGAGGTGGCACGTTCCGCCAAGGAAAGTTTATCAGGGGCGTCCACGGTTTCGACTGCCACCGAGGAACAACTGGCCTCGATGGAGGAAGTGACGGCATCGGCTGATTCGCTCAGCCGGATGGCGGAAGAGTTGCAGCAGCTGGTTCGGCAATTCAAGATCTGATTTCATTCAACGGGCATGATCGTTTTTCCCCTCCTGACCGAATGAAGGAGGGGATTTGTTTTGTCAAATTGGTTATTCATGCAATTTTGTTTTATACTAATGAAGTATATCTCTAGTTTAAAGCGGGAGGGGTCTAGGCATTGTTATGGATCACATGATCTTCGAGGTTGGAACCGCACTCGTGTTGATAGCAGTGGCTTCTGTACTTGCCGGAAAATTGAAATTTTCAATCATTCCTTTTCTGATCAGTCTCGGGATGTTGGTTGGTCCGCATGCACCAACCATTGGCATATTTGATTTCAAGTTCATCGAAAGCCAGGAAATCATTGATTTTTTAGGGCGAATCGGGATTCTGTTTCTCCTTTTTTATCTGGGGTTGGAATTCTCGGTCCAAAAATTGATCAAATCCGGACCCAACATCGTTTTTGGCGGAAGCATCTACGTTCTGTTGAATTTTTTGCTTGGGTTGGCGTATGGGTTCCTGATCGACTTCCCGCTGTATGAAACGTTGATTATTGCCGGCATGCTGTCCGTGTCTTCCACTGCGATCGTGGCCAAGGTTCTGGTTGACTTGAAGCGAACCGGAAATCCTGAAACAGAGCTCATATTAGGCATGATCTTATTCGATGACATCTTTCTGGCCGTATTTTTGTCGATCATGTCAGGATTGCTTCTTGGAGGCTCGGCGTCAGTTGTTGGAGTCATTCTTTCCGTATCGATCTCCGTGGGTTACATGCTTTTGTTTTTTGTCATTGCCAGAAAAGGAACGCCTGTTTTAAACAAGCTTTTGAATATCACCTCGAATGAAATCTTTATCATTGTGGTGTTTGCTGCTTTGTTTTTTGTAGCTGGTTTCTCGGAAACCTTACATGTGGCGGAAGCAATTGGCGCTCTGCTGTTTGGTCTGGCGTTGTCTGAAACGGAGCACAGCAAAAGGATTGAGCAACTGGTTGTTCCATTTCGGGATTTTTTTGGCGCGGTGTTCTTTTTCAGCTTCGGTTTAAGCATCGATCCGCTGACCCTTGGCGAAGCTGTATGGGTAGCGGTTGGCGCCGTGCTGCTTACGATCATGGGAAACGTTATCGCCGGAATGATCGCTGGGAGAAAGGCGGGGTTGTCCCACAAAGCGTCCATGAACATTGGGTTGACCATCATGGCGCGGGGAGAATTTACCATTATTGTGGCAAACCTGGGGGTTACCGCAGGACTCATGCCGCTGCTCAAGCCTTTCTCCGCTCTCTATGTCCTGATATTGGCCATTTTGGGACCTTTGTTTGCCAAACAATCGAAGCATATTTATAATGGCTTAAATAAAATATTTCGATGGAGCCAGTCAGAGAAAAAACGTAAAAATATGGGATAATCCAAACGGAGGATGCTGCAAATGGGTATTATCAGAGAATCTGATCTTCCTGGTATCGGAAAAAAATTTCAGGTGGAAACGAGATCAGGGGATAAGATGGTGATCATTATACACGACGATGGCAGGAGGGAGATCTATCATTTCCTGGAAGACGATCCGGATGAAAGCGTTTCGATGGTCACGCTGGAGGATGAAGAAGCGCGACAGATCGCCGCGATTATCGGCGGCATGACCTACAAACCCAAAGCATTGGAAACCATCGAAGTGTCCCTTGAGGATCTCGTGATTGAATGGTGCAGAATCGAGCCACACTTCAAATGCATTGGCAAATCCATTGCTGAATTACAGGTTCGCCAAAGAACCGGCGCGACGATTCTGGCCATTGTCGAAAAGCACAGCCAGAAGATCAATCCCGGTCCCGACGACCGGCTGGCGGCGAACACGACACTGGTAATAGCCGGCGAAAGAAAGCAAATCAAGTTGCTCAAAGAACTCTTGTTGCAGGGGTAATCACGAGGCGAATTCTGGGGACACGAATCGAAATGATTGTGATGCTGGGGGCTAAACAGCCCCTTTTCATTTGTCCATGCCGCCCATGCTTGGGCAGCATTGCACGTCTCATCACGTACGGAGGCGACAAAAGAAGTGGGCGAATCCGGAAGTCGCCCACTTGATTCATCACAGTTTCGGTTCAAATGTTTTACAATCCGTTTCTTCAGAACTTGATGCTTGTTTTCCCATTCGGTTTACGACATAAATCGCCGAAGCGTTGCACTTGTTTCCTGCGCCCCAGTACTTACAGGAACTTACTTCGCATAATACATCCTTTGCCATCGAAGATTCACCTCCTCTTCGATTATCTTGAACAAATCCTAGGAGTTTAAACCGAATCCGCCGGGTGGCCGTGAGGGAGGATTTTCCCGATATTAAAATTTCCCGCCAGTGTATATTTTTTACCCCTTTGACATTTTTCTGTTGACTGCCCCGAAAATATGGGGTTCAAGTTCACAAAAACAAAAAAACACCCACCTAAGCCATCTGAGATGGCTATTTATGGAAATTTGGTGGTTTTTACCGCTTAGGCACCTTGATCCATCT
>Ga0066871_100969_pt1 | contig 11224 bp, 10 predicted proteins | sample CeladaPassage60B_FD_62209 | JGI IMG/M metagenome (GOLD analysis project Ga0066871, IMG submission 62209) | Cellulose-adapted microbial communities from the Joint BioEnergy Institute, USA - Passage3 60B | ecosystem: Engineered > Bioreactor > Continuous culture > Unclassified | place: USA...
GACCTCGTAAGGGGCGGAGGACTTGCCGGACCGCCCGATGAAATCACGGTTCAACGCCATCAGGCCGTGCTCCTTCGCGGCTGAACAGCTGTCGAGCCGACGGTAACAGCACCCGCGGCCTCGCGGCGCCCGGCACCGCCACACGTCTGGATTCCGCGCGGGGAGGCGTCACGGCCCCGGTACGGCACGGCCGGTCCGGGCGGGATGACGGCCCGGACCGGCCGTCCCAGCGGCACCTGCGATGGACGGGAAAGGGAGGGAAAGGAAGGGGGAGAGCCCGGTCAGCCGAGGCCGAGGTCGGCCATGACGTGCTTGATCCGCGTGTAGTCCTCCAGGCCGTACATGGACAGGTCCTTGCCATACCCGGAGTGCTTGAACCCGCCGTGCGGCATCTCCGCGACGAGCGGGAGGTGGTCGTTGATCCACACGCAACCGAAGTCGAGCGAGCGGGAGACGCGCAGGGCGCGGCCGACGTCGCGGGTCCAGACGCTGCTGGCGAGGCCGTACTCCACGCCGTTGGCGAGCTCGATCGCCTCCTCCTCGGAGGTGAAGGCCTGGACGGTGATCACCGGCCCGAAGATCTCCTTCTGCACGGCGTCGTCGTCCTGCCGCAGCCCGGTGACCACGGTGGGCTCGATGAAGTAGCCGGGCAGGTGCGCGACCCGGTGGCCGCCGATCACCACCGTCGCGTGGGCGGGCAGCCGCTCGAGGAAGCCCATCACGTGGTCGAACTGACGGGCGTTGTTCACCGGGCCGAAGAGCACGCCCTCCTCGTCCGGCATGCCCACCCTCGCACGGGTCCGCGCGTACTCGGCCAGGGCGGCGACGAACTCGTCGTGGATCTGCGGGGCGACGAGCACCCGGGTGGCCGCGGTGCAGTCCTGGCCGGCGTTGTAGTAGCCGCCGATCGTGATGGTCTCCACGGCCGAGGGAATGTCCGCGTCCTCGAACACGATCACCGGCGCCTTGCCGCCGAGCTCCAGGTGGACGCGTTTGACGTCGCGGGCCGCGCTCCCGGCCACCTCGATGCCAGCCCGGACTGACCCGGTGATCGCCACCATGTCCGGGATCGGGTGCTCGACCACGAGCCGACCGGTGCTCCGGTCGCCGAGCACGACGTTGAGCACGCCCGGCGGGAAGAACTCGGCGGCAATCTCCGCGAGCAGCAGGGTCGTCTCCGGCGTGGTCTCGCTCGGCTTGAGCACCACGGTGTTGCCCGCGGCGAGCGCCGGGGCGATCTTCCACACCGCCATCATCATCGGGTAGTTCCACGGCGTGACCTGCCCGATCACGCCGATCGGCTCACGGCGGATCCACGAGGTGCGGCCCCGCTTGTACTCGGCAGCGGCGGTGCCCTCGAGCACCCGAGCCGCGCCGGCGAAGAACCGGATCTGGTCCACCATCGACGGCACCTCGTCCCGGGCGGCCGGGATCGGCTTTCCGGTGTTCGCCACCTCGAGCCGGACCAGGTCGTCGGCGCGGGCCGCCACCGCGTCGGCGAAGGCGAGCAGAGCCTGCTGCCGCTCGGCCGGGGTGGTGTCCCGCCAGGTGCGGAACGCCTCGGCGGCCGCCCGGTAGGCGCGGTCGACGTCCGCTGCGGCGGAGACCGGCGCGACGGCCACGACCTCCAGTGTCGCCGGGTTGATGATCTCCAGCGTGGTGCCGGTCTCAGGCTCGACATATTCGCCGTTGATGAAGTTGCGCAGTCGACGAGGTTCGGTGCTCACGATCTCTCCAGCAGTCGGTCGTGATCTGGGGCGGTGCGGCGCGGCTCAGGCGGCGGGCCGGGCTCCAGGGGAGTTCGGGAGGATGACGCAGTCGTCCGGACGCCAGCTCGCGCGGACGCGCTCGCCGGGCCGGAACACCTCGCTCTGCCCGGTCCGCACGTGGCGGGCCTTAAAGGTGCCGGCGGAGGTCTCGATCAGGTACCGGTATTCGGACCCGAGGTAGATGCACTCGGTGATCCGGCCGACGACGCTGTTGGGCCGCACCTCGGAGCCGGTCTCGGGCGCCACGGTGACGGCCTCCGGCCGAATGACGACGGCGACCTGTGCGCCCGGCTGGTGGCCGCCGCGCGCGGGCACGACCCAGCCAGCCCCGGTGATGGCGCCGTCGGCCCCGATCCGCCCGGTGAGGATGTTCGACTCGCCGATGAACTCCGCGACGAACACGGAGACCGGCCGTTCGTACAGGTCCGCCGCGGTGCCGAGCTGCTCGATCCGCCCGTCCCGGTAGATGGCGATGCGGTCGCTCATGACCAGCGCCTCCTGCTGGTCATGGGTCACGTAGACCACGGTGATGCCGAGATTGCGGCAGATCCGCATGATCTCGATCTGCATGGTCTCGCGGAGCCGCTTGTCGAGCGCGCCGAGCGGCTCGTCCATGAGCAGCAGGTCGGGCTCGTACACAAAGGCGCGCGCCAGCGCCACCCGCTGCTGCTGTCCACCGGAGAGCTGCCGGGGCAGGCGGTCGGCGTACCGGTCGAGCTCGACGACCTCGAGCGCGGCGTGGGCGCGCTTGAGCGCCTCCTTGTGGGACATGCCCCGCATCTCCAGCGGGAACGCGACGTTGCGCACCGCGCTCATGTGGGGGAAGAGCGCGTAATTCTGGAACACCATGCCGATGTTCCGCTTGTGGGGCGCCACGGCGGTGATGTCCCGGCCGTCGAGCAGGATCTGCCCGGTGTCCGGGGTCAAGAAGCCGGCGATCATGTTCAGGGTGGTGGTCTTGCCGGAGCCGGATGGCCCGAGCATGGTGAGGAACTCGCCGGCCTTGATGTCGAACGAGACGTCCTCGACCGCGGTGAACGCGCCGAAGCGCTTGCTCACGCCGCGCACCTCGAGCGCCGCGCCGCTGCGCTGACCGGTCACGGACGGGGCAGGACTCGTCATCGTCATCACTTCATCCCTTTTCCGAGTGGGTGCATGGCCGCCAGCGCGAGCGTGGAGAGGACGACGAGGCAGGTGCCGAGGGCGGCGAGGGTGGGGGTGACCTGGGTCCGCACCTGGCTCCACATCAGGACGGGCAGGGTCTTGGTCTCCAGGTCGGTGAGGAAGATCGATATGACGATTTCGTCCCACGAGGTGATGAAGGCGAACAACGCCCCGGAGACGATCCCCGGTGCCACCAGGGGGAGGACCACCCTGCGCAGGCGCTGCCACGGCGGAGCGCCGAGCACGGCCGCCGCCTTCTCGTAGTTCGGGTCCACCTGGGCGAAGCTCGCGGAGACCGCCACCACCACGAACGGCAGCGCCAGCACGGTGTGCGCGAAGATCAGCCCAGGGATGGTGCCGGTGAGATTCGCGCCGAGCAGCAGGGTGTAGAGCCCCACGCCGAGCACCACCGGCGGGACGATCAGCGGGGCGAACATGGTGCCCTGGACCAGCGAGGTGAACCGCCCGTTCCGGCTGAGCCCCCACGCGGCGAGCGTGCCGAGCACCGTGGCCGCGACCGTGGTGCCGACGGCCACCTGAAGGCTGTTCCACCCGGCCGACCGCCACTCCGGCGAGGTGAACAGCTCGCGATACCACTCCGTGGTCCACCCGCCGGCGAACACGCCGAGCGTGCTCGACCTGTTGAACGACATCGGGATGACCACGAGCGTGGGGAGCAGCAGGTACGCGGTGACCAGCCCGGTGGCGACGATGAGGAAAAACCAGCGAACGCTCAGCCTTCTCACCGCGTTCTCCTGTCGACCATCCGCAGCACTCCGGCGAGCAGCAACAGCACGGCCAGGGTCCCGAAGAGCAGGACGATGCCGAGCGCGCTCGCCGTGGCGGTGCCGAAATGGTTCACGTGCGTGGCGATGATCTCGCCGATCATCGCCTGGCTCGGGCTGCCCAGCAGCGCGGGCGTGATGTAGAAGCCCAGCGAGAGGACGAAGACCAGCAGCACCCCGGCGGCCAGGCCCGGGAGGCTGAGCGGCAGGAACACCCGGACGAACCGGCGCCACGGGGTGGCCCCGAGGCTGGATGCGGCCAGCAGCAGCCTGTCGTCGATCTTCGTCATGGCGTTGAACAGGGGCAGCAGCATGTAGGGGAGCATCACGTGCACCATCCCTATGAGCACGCCGAGCGGCCGCCGGATGAGCCCCAGCGGCTCATCGATGAGGCCGAGCGTGATGAGCGCGTTGTTGATCAGCCCGCGGTCCTGCAGGAGCGCGATCCACGCGAAGGACCGGACGAGCAGGCTCGCCCAGAAGGGCAGCAGCACCGCGACGAGCAGGACGAGCCGCACCTTCCGGCCGGCCCGGTTCATCACGTACGCGTAGGGGTAGGCCAGGGCCGCGCAGCACAGCGTGGTGAGCGCCGCGGTCCGGAGCGTCGTCCAGAACACCTTCTGGTTGACCGGCGAACCGAGCAGCTCGCCGTAGCGGGCGATCCCGCCGCCCTTCAGGCTCTCGGCGAGCAGCACCCCGAGCGGGACGATGAACCCGGCGAGGATGAACACCCCGGCCGGGGCCAGCAGCGGCCAGCGGCGTGCGCCGCCGTCCCGCCGCCGGCCCGCCCGGACCGCGACGGTCAGCCCAGGAGCCATGCCTGGAACTCTTCCATCGTCCGCTCAAGGTTCTCGGCCCACCACTCGTCGTTCATCTTCACCTGGGTGTCCAGGTGGTTGCTGGGCCGGTTCGGGTCGGTCGCCACGCTCGGGTCCTCGGCCGCCTCGGCGTTGACCGTCCCGTACGGGGTGAGCTTCATGAACTCGAGCTGCGGCTCCTTGTCGGTCATGAAGTCGATGAGCTTCATCGCCTCCTTGGCGTTGGCCGCCCCCTTAGGCACCATCCAGTAGGCGTCCTGGCTCAGCCAGGTGTCCCAGTTGATCTTGACCGGGGCGACCTTGCCGGCGTCCGCGGCCCGGCCGACCCAGACCATGGCCATGGACACCTCGCCCGACTCGAGGAGCTGCTGGGACTGGGCCGCGGTCTCCCACCACACGATCGAGTCGCGGATGGTGCCGAGCTTGCGGAGGGCGCGCTGGACGTCGAGCGGGTAGAGCCGATCCTGCGGCACCCCATCGGCGAGGAGCGCCGCCTCGAGCGCCCCGCCGGCCGCGAACTTGTTCAGCGCCCGCTTACCGGGGAACCTCTTGAGGTCGAAGAAGTCCTGCCACGTGCGGGGGGCCTCCGTGAGCTGGTCGGAGCGGTACGCGACGACGATGCCCTCGACGTCGGCGCCGACACGGTACTTGCCCGCGTAGTTCGGGAGCAGCTTGCTCTTGTCGACGATGGTGTAGTCGATCTCCTCGAGCCACTTGCCCTGGGCCTCGTTGCCGAAGTCGTTGGCGAGCAGCACGAGGTCCCACTGCGGGTTGCCGGACTCCACCATCGCGCGGAGCTTGGCGTTGTCCGACGGGCTGTCCTGTACGATTTTGACATTGGGGTTGTCCTTCATGTACGGCTCGAAGAAGGCCTTGGACTGGGCCTCCTGGTACGGCCCGCCGTAGCTGGCGACACGGATGACCACTTCGCCGTCGCCGCCCTGCGCCCCGGAGGAGGACGAGGAGCCGCAGGAGGCCAACGCGAGGACGGCCGCCGCGGTGGCCGCGAGGCCTGCGACCAGCCGGCCGGTTCGTGCTCTCATCTCAAGTTTCCCTTTCTCAGCTGTCGTCTCCGCTCACAGGTGGTTCGGGGTCTTGCCGGGCGGCGTGCTCCGCCGCCCGCCCGCCGATGGCGTAGGCGTGGGAGAGGTCGCCTCCACGTCCTGCGGCCGATCCCACGACCCAGGCGGTCTCGGTGACCCGCCCGGAGAAGCCGTCGCCGGGCCGCCAGTCGTCGGTCACCGCGGTGGTGGTGCCAGCGTCGAGGTAGCGGAGCTGGAGGACGAGCTCGTCCGCGGGCCGTTCGCCGAGGGCGACGCCGACGAGGTCGCACGGCAGGCGCCGCCTCCGCCCCGCGTGCTCGATCTCGATGGCCCGCACCCGGCGCCGTCCGATCACCCGGGCAACACGGGCGCCGGCCAGGACGGGAACCCGGCCGGTGCCGGGAAAGTCCGGCCGCGCGCGTAGGTCCGCCACGGCCCGGACCGCAACCCCGGCCTCGCCGAGCTCGGCGGCGAGCTCGTGTCCTGCGGCGCGGTCGGTCACCACGACCGCGGACCGCCAGGGCACGACCTGGTCGACGTGGATGAGCCGGCGCACCGCGTCGGCGAGCACCACGCCGGGACGGTCGTTGTTGGGGAAGAGCGGCGGCAGCTCGTAGGAGCCGGTGGCGACCACGACTGCGCGCGGGCGCACCTCGCGTAGCACGGCGCCCTCCGCGATGGGGAAGACGCCTTCTTCGAACGCGCCCACCACGGTCCCGTCGACCACGGTGATGTGCTCCGCCGCGGCGACCCGGCGGGCGAGCAGCTGCGCCGCCTCACAGGCGGGCAGGGTACCGTCCGCGCCGGTGTCGACGGGATGCCGCCTGACCCTGGATCGACCCCCGAGCGGTCCCCGGTTGGCGAGCAGGACCCGGGCCCCGCGTTCGGCGGCGCCCAGGGCCGCGGCACAGCCGGACAGCCCGCCGCCGACGACCAGGACGTCGGGCGAGGCGGTCACCACCCGCCGGGCCTGAGCGGCGCGCGCCGCCCCGGGGGTGGGCAGCCGGCCGGCCCCGGCCACCGTTGCCATGACCCGCTCCCACAGGTGCGAGAGCCTGGGGTGCTTGGCGAAGTGGCGGAACTGGAAGCCGGCGCCGAAGAAGCGGCTGAGCACGTCGGTGACGCGGAGGAGGTCGAGGTCCGCGCTCGGCCAGCCGCGCTCGCGGTGCACCCGCTCGCCGCCGCGCACCTCGGTGGTGCACGCCGCCACTCCGGGCAGCCCGTCCACGGTGACCGGGCAGTTGGGGCAGGCGTCGAACCCGCAGGTGTAGCCGCGCGGCCGACGGTACTTGAAGCTGCGGGTGAGGATGTCCACGCCGTTGGCGAGGAGCGCGGCCGCGATCGACTGGCCTTGCCGGGCGGTGATGGTCCGACCTTCGAAGGTGAAGGTGACCGTGGGCCGGTCGCGGCCCACGCCAGGGCGCCTGCTCATCATGCGGCCTCCGATGCGACGACGAGCGAGGTCTCCGCGATGACGCGCCCCTCGATCACCCGCTGCGGGGAGAACGGGGCGAGCACCGGGGAGACGCGGCCGGTGACGATGGCCTCGGCGAGCAGCTCGGCCGCGGCCGGCGCGCCCATGAACCCGTAGACCCAGCCGATGGTCACCACATAGCCGGACAGCCCGGGCATCTCGCCGATCACGGGGGCGAGGTCCTTGTACTGGGTGACGGTGCCAGCCCAGTGGCGCAGCAGGCGCGCCCCGGAGAGGACCGGGAAGAGCCGGACCCACTTGGCGGCCATGTCCCGCAGCAGTCGGTAGGTGCCGTTGAGGCTGGCGCTCTGGTCGGTGTACGGCAGTTCGGTGCCGCCCACGAACTCGCCTCGCTTGGTCTGGTGGCAGTAGCCGAGCAGCTCGAGCGGGGCGACCGCCGTGCGGAGGAAGGGACGCATGGGCTCGGTGACGAGCAGCTCCAGCCGGGACTGGACCATGGGGAGCTTCACCCCGGCCATGGCGTTGATCGCGAGTGCGCCGCCGCCGGCGGCGTTGACCACGATCGGCGCGGAGACCTCCCCCTTGGCGGTGGTCACGCCGGTGACCCGCCCGCCGCTGACGCGCACCCCGGTGACCTCGACGCCCGCGTGGACCTCCACGCCGAGCCGGGCCGCTGCACGCAGGTAGGCCCAGACCACCGCGTCGTGGTGGGCGAAGCCCGCGTCACGCTGGAGGATCCCACCGCGGACGAGCTCCGGGTTGGCGGCCGGGAGCAGCTCGCGCATCGCGGCGGCGTCGAGCAGTTCGGTGCGCAGCCCATGCGCGGCCTGGGTGCGCGCGTCGCGCTGGAGGTTGCTCCACTGCTGCTCGGTGGAGGCGAGCACCACGTACCCGTCCGGGCTGAAGAGGACGTTGAAGTCCAGCTCCGCGGAGAGGCGGTGCCACCTCCGGAGGCTGTGGTGGAAGAGGTTGATCCATTCGGGCGAGGAGAAGGCCGAGCGGATCATCTCGCCGTTGCGGCCGCTCGCTCCGTTGCCCGGCCAGGAGCGGTCCAGGACCGCGATCCGGCGCACGCCGCGCTTGGCGAGCTCGTAGGCAAGCCCGACCCCCTGGATCCCCGCGCCCACGATGACCACGTCGTAGGTGCGCGCCAGGGGACCGTCGTGCACGCCCGGCAGCATCAGCGCCCTCCTTCCCCGCCCGGGGCGGCGAGCTCGCCCAGCCGTACCGGGTAAAGCGGGGCGCGCACCGACGGGCGCCGCCGCTCGATCTCGACGCCGGACTCGGCGGCCAGCCCGGCGAGGATCTCCTGGACCAGGGGAGCGCAGTACTTGCCCTGGCAGGGGCCCATGAACGCCGCCGTGGCGCGCTTGACCGTGTCGGGGTGCCGGTACCCCTCCCGCCACATGACCTTCAGGTCGGCCAGGGTCGCGTCGTGGCAGTGGCAGACGATGGTGTCGCGTGCCGCGCGGCTCACGGGGCCACCCCGCCTTCGCTCTTGCGCGGCGGGTACGCCGGGCGGCGGCGCAGCCGCGGCTCCAGCGGCCGGGGGATCGTGGTCCGCACCAGGCGGCGTCCGAGCGCTGACAGCGGGTCGGGGCGGCGGCCGCGTTCCTCGGCGCGCTCGGCCCGGGCGATCGCCGCCTGCACCAGGTACGCGCCGACGGTGCGGAACGGCTCCGGCGGGAAGTAGTCCGGGGGACCGCTGACGAGCGCGCAGGAGGTGTACTCGTCCCGCCGCCCGAGCGCGAGCCGGGAGAGGATGCGGCCCATCAGGACGCTCGGCACCACGCCGTTGCCGGAGTAGCCGAGCGCGTAGGTGACGGTCCAGTGGTCGTCGAGGGTGCCGGCGAACGGCAGATGCCCCGGTGCGCGGTCCACCGCCCCGCCCCACCGGTGGGTGATCGGCACGTCGGCGAGCTGGGGGAAGAAGCGGCGCAGGTCCGCCTCGACCCGCCGCTCCCACGGTCGGCCCGTGAGCTCCGAGGCCGACGGGCGGCCCGCCGCGCCGACGTACCCGCCACCCCGGCCGAAGACCACACGGCCGCTTCGGGTCACCTGCGCGTAGTGGACGAGCATGTTCGAGTCGCCGACCAGCTCGCCGTGGTGGAACGGAAGCTCTTTGGCACGTTCCCCGAGCGGAGCGGTCGCGACGACGTGGCTGCCGACGCTCGCGGCGGCCCGGCGCAGCGCGGGCAGTGCCAGCAGCCGGGCGTTGGTGGCTAGCACGACGTGCCGGGCGCTGATCCGCCCGGCGGGGGTGACGACCGAGGGGAAGGCGCCCCGCCGGAGCTTGAGCGCCGGGGTGTGCTCGTGGACCCGGACGCCGAGCGCGGTCGCGGCCTGCAGCAGGCCGACCACGAGCCACGCCGGGTGGATCGCGGCACCGTCGGTCTGACGGGCGGCGCAGCGCACGAGGGGGGAGCCGGTGCGCCGGGCGGCCTCGGCGGGGTCGAGGACCTCGAGCTTGTCGGCGTTGCCGGTGGCCCGGCAGGCCTGGACGGCGCGCTCCCACACGCCGTCATGGGCGGGCGCGGTGGACGTCCAGAGGGCGCCCTGCTGGCGGAAGTGGCAGTCGAAGCTGAACTCCTCCGCGGTGCGCCGGATCTCACCGATCCCGTCCGCGCAGGCGCGGGCGAGCCACAGCGCCTGGTCTAAGCCGAACTTCTCGATGAGCTCGGGCAGCTCGTCGTACCAGCCGGTGGCCCAGCCGCCGTTGCGGCCGCTGGCGCCATCGCCGACGCGCCGCGCCTCGATGAGCACCACGTCGGCCGAGGGGTCTTGTCGTTTGATCTCGACGGCGGTCCACAGACCGGTGTACCCGCCGCCGACGATGCAGACGTCCGCGGTCACGTCACGGTCGAGGGGTTGCCGTGGTGCGGGCCGGGCCTCTCCGACCTCGTCCCACCACAGTACGACATTTTTCACAATACCATACTATTAATTAGGCTTAGCTCAGCGGTCAAGACCGGTTGGCGAAGATTCGGTCAACCGTTACAAAGCCGTCCGATACTGCTGAGACGTGCCCATGACAGGAGGCCCTGCATGCCGAATGCGACGCGACGGGTTGGCCGTCCGCCCCTCAGCGAAGAGGTGTTACGCGAGCGACGGGCAGCGATCCTGCAGGTGACGCTCGGCCTCGTCGCCGAGGTGGGGACCGACAACGTCAAGCTCCGCGACGTCGCCGCCCGGGCAGGGGTCTCCGTGGGCACGCTGCAGCACTACTTCGTCACGCGCGACCAGATGCTCCGGGACGCCTTCTCCCAGCACGCCCACGCCGTGGTCTCCACCCTGCAGGAGGCCGCCCGCTCCCCCGTCGACCCGTGGGAGCGGATCCGCCTCCTCCTCCAGACGATCACGGCGTCGCCGGAGAACCTCCGCCAGCGGTGCGTGCTGTGGATCGAGTTCGCCGCCGCATCGCTCCGCGACCCCGAGCTGCGGCGGCTGATGGAGGATGCGTACGAGGGCTGGCGCGAGCCGCTCCTCTCGGCCGTCAAGGAGGGCATCGCATCCGGGCTGTTCAAGCCCGTGCTGCCTCCGGAGACGGCGGTGAGCAACCTGCTCGCCCTGATCGACGGCCTGGAGATGGCGCTGGCGTTGGAGATCCCCGGGATCTCCAACGAACAGGTGTTCCAGCAGCTCCACGACGTCGCCGCAGTCCTCCTGGGCGTCACGGCCCCGGCGGACGGTGGTGGGCCAGAGCACTGATCTCGGATACCGGCGGCGAGCGGTGTTCCTCCCGGGGAGCACCGCTCGCCCTTTTCCGGGCCATGCGCTCGCCCGGCCGGCTCGCTCCCGGCCGGTCCTCCGCCCGCGGCCGACCTTCCGGCGCCGGCCGACTCGGGCTGGCGCGGCGTCGCCGCGCAGCAGGCCGCACGCCCTGGCCCGACCATGGAGAAATGGAGCGGAACGGCTCGGCCCCGTGAGGCGGGAGCCGAGGGCGGAAGTGCGCGGTGCCGCCATCGCGGCCAGGCCCGGCCGCCGGATGCCGCGGCTCGCGGAGCGGTCCCGGCCGCGGCTTGACCGGGGTGCCCGCCGGAGCGGGCCAAGAGGACGGCGGGGCGCGGACCGGGCCGCGCGAACGTGTCCGGAAACGACTAACCGGCGCTCCCGCCCAGGAACGCCGGTCCATCGTGGCACACGATCGTGGAACCGCAAGCGCGAGTTCGCGACCCCGTGATCAGCGAGTCTCGCGGTGCACGCGGTGGGT
>Ga0066871_100971_pt1 | contig 11206 bp, 10 predicted proteins | sample CeladaPassage60B_FD_62209 | JGI IMG/M metagenome (GOLD analysis project Ga0066871, IMG submission 62209) | Cellulose-adapted microbial communities from the Joint BioEnergy Institute, USA - Passage3 60B | ecosystem: Engineered > Bioreactor > Continuous culture > Unclassified | place: USA...
CGGACTGAATGCGGTCGATCACCTGAAAGTGTTTGACGAGCACGTTGGCAACAACCTCTTTGATCTGGTGATTGTCAACTGTGCCGAGTTGCCGCCTTCCATTGCCCGCCAGTATGCAGAAAAGGGATCCTATCCGGTCGAACCGGCGGTGGAAGCCCTGGCCGCCATGGGGTATCAGGTGATTGCCGATAATCTGATCAGTTATGAAACGTATCTCCGTCACAACGCCAACCGGTTGGGCGATCTGATTGAACAAGCGCTGAAACAATGGCTTGAAAACCGGCGCAACTGAGGAATCCAACCGGGATCATGCCACCTGACCTGGTGGCCAGCGGGGGTGCCAGCATGTCATTCGCAGCAGAAACCAAAAAAGAATTGACCCAGATCGAGAGCAAACCCTGTTGCCAGCGTGCAGAATTGAGCGCCCTGGTGAGGATGAACGGCAGCATGCGATTCGCGGGAAGCCGCCAGACCATGGACATTCAGACGGAAAACGCGGCCATTGCCCGGCGCATCTACACCCTTGTCAAACGTGCCTACCGCATTCAAGCGGAAGTGTTGATCCGGAAAAAGGCCCAGTTGAAAAAAAACAACGTCTACATTGTTCGGATTCCCATTTCCCGGGGAAAGGAAGCCGCCGGTTCATCCAGTGATCAGCGGGATATCCTGCTGGATCTGGGCCTGGTTCGCGATAGCGATAACCGGCTGATCATCGTCAGCGGCATTGACCCGAAGATCATCCGGAAAAACTGTTGCAAACGGGCCTTTCTGCGAGGGGCCTTTCTGGCAGGCGGTTCGGTCAACAACCCTGAACGCAATTCATACCACCTGGAAATCAGTTGTTTTTCAGAAAGCCTGTGCCAGCAACTGAGTGAACTGGCCAACCAATTTGATGTGAACGCCAAATGCATCGAACGGAAAAACAGTTACGTCCTGTACATGAAAGAAGGGGAGAAGATCACCGCCTTCCTGAATGTCATCGGCGCGCATCAGGCGCTGTTGCATTTTGAAGATGTGCGGATTGTCAAAGATATGCGCAATTCGGTGAATCGGCTGGTCAACTGTGAGACGGCCAACCTGAACAAGACCATTCAGGCTTCTATGAAGCAGGTAGCCAACATCCGGCTGATTGAGAAGGTATGGGGCCTGGAAAACCTTCCCCCAAAATTGCGCGAAGTGGCCGAGGCGCGATTGGCCCATCCCGATCTCAGTCTCAGCGAATTGGGACAGCAGTTGCCTGGGGGGGCGATGAGCAAGTCAGGGGTAAACCATCGATTGCGAAAATTGGATGAAATCGCGGCGCGAATCCGCCAAAAATGTCCTCAAGATATGTTATAATGAGAATTGATATCATGATGAATGAAAGCAACGGATTATGATATAGGTGGGAGGTTATGGGATTGTATACCAAAGAGGTGGTGGTGAAGTTAAGAAACGGGCTGCACGCTCGGCCCGCTGCCCTCTTTGTTCAGGAAGCCAACCGCTTTTCCTCCGACATTTACCTTGTGATGGAAGACAAGCGAGTGAGCGCCAAGAGCATCATGGGCGTGATGAGTCTGGCCATCAATCAGGGAACCAGCGTGACCATCGAAGCGGAGGGGCCGGATGCGGCACAGGCCGTTGAGTCGCTGGCTGTCATGATTTCAAAAGAGGATTGAACATGACTTGAAGTTGACAGCCATTGTCCGTGTGCCGATTTATGAGAACGCTTCCATGAAAGTGAAAAAATCACCCCTGTTCATGACAAGGGTGATTTTTTCGTTTTACTCGGAACGGGGTGCCGAGGTGATGATCTCATCGATCAGACCATACTTTTTGGCTTCTTCCGCGGACATGAAGAAATCCCGGTCGGTATCCCGTTCGATGACTTCCAACGGCTGGCCTGTGTTTTCCGAGAGAATCCGATTGAGGCGATCCCGCATCTTCAAAATGTGCCTGGCGTGAATCTCAATGTCTGTCGCCTGGCCGCGCGCGCCTCCCAGCGGCTGGTGGATCATCACTTCGCTGTTGGGCAGGGCGAACCGTTTTCCCTTGGCCCCGGCGGCCAGGAGGAAAGCGCCCATCGAGGCGGCCATGCCGATGCAAATGGTGGAGACATCCGGCTTGATGTACTGCATGGTGTCGTAAATGGCCATCCCCGCAGTAATGACTCCTCCAGGACTGTTGATGTAAAGGTAGATGTCCTTGTCTGGATCTTCAGCCTGCAGAAACAGCAGCTGGGCCACGACGCTGTTGGCTACCAAATCGTCAATCGGCGTTCCGAGAAAGATAATCCGATCTTTCAGCAATCGCGAGTAGATGTCGTAAGCTCTCTCGCCGCGATTGGTCTGTTCGATGACGGTGGGAATGAGATGCATCCGCGCTCTCCCTTTCCTTTCCATAGATAGGTATCACTTGCAAGAAGGCTGCTTTGCCCTTATTGTAAATGCAAGATTTCGCCGGGTCAAACCGGCGAAAAAATAAAAAAGCCATCCCATGAGACAGGACAGCTTGTTCTCCTAGTAAATAAAATGGCGCGCTCGGAGGGAATCGAACCCCCGCTCCTGGCTCCGGAGGCCAGTGCTCTATCCGCTGAGCTACGAGCGCATCCCGAAAGAACAACATCATTATAACAAGGAATTTTTCAAGTTGCAAGGGGTACCCAGACAGCCCTGTTCCCGTGTATACTGAAAATATATAAAGACAATTGATGAAAAGGAGGAGGGGAAGTACTGGTTTCAAAAATGGAAGCGCTTTAGAAACCAGGAGTGACTATGGCGATGGAATTGAGTTTTAACCTCAAACAGGAACAAACGCTGAAATTGACCCTCACTCCCCAGCTGCGGCAAGCGATTGAAATCCTCCAGTTCTCATCCCTTGAACTATTAGAATATTTACACGAGCAACAGATGGAAAATCCGCTGATCGAACTGGAGGGGCTGTACCAGTACATTCACGATGTTCCGGTTGAATCATCGAGAACGCAGACAGAAGAACGGAACTGGTTCAATCAGGTGTTGTCCGCGGAAGCCACGCTGCAAGAGCGGCTCGAGGCCCAGCTATTGGAGTTCCCGCTGTCTGACGAGATACAACAGATCGGCAGATTTCTGATCGGCAATGTGGATGAACGAGGATACCTGGATATCTCGGTCACAGAAGCGGCAGCCTGTGCGGGAGTGCCGGAAGCGAAGATTGAGGAAGCCATCGCCTGTTTGCAGCAGATGGATCCCCCTGGTGTGTGCGCCAGGGATCTCAAGGAATGCCTCCTCCTTCAATTGCGTCGCCTGGCTCCCGATGATTGGCTGGCCATGCGCTTGGTGGAAGAATCCCTGGAGGAGCTGGCGCAGGGAAAAATTCAGCAGCTTGCCCAGTGGTATGGTGTGTCACCGGGAGCGATTCAGCGGGCCTATGACCGGATCCAGTCTTTAAACCCGCATCCCGGGCTGGCGTATAGCGCGGAAGCCCCGCGGTACTTGATTCCGGATGTGCAGATTGAAAAGGTGAACGGAGAATATGTGGTCATCCTCCTGGATCATTGGTTGCCTCACTTTCGGATCAACCCGGCCTACCATCAGATGATCCAACATGCCGATGAGCAGGTTGCCAGCTACCTGCGGGAAAAGCTGAATGCGGCACTCTGGATCGCCAAGAGCATCGAGCAGCGGCGGCTGACCCTTTACCGCGTCGTGGAGTGCCTCGTTGAGGAGCAGCGGGACTTTCTTGAAAAAGGCAAGGCCTATTTGCGTCCGTTGACCCTAAGGCAAGTGGCTGACAAGCTGGGCATGCACGAGTCGACCGTCAGCCGGGCAACCAGCGGCAAGTACGCACAGACGCCACGCGGTCTGATTGAGCTCAAGGCCTTTTTTTCACACGGCATCGGCACGGAGGATGAGATCTCGCCTGAGCGGGTGAAATTGCGGATCAAAGAACTGATCGACGGCGAAGACAAGCGCAAGCCGCTGTCGGATCAGAAATTGGCGGAATTGCTGTCGGCAGAGGGGATTTGCCTCTCTCGCCGGACCGTGGCAAAATATCGGGAGGAAATGCGAATTCCCTCTTCTGCCAAACGCCGGAGATATGTGTGAGCGAAGCGGCTGGTTAGGACAGGGAGGGAGCGAGGAAATGGCATGGAAATCACATGAAACAAAGGGGATGGAACTGGCGTGGAAGTGACGTTGTACACGCGTCCGGGATGCACGCTTTGTGAGGAAGCCAGGCAGGATATCGAGGCGCTGGCAGAGGACTATGAGTTTCAGTTCCGGCAGGTCAATATTGACGAGGACCCGGTGCTGTTGGAGAAGTATTCCTCCAGGATTCCGGTGGTGGCGATTGACGGCGAAGAGGTACTGGTCACGCGGGTCAGTCGCTATCGCTTCCGGAAGGCGCTGGAGGCGCGCCAGGGACGGGCGGTGGCAGGGAAGGAAAGTGTGGATCGGGAGCGGTAGCGCAGGAAAGCTACCGTTTTTTCTTGCAATCAGAAAGGAGAGAGGCAGTCCATGGCGGAAGAGGGAGTTGTTGTCAGGCACATTCACCGGGTGATTGACCATACACTATTACATCCGGCCGCCACCGAGGAAGCGATTCGGGACTTGTGTCAGGAGGCCAGGGACTATCTGTTTTGCGCGGTGTGTGTCCATCCTCACTATGTCTCCCTGGCCGTCAGGGAATTGGCCGGTGCGGATGTCAAGGTATGTACGGTGATCGGGTTCCCGTTGGGCCTTCATTCCTGCGGCGTGAAGCTGCTGGAGGCTGAGGAGGCGGTGGCGCGGGGGGCTTGCGAGCTGGACTTTGTGACCAATTTGGCCCATGTGAAAAACGGCGATTGGCCAAAGGTGGAGGAAGAAATGACGGCGTTTCGCCGGTTGAAGGAACGAGCCGATGGGCATCTCGTGCTCAAGGCCATCCTGGAGACCTGCTATTTGACGGATGAGGAACTGATCCGCCTCTGTCAGATGGCCGTCGCTTGCGGCCTCGATTTCGTCAAGACGTCGACCGGCTTCGGCCCCAAGGGAGCCACGGCCGCTCAGGTGGCGCTGATGAGACGTGCCGTAGGGCAGCAGATCGGCGTAAAGGCGTCGGGTGGCATTCGCACCTATGCGGATGCGGTGCGGATGATCCAGGCGGGTGCCAGCCGCATCGGAACCAGTTCCGGCGTGCAAATTGTCCAGCAGGCAGCGCGTGCAAATTGTTCGGCAAGCAGGACACACTAACGGTGAACGGCTCAAGAAGGGGAGATGATGATGCGTGTAGGGATCAACGGCTTTGGAAGGATCGGGAGAAATGTGTTTCGGGCGGCGCTGAAGCGGGGGGTGAATCTGGAGATTGTGGCCGTCAACGATCTGACCGATGCCGAGACGCTGGCCCATTTGTTGAAGTACGATTCCGTCCATGGCCGGTTGGAGGCGGATGTGGAGGCAAGTGACGGCGCGCTCAGGGTGAATGGGCGGACGGTGCAAGTGCTGGCGGAACGGGATCCGGCCGCCCTGCCCTGGGGAGATCTGGGTGTCGATCTGGTGATCGAGTCGACAGGACGTTTTACCAAACGGGTCGATGCGGAAAGACACTTGCAGGCAGGCGCGAAAAAGGTGATCATCACCGCGCCGGCAAAAGAAGAGGATCTGACGGTTGTCATGGGCGTCAATCATCATCTTTATGACGGTTCCAGGCACCACATCATATCCAATGCCTCCTGCACGACCAACTGCCTGGCACCCGTGGCCAAGGTGCTGCTGGAGCACTTCGGCATCCGCCGCGGATTGATGACGACGATTCATTCCTATACCAACGATCAGCAAATATTGGATCTGCCTCATAAGGATTTGCGGCGGGCCAGGGCGGCAGCAGAGTCGATCATTCCGACCACGACAGGAGCGGCGCGTGCGGTTTCTCTCGTTTTGCCGGAACTGGAAGGAAAGCTCAACGGGATGGCGATCCGGGTTCCCACTCCCAACGTCTCCGTGGTGGATCTGGTGGTGGAGCTTGAACGGCCGGCCAGCAGGGAGGAAATCAATGCGGCCCTGAAGGCGGCTTCCGAGGGCGAGTTGAAGGGCATTCTCGCTTATTCCGAGGAGCCCTTGGTCTCCCGCGACTACAACGGGGATCCGCACTCATCCACGGTGGATGCGTTGTCGACGATGGTCATCGACAAACAGATGGCCAAAGTGCTGGCCTGGTACGATAACGAATGGGGCTATTCCAACCGGGTGGTCGATCTGGCCCTGTACATCTCAGGCCGATCATAGCAAAAGCGGTTTGGCATCCGTGTCGAATTCTGGTAGAATCGTCATGGATCAATCTCGTAACGAAAACGTTGCGTGCAGTGACTAAAGGGGAGCGAACGGTTGTATGAAGAAAAAAACCATAGCAGATGTGGAATTGGCTGGCAAGCGCGTTCTCTGCCGGGTGGATTTCAACGTGCCGATGGAGAACGGGAAAATCACCGATGACACCCGGATCAGGGCCAGCCTTCCCACGATTCAATACCTGCTTCAACAGGGAGCGAGGCTCATTCTCGTCAGTCACCTGGGAAGACCGAAAGGGAAGGTGGATGACTCACTGCGGCTGGCCCCTGTGGCTGAGCGTCTTGCGGAGCTGCTGGGGAAACCGGTGCGTGCCCTGCCGGAGTCGGTCGGTGAGTCGGTGGAGATGGCCTGCCGGTCCCTTGCGCCCGGGGATGTGGTGCTGCTGGAAAATATCCGCTTCTATCCGGGCGAGGAGGCCAACGATCCCGCTTTTGCAAAGCAGCTGGCCAGTCTTGCTGAACTGTACGTCAACGATGCGTTTGGCACGGCACACCGTGCCCATGCTTCGACGGCAGGTGTGGCGGATTACCTTCCGGCTGTCGCCGGGTTTTTGATGCAGAAGGAACTGGAAATTCTTGGAAACGCACTGCAATCACCGCAGCGGCCCTTTACCGCCATCATCGGGGGAGCCAAGGTCAAGGATAAAATCGGCGTCATCGAAAACCTGCTGCAAAAGGTGGACCGCCTCTTGCTCGGCGGCGGCCTGGCCAATACCTTTCTGAAGGCAAAAGGATTTGACATCGGCGCCTCCTTGTACGAAGAGGACAAGGTGGAGGTGGCCAAGCGCCTGCTCGCGCTTGCCGAGGAGAGAGGAATCCAGCTGGAGATTCCGCGTGATGTGGTGGCGGCGGATCGCCTTTCATCCAACGCGGAGACCCGGGCGGTGGCGGCGGATGCGATTCCCCAAGGCTGGATGGCTTTGGATATCGGCCCGGAAACGGCAAGCCGCTATCGGGAGATGATTCAGTCCTCTGCGTTAGTCATCTGGAACGGACCAATGGGCGTTTTTGAGATGAAGCCGTTTGCTTCCGGAACCTTTGCGGTCGCCAGGGCGATGGCGGAGACGCAGGCCACCACCATCATCGGCGGGGGAGATTCGGCGGCCGCTGTCGAAAAGGCGGGCGTGGCAGATGCCATCACACATATCTCAACCGGCGGCGGCGCCTCCCTGGAATTCATGGAAGGCAAGATCCTGCCGGGCGTAGCCGTGCTGGAGGATCAGGCGTAAATGACGCGGCCCATCCTTGTCGCAGGGAATTGGAAGATGAATCATTCCCCTCAGGAGACCCGCGCCTTTCTGCAGCGCTTTTTGACCCAGGAGTTGCCTGAGGGGATTGAAGTCGTGATCTGCCCGCCTTTTACCTCTCTTTCCGTGTTGTATGAAGCGTTTCAGAATCTGCCTGCCGTACGCAGGGCCAGCCTCTCGATCGGGGCGCAGAACCTCCATTGGGCGGACAAGGGGGCCTATACGGGTGAGGTCAGTCCGCTCTTTTTAAAGGCCTGGGGAGTGAGCTACGTCATCGTGGGTCACTCTGAACGGCGGACGCTGATGGGCGAGACGGATCAGCAAGTGGCCCGCAAGGTGGCTGCCGCCTTTGCGCACGGGATGGTGCCCATCCTGTGCGTTGGCGAGGACAGGGAGGAGCGGGACCGTGGCCAGACGGAGGAGAAAGTGCTGCGCCAGGTGCAGGCCGGATTGGAGCCGTTGCGGCCGGAGCAGGCGGGCCAAATGGTGGTGGCGTATGAACCCATTTGGGCCATTGGCTCAGGGAGAACGCCGACCCCGGGTGAAATCAGCCAGGTCCTGGGCAGCATCCGGCGGCATGTAGCCAGCCGGTTTGGCCGGGAGGTTTCCGAACGGTTGCGGCTGCTTTATGGTGGCAGCGTTGATCCGGAGAATATCTCCTCCCTGATTGGCGAACAAGAGGTGGACGGGGTCCTGGTTGGCGGGGCCAGCCTGGATCCGGAGCGGTTCTTGCAGATTATCCAGCGTTCCAAATCGAGCGAAAAAAGAAGGGGTAACCAGTGAAAAGAAGGGATGTGCCATGAAGCGGCCCAAACCAGTGGCACTGATCATTCTGGACGGATTCGGATGGCGCCAGCAGGTGGAAGGAAATGCCGTCGCGCAAGCCCGCAAACCCAATTTTGATCGGTATTGGCAGGAGTATCCTCATGCCATTTTGCAGGCAAGCGGAGAAGCGGTGGGCTTGCCGGACGGCCAGATGGGGAACTCGGAAGTGGGCCACCTGAACATTGGCGCCGGGCGGATCGTGTATCAGGATCTGACACGTGTCAGCAAGTCGATCCGGGAAGGCAGCTTTTTCACAAACGAGGTGTTTTTGCGGGCGATCGAACACGTGAGGCGGGAAGATGCCGCGTTGCACCTGTTTGGGTTGCTTTCGGACGGCGGTGTACATAGTCATATCGAGCATCTGTTCGCGCTGTTGGAGCTGGCCAGGCGCAGTCAGCTATCCCGTGTGTACGTGCACGCCTTTTTGGACGGACGGGATGTGGCGCCCGACAGTGCGCGGCGTTACATTGAACAGACCCTTGCGAAGATGAAGGAGCTGGGCGTCGGCCGGTTTGCCACGATCCAGGGCCGCTACTACGCGATGGACCGGGATCGGCGCTGGGAGCGGACCGAGAAGGCGTACCGGGCGCTGGTCTATGGAGAGGGGAGAAAGGTGCGGGATCCGATCCAGGCCCTGGAGGCATCTTACGAGGAGGGCATTTATGACGAGTTTGTGCTTCCCTCTGTCCTCGTGGATGAGCAAGGGAAGCCGGTCGGGCTTGTCCGTTCCAGGGATGCCGTGATTTTTTACAACTTCCGCCCCGATCGGGCGATCCAGATTTCCCAAGCGTTTACGAATGACGATTTTCGCGGCTTTGACCGGGGACCCGGGCGGCCGCGGGATCTCCACTTTGTCTGCCTGACCCATTTCAGCGAGACGGTCAACGGGTATGTGGCCTACAGACCCACCAATCTGGACAACACCTTTGGGGAAGTGGTTTCCCAGCATGGGTTGCGGCAGCTGAGAATCGCCGAGACGGAAAAATATCCTCACGTCACCTTCTTTTTCAGCGGGGGCCGGGAAAACGCCTTTCCGGGCGAAAAGCGGGTTCTCATTGACTCTCCGAAAGTGGCCACGTACGATCTCAAGCCGGAGATGAGCGCTTACGAGGTGACGGATGCGTTGCTGCAAGAGCTGGAGCGAGGAGAGCAGGATGTGATCATCCTCAACTTTGCCAATCCGGACATGGTGGGTCATTCCGGGAAGATGGAGCCTACGATCCGGGCTGTGGAGGCGGTGGACGAGTGCCTCGGCAAAGTGGTGGATGCGGTGCTGTCCCAGGGCGGGGTGGCCGTGATCATCGCCGATCACGGAAATGCCGATACGATGATCGATGACAACGGCAATCCCGTCACCTCGCACAGCACGGCGCCCGTGCCGATGATCGTGACCAAGAAGGGCATCCGGCTGCGGGAGGAGGGCATTCTGGCCGACGTGGCACCCACCTTGTTGCATTTGCTGGGGATAGAGCAGCCTCCGCAAATGACCGGCCGTTCGATGATTGCCGGCGAGGAGTGAGGACGTTCGTACTTCCATCGAGCCGCTCGTCATTGAGGCGGTCGTGGACTGTGAGTGCAAGGTTGAGCATGTGAGTTCGGTGAGAAAGGAGACATGCAGATATGCCGGATCATGGATTTTCAAGCGCGGGCCGGATGATTGAAGAAGTGCTGGCCAGGGAGGTGCTGGACTCGCGGGGCAACCCGACTGTCGAGGTGGAGGTCTACCTCGAATCCGGCGCGATGGGGCGGGCGATCGTTCCTTCCGGCGCCTCCACAGGCGCCCACGAAGCGGTGGAGTTGCGCGACGAGGATGAGGGGCGTTACCTGGGCAAGGGGGTCCAACAGGCTGTCCGCCATGTCAATGAAACCATTGGGCCGGAATTGCTGGGCCTGGATGCGTTGGATCAGGTCGGCATTGACCAGCTGATGATCCAGCTGGACGGGACACCCAACAAGGAAAAGCTGGGGGCCAACGCCATTTTGGGCGTGTCGATGGCGGTCGCCCGGGCGGCGGCTCAACACCTCGGAGTGCCCCTGTATGCGTATCTCGGGGGATTTACCGCCCGCACCTTGCCCGTGCCGATGATGAACATTCTCAACGGCGGCAAACATGCGGACAACAATGTGGACTTCCAGGAATTCATGATCATGCCGGTTGGTGCGGAAGATTTCAGGGAGGCGCTCCGGATCGGCGCAGAGGTGTTTCACCACCTGAAAAAGGTGCTCAAGGCCAAGGGATTGAGCACTGCGGTGGGCGATGAGGGGGGCTTTGCGCCCAACCTGTCATCCAACGAGGAAGCGATCCAGACCATCCTCGAGGCGATCAAGCAGGCCGGCTACGAGCCGGGGAAAGATGTTTTTCTCGCGCTGGACATCGCTTCGACCGAGCTGTACCGGGACGGGATGTACCACTTGGAAGGGGAAGGCGTCAGCCGGACCAGCAGCGAAATGATCGACTTCTACACCCACCTGGTGGAAAAGTACCCGATCCTCTCCATTGAAGACGGAATGGCGGAGGATGACTGGGAAGGCTGGGCCCGCCTGACCGACCGCCTGGGCAAGCAAGTGCAGCTGGTCGGGGATGATCTGTTTGTCACCAACACCAGCCGCCTGCGGCAGGGAATCGAGCAACATGTGGGCAATTCCATCCTGATCAAGGTGAATCAAATCGGCACCCTGACGGAGACGTTTGAGGCGGTGGAGATGGCAAAGCGGGCCGGATACACGGCGGTGATCTCGCACCGTTCCGGCGAAACGGAGGACACGACGATTGCCGATCTGGCCGTGGCGACCAACAGCGGACAGATCAAAACGGGTGCGCCGTCCCGCACCGACCGGGTCGCCAAGTACAACC
>Ga0066871_100981_pt1 | contig 11042 bp, 9 predicted proteins | sample CeladaPassage60B_FD_62209 | JGI IMG/M metagenome (GOLD analysis project Ga0066871, IMG submission 62209) | Cellulose-adapted microbial communities from the Joint BioEnergy Institute, USA - Passage3 60B | ecosystem: Engineered > Bioreactor > Continuous culture > Unclassified | place: USA...
GAGGGGGCGCTGCTGATCTGCTGCAACGGCCGCGGGTCCGCCATGTTCGGCACCGCCGACCACGATCCGGTCGCGGTGCGCGAGGCGCTCGGGCCGATCGGGGTGGCCGGGTTCTTCGCCGCCGGCGAGGTCGGGCCGGTGGCCGGGCACAACCACGTGCACGGCTGCTCCGCCGCGCTCCTGGTCTTCTCCTCGGAGGGCGGGCTCGCCCAGCTGTCGTGACCGGCCGCCATGAGTGACGTCCGCAGGCCGATCCCGCGAGCCACCGGAGTGGCGCAAACTTTGCGGCCGGTGGGCCCGGTGGTGTCCGCGCCGCACCCGGAGGGCTGTGATGATGGGCGCATGGCTGCCCCATATGTGACGTACGACGATGTGGTCGCCGCACGCGCGCTGCTGGAGAACGTGGCCGTGCGGACGCCACTGGTCCACTCCCGTGTCCTCTCCGAGGCGGTCGGCGGGCCGGTCCACCTCAAGTGCGAGAGCCTGCAGCGCTCCGGGTCCTTCAAGATCCGCGGCGCGTACGTCCGGATCCGCAAGCTCACCGACGAGGAGCGCGCCCGGGGCGTGGTGGCGGCGAGCGCGGGCAACCACGCCCAGGGGGTCGCGCTCGGCGCCACGCTGGTCGGCACGAAGGCGATGGTGTTCATGCCGGAGGGCGCCCCGCTGCCGAAGGTCGAGGCCACCCGGGCGTACGGCGCCGAGGTGGTCTTCGCCGGGACCACGGTCGACGACGCGCTGGCCGCGGCGAAGGAGCACGCGGAGCGGACCGGAGCGGTGCTCATCCACCCGTTCGACCACCCCGACGTGGTGGCCGGGCAGGGGACGATCGGCCTGGAGATCGTGGAACAGCTCCCCGACGTGGCCACGATCGTGGTGCCGGTCGGCGGCGGCGGGCTCGCGGCCGGGATCGCGCTCGCCGCGCGGGCGCTCCGCCCGGACATCAAGATCGTCGGTGTGCAGGCCGAGCAGGCCGCCGCCTACCCGGCGTCGCTCGCCGTGGGCCACCCGGTGAAGGTCGATCCCGCGCCGACCATGGCGGACGGGATCGCGGTCGGCCTTCCGGGCGAGCTGCCGTTCGCGCTGGTGAACTCCCTGGTGGACAGCGTGGTCACGGTCTCGGAGGAGTCGCTGTCCCGGGCGCTCCTGCTCTGCCTCGAGCGGTCCAAGCTGCTCGTCGAGCCCGCCGGGGCCGCCGCGGTGGCCGCGATCCTCGACCACCCGCACGCGTTCGAGCCGCCGGTCGTCGCCGTGCTCTCCGGGGGCAACATCGACCCGCTGCTCCTGGCCAAGGTGCTCCGGCACGGCCTCGCCGCCGCCGGGCGGTACCTGTCCTTCCGGGTCCGCCTCGCCGATCGGCCCGGGGCGCTCGCCGGGCTCCTCACCCGGATCGCCGAGCTCGGCGCGAACGTGCTCGACGTGGTCCACGAGCGGATCGGCGCCCGGCTCCACCTCGACCAGACCGACGTGCTGCTCCAGGTGGAGACGCGGGGCCCGGACCACTGTGACGAGGTGCTCGCCGCCCTGCGCCGCGACGGCCACACCGTGCTCTTCTCCTGAACCTCCGTTGGGCTCTTCTCCTCGCGGGCTCCTGAGCCTCCGTACGGCTCCCGGGTGAGTCTCCGTACGGCTCCCGAGCGGGACGGCGGGCGTCAGGCGGGCATGAGGCCGATGGCCTCCTTGGCGGCGCGGACCTTGGCGGCGGCGAGGTCGCGGGCGCGCTCCGCGCCGGCGCGCAGGATCTCCCGGACGTGCTCCGGGTGGCGGGCCAGGTCGTGGTAGCGCCGCTGGACGGGGGCGACGGTGGCCACCACCGCGTCGGCCACGGCCTGCTTGAGCTCGCGGTAGCCGCCGAAGCCCGTGGCGAGCTCGTGCGGGCCGGTGCCGGTGCAGGCGGAGAGGATGGCGAGCAGGTTCGACACGCCGGGCTTGGCGTCCGGGTCGTAGGCGACCGTGGTGCCGGGGTCGGTGACCGCACGCATCACCTTGCGGCGCAGCACGTCGGGCGGGTCGAGGAGGCGGAGCACGCCCGCGGGGCTCGGGGCCGACTTGCTCATCTTGCCGGTGGGGGAGGCCAGGTCCATGATCCGCGCGGCCACGGGCGGGTTGACCGCGGTGGGGACGGTGAACACCGGGGCGTAGCGGGAGTTGAACCGCTGGGCGAGGTCGCGGGCGAGCTCCACGTGCTGGCGCTGATCCTCGCCGACCGGGACCTCGTCGGTGTCGTACAGCAGGATGTCGGCGGCCATCAGGACCGGGTACGTCAGCAGCGAGAGGCGGACGCGCTCCTGGCGGCGGGACTTCTCCTTGAACTGGATCATCCGGCTCGCCTCGCCGTACCCGGTGACGCATTCCAGCAGGTAGTGGAGCTCGGTGTGCTCGGGCACGTGCGACTGGACGACCAGGAGGCAGGCGGTGGGGTCCACGCCGGCCGCGAGCAGGAGCGTGGCGAACTCCAGGGTGCGCCGGCGCACCAGGGCCGGGTCGTGCTCCAGGGTCAGGGCGTGCAGGTCGGTGATGAACACCACCGTGCCGGCGTCGGCCTGCCGGGCGACGATCGGGGCGATCGCCCCGAAGTAGTTGCCGATGTGCAGGTCGCCCGACGGGGTGAAGCCGGTGAGGCGCCGTGGCATCGGTATCGCTCCCTTCCGGATGGGAGCCGCCCGGCCGGGCCGCCGAGGACGCCGTGCACACAGCGAGGCCGCCCGTCTCGGGCGGCCCGATCGATCAGGTGAACGCGGATGACCCGTGCCGCCCCGTCAGGGGCGCCACCAGCCGAGAAGCACAGCGATCATCCGCATACGGGTACGGTACCACCGCCCCACCCGGTTCATTCGGGGCGCGGCCGGTCCCGGGCGCCGGCCGTACCGGCCGGGAACGCGCCGGCGGAGCGCCCGGCGACCCGCCTCAGGGGACCTGGGCCGGGCGGCCCGGCTGGTAGAGCCAGGCATCGAACAGCTCCTGGAGCCGCTTGCCCGAGATCTCCTCGGCGAGCCGGATGAACTGCTCGGTGGTGACGTTGCCGTGCCGGTTGGCGCCGGTCCACTCCCGGATCAGCCGGAAGAACTTCTCGTCGCCGATGGTCCGGCGCAGGACGTGCAGGGTCATCGCCCCGCGCTTGTAGACCGAGGCATGGAACAGGTTGTTCGGCCGCGCCACCGCGGGCGGATGGCGCCATATCTGGTCGGAGGCCTGCGTGTAGTACTGGCGGAAGATCTGGTCGGTGGTGGCCTCGCCGCGGTGCTCCGACCAGAGCCACTCCGCGTACGTGGCGAACCCCTCGTTCAGCCACAGGTCGCGCCACCGGGCGATGGTGACGCTGTTGCCGAACCACTGGTGGGCGAGCTCGTGGGCGATGGTCCCGGTCCGGGGGACGAAGCCGCCGTAGACGGGCTTGGTCTGCACCTCCAGCGCGTACCCGGCGGTGAAGTTGTCGATCACCCCGCCGGTGGAGGAGAACGGGTACGGCCCGAACACGGTGGTCCAGTGGTCGGTGAGCCGCTTGGTCTCCTCGTAGAGGTAGCCGAGCGAGCCGCGGAAGGCCGGGTCGACCGCGGTGTAGATCGGGATTCCCTTGCCGGTGGTCCCGGTGCGGACCTCGAACTTCCCGGTCATCATCGTGGCGAGGTAGGTCGCCATCGGGTGGCGTTCGCGCCAGACGAAGGTCTTCTTCCCGTCCCCCGCCTTCCGCTCGGCGACGAGCTCCCCGTTCGCGATCGCGGTCACGCCGTCCGGCACGGTGATCTCGAAGGTGAAGGTGGCCTTGTCGGCCGGGTGGTCGTTCGACGGGAACCATGTCTTGGCCCCGTTCGGCTCGTTGGTCACGAACGACCCGTCCGTGGTGGCGATGAACCCGTAGACGCCGAGCGAGGCGTCCTCCCGGATCGGCTGGGGCTCGCCGCCGTAGTCGACCTGGACCGTGAACCTCGCGCCCTTGGCGATCCGCGCGGCGGGCTGGATCACCAGCTCGTCGCCCTCGCGCCGGAACCCGGCCGGGGTGCCGTCGACGGTCACCCGGTCCACGCGGAGCCCGCGCAGGTCGAGGTTGAAGGCGTCCAGATCCTGTACGGCCTTCGCCTTGACGATGGCGCTGCCCGCCAGCCGCCTGGTCGCGGGGTCGTAGGAGAGCCTCAGGGTGTAGTGCCGGACGTCGTACCCGCCGTTGCCGTCGAACGGGAAGTCGGGGTCCCCGATCCCCGGGGCGCCCACCGTGGGCGGCTTGCCCGCCGGGGTGACGGCCGTGCCCGGGGTGGCGACCGCCTTGGCGGACGGAGCGGCCGTGGCCACCGCCCCTGGGGACGCCGTGGTCGCCGCCCCCTGGGAGGCGGCGCACGCGACGGCCGCCCCGAGCGATGCCAGGCAGAGCGTCACGCGGAGTGATCTGCGGTGGCGGATTGCAGCGCACATACTTCGAGGCACCTTAACGCGTGACCGGAGCCATCGCTCCGGTATCCACCACCAGAGTCCGCGCGGCGTCGCCGTGGCGGTCCGGTTCGCGGCGGTCGATGTGGATCGGGAAGGCGGGCGCGCTCGCGGCGGGGGCGTGCCCGGGGCGTGGCCCGGGCCGGGCGCCGGGCCACGCGTTCCGGGTGAGCGGGCCGGTGCGGGACACGACGGCGAGCGCGCCGATGATCCCCGGGAACGGGCGGCGCCATCGGCCGGCGAGCGGCAGGGCGGCCGGCCCGGAGGGCGGCGGGGACCACGGGGTGTGCGGCTCACCGGGGACGGTGCCCGGAGGCGGCGGTGCTTCCATGGGTGGATTGGTCACCCCGCCGCCTTCCGGGCAAAGCAGAGCGAAGGCAGAGAAGCCGTAAACGCTCGGCCGACGCGGGTGGAGGAGGGGGCGTCAGAGGTTGCCGCGGCGGGCCTGCTCCCGCTCGATCGCCTCGAAGAGCGCCTTGAAGTTGCCCTTGCCGAAGCCGAGAGAGCCGTGCCGCTCGATCAGCTCGAAGAAGAACGTCGGCCGGTCGCCCACGGGCTTGGTGAAGATCTGGAGCAGGTAGCCGTCCTCGTCCCGGTCGACCAGGATCCGGCGCTTCTTGAGCTCCTCGATCGGCACCCTGACCTCGCCGATCCGGGCGCGCAGCTCGGGGTCGTCGTAGTAGGCGTCGGGCGTGTCGAGGAACTCCACGCCGGCCTGCCTCATGTGGTCGATCGCGGCGATGATGTCGTTGGTGAGCAGCGCGACGTGCTGCACGCCGGGGCCGCCGTAGAACTCGAGGAACTCCTCGATCTGCGACTTGCGCTTGCCGGTCGCCGGCTCGTTGAGCGGGAACTTCACCTTCCGGGTGCCGTCGGCGACGACCTTGGACATCAGGGCCGAGTACTCGGTCGCGATGTCGTCGCCGATGAACTCCGCCATCTTGGTGAAGCCCATGATCCGCTCGTAGAACTCGACCCACTCGTCCATGCGCTCGACGTTGCCCACGCAGTGGTCGATCGCCTGGAAGAGCCGGCCGTTCTTGACGTTGGGCGGCGGCACGATCGGGTCGGCGGCGACGTACCCGGGCAGGTAGGGGCCGTGGTACCCGGAGCGCTCCACCAGGGTGTGCCGGGTCTCGCCGTAGGTGGCGATGGCGGCGAGCACGACCTTGCCGTGCTCGTCCTCGACGACGTGCGGCTCCACGAGGCCCTTGGCGCCCTTGGAGACCGCGTGCCGGTAGGCGGCCGCGGCGTCCGGCACCTCGAGGGCGAGGTCGATGACGCCGTCGCCGTGCTCGGCCACGTGCCGGGCGAGGGGGGTGCCGGCCCGTACGGCGCCGCGCAGCTCGAAGCGCGCGGATCCGGACTCAAGGACGTAGGAGACCTCGTCCCGGCAGCCGGTCTCCGGGCCGCGGTAGGCGACGAGGCGCATGCCGAAGGCGGTGGCGTAGAAGTGCGCGGCGAGCTTCGCGTTGCCGACGGCGAAGACCACCGCATCCATGCCGTGAAGAGGGAAGACGTCGGTCATGCGTCAACTGTCGAGTCGGTTGGCCAAATTGTGCAAGACTGAACTTTTTTACTAGACAATTTGCTCAGGGAATTCGCGGATCATGGAGACAAAAGTGTCATGATTGACCAGCTCGACGCGAAAATCATCGCTCTGCTGACCGCCGAGCCCCGGATCGGCGTGCTCGAATGCTCCCGCCGGCTCGGCGTGGCGCGCGGCACCGTGCAGGCGCGGCTCGACCGGCTCGCGCAGCGCGGGGTCATCACCGGGTACGGCCCCGACATCCACCCGGCCGCGCTCGGCTACGGGGTGACCGCGTTCGTGACCCTGCACATCCGGCAGGCCGGCGGGCACGCGCCCGTGGCCCAGCAGCTCGCCGCCATCCCCGAGGTGCTCGAGGTGCACACCATCACCGGCCCGGCCGACATGCTCTGCCGGGTGGTGGCCCGCAGCAACGCCGACCTGCAGCGGGTGATCGACCGCATCGTCGACGTCCAGGGGATCGAGCGGACCTCGTCGGTGATCGCCCTCGACACGCCGGTGCCGTACCGCACCCTGCCGCTCGTCCGGGCCGCGGCGAAATGAGCGTCCTGAGGCTCGGGTACCGTTATCCATCGTTTACCGTTAATCAGTCCGCCCAGGTCACATAGGGGGAAGCGAATCTTCGGGGGTATCGGGTGGATAACGGTTCCCATCGCGACGCCGCTGCGGAGGCGCGGCCGGCCGGCGAGCCGGTCCGGCGGCGCAGGCGAGTGCTCCGGACCCTCCTCCTCACCGCCGGAGTGGGGATCTGCGCCTTCATCGTGTGCTTCGGCGTCCTCTGGGCGCTCACTCCGATCCCCGGGACCACCCAGGAGCTCGCCACCGCGCAGGGTTCGGTCATCTACTACCGGGACGGCAAGACGGTCCTCGCCCGCCAGGGGGTGAACCGGAAGATCGTGCCGCTCTCCCGGGTGCCGCACGTGGTCCGCAACGCCGTCATCGCCGCGGAGAACCGGACGTTCTACCAGGATCAGGGGATCTCTCTCAGCGGCATGGCCCGCTCGGTGTGGTCCACGCTCACCGGCCGCCAGCTCCAGGGCGGCTCGACGATCACCCAGCAGATGGTGCGCAACTACTACAGCGGGCTGAGCCAGGAACGATCCATCTCGCGCAAGCTCAAGGAGATCATGATCGCGCTGAAGGTGGATCGCTCCGAGTCCAAGGACTGGATCCTCGAGCAGTACCTCAACACGATCTACTACGGCCGGGGCGCCTACGGCATCCAGGCCGCGTCCGAGGCGTACTTCGCCAAGGACGTCAAGGACCTCACCCCCGCCGAGGCCGCCTACCTCGCCGCGGTGATCCAGCAGCCCAGCCGGTTCGCCAACCCCACCGGCACCGACCTGGAGGCCGCCAAGGCCCGGTGGCGCGCGGTGGTGAACGGGATGGTGGAGATCGGCGCGCTCACCCGGGAGGAGGCCGACCGGCTGACCTTCCCCACCCTGGCGAAGCGCAAGCCCTCCCTGTCGCTCGGCGGCCAGGACGGCTACATGCTCGCCCTGGTGCGGTCCGAGCTCAACCGGCACGGCTACACCGTCGAGGACATCGACCGGGGCAACCTCAAGATCATCACGACGTTCGACAAGCGGCTGATGCGGCTGGCGCGCGAGGCCGTGGAGGAGGTGCTGCCGGAGAACACCCCCAAGAAGGTCCGCACCGGCCTCGCCGCGGTCGACCCCGCGACCGGGGAGGTCGTCGCCTTCTACGGCGGCAGGTACGAGAGCTACCAGTACGACAACGCGTTCTCGGCGAAGGTCCAGGCCGGCTCCACGTTCAAGCCGTACGCGCTCGCCGCCGCCCTGGAGGAGGGGTACGGCCTGGCCACCTGGGTGAACGGCAACTCCCCCCTCCGGATCGGCTCCGACCGGATCCCCAACGCCGGCGGCAAGTCCTACGGAATGATCAACCTCATCGAGGCGACCCGGCTCTCGGTCAACACCGCCTTCGTCGAGCTGGGGCGGATGGTCGGGCTGGACAAGGTGGCCGCGGTCGCCGAGGCGGTCGGCATCCCGGCCGAGCAGCTCGCCGCGCAGCGGCCGTACCCCACGTTCCCGCTCGGCACCGCCTCGGTGAGCGCGGTCCAGCAGGCGGCCGGTTACGCCACCTTCGCCGCCGAGGGCGTCTACCACGCCCCGCACGTGGTCCGCTCGGTGGTCGACGCGAACGGGGTGACCAGGACGTTCTCCTCGCCGGGGCGGCAGGTCCTCCGCAAGGAGACCGCGGCGGACGTCACCTACGCCCTCGAGCAGGTGATCAACAGCGGTACCGGGACCGCGGCCCGTATCGGCCGCCCGGCCGCGGGCAAGACCGGCACCACCGACGAGTCGGCCGCGGTGTGGTTCGCCGGGTACGTCCCGCAGCTCTCGGTCGCGGTCAACATGTTCCGCGACGACAACAAGCCGGTGGAGATCCCCGGGTACGGCGAGCTGTACGGCGGCACGCTCCCCGCGCAGATCTGGCGGCACTTCATGAGCGCCGCCCTGGAGGGCGAGCCGGTCAAGGAGTTCCCGCCGCCGGTCACCTGGAACGGCCACTGGGGCTCCTACGCCACCACCGGCCCGCGGGAGCCGGAGGCGACCGAGGAGCCCACGGACGCGGCCCCCACGCCGGGCGCCGAGGACCGCGCCCGGGACGCCGGCGCGGACCGGTCCGAGCCGCGCGGTGAGACCGGTGGGGACGGCGCCGGTGACGAAGGCGACCGCCCCGGCGGCGAGCAGCCCGCCGAACGGCCCGGCGACGGCCGTCCCGGCGAGGGCCGGCCGGACGACGGATCGGGGGACCGCGGCCCCGGGGGCCGGGACGGCGGCGGCTTCGACCGCGGGGACGGCTGGCCCGGCCTGGACGACATGGAGCCGGTCCCGGGGTGGTAGGCGGGCCCACCACGCCCGGCGAACGGTTCGCCATCGCGGCCGGCGGGCTCCCGGCCGCCCGCGCACGGCCGGAGACCGGCGGCCCGCTCAGCGGGCGAGCTGCGCGCGCAGCTCGCGCGGGTCGGTCACCGGCGCCAGGCAGGTGAAGCCGCGGCACACGTACGCGGCCGGCCGGCCGTCGATCATGCCGCGCCCCTCGAGCAGCGGGACGTCCGCGGCGTCCCCCGTGCCGAGCGCGATGACCATGCCGGGGGAGCCGGACATCAGGGCCGCGCGGTGGAGCGCCTGGGTGCGCGGGTCGTCCCGCGGCCCGACGATCGCCACCTCGGCCGGGCCGTGCAGCGCCGCCTCGGCCACGGCGAGGCCCCAGCCGGCGAACCGGGCGAACCGTCCGGCGAGCCGGGTGACCACGCCGAGCGCGCCCTCCGCCGCCTCCCGATGCCGCCGCGAGCCGGTGAGCGCGGCGTAGGAGAGCAGCGCGCCCGCGGCCGCGAACCGGCCCGCGGGGGTGGCCTCGTCGACCGGGCTCCGGGGACGCTGGAAGAGCCGATCCCCGTCGTCCGGGGCGTCGTAGAACCCGCCCGACCCGTCGGGGAACCGGGTGAGCACGGTCTCCAGCAGGTCGCCGGCCCGGCGGAACCACCGGGTCTCGCCGGTCACGCCGTAGAGGGCGAGGAACCCCTCGGCCACGTTCGCGTAGTCCTCGAGCATGCCGGCCGCGGTGCTCGGCCGGCCGTCCCGCGAGGCGCGCAGCAGCCGGACCGGGTCCCCGCCGGCCACGTGGACCTCGTCGAGCAGCGCGGCCGCGCCCTGCGCGGCCTCGATCAGGTCGGGCCGGCGGAACAGGGCACCGGCCTCGGCCAGGGCCGCGATGGCGAGCCCGTTCCACGAGGCGACCACCTTGTCGTCCCGCTCCGGGCGCGGGCGCCGCTCCCGCGCCCGCCACAGCTCGGTGCGGACCCGCTGGAACCGCTCGTCGTCGTCCGGATCGGCGGGGAGCCGGAGCACGGAGGTGCCGTGCTCGAAGGTGCCGCTCTCGGTCACCCCGAACACCCCGGCCGCCCAGCGGCCGTCCTCCTCGCCGAGGACCTCCCGGAGCCAGGCCGGGGTCCAGATGTAGAACAGGCCCTCACCGTGCCTACCGTCCGGGCCGGCGCTGTCGGCGTCGAGGGCGGAGGCGAAGCCTCCCTCGGGGGTGCGCATCTCCCGGAGCAGCCATCCGGCGGTCTCCAGCGCCACCCGGCGGGCGAGGGGCGCCCCGGTCGCCCGCCACCAGTGGGCGTACACCCGCAGCAGCAGGGCGTTGTCGTACAGCATCTTCTCGAAGTGCGGCACGACCCACGCCTCGTCCACGCTGTAGCGGGCGAACCCGCCGCCGAGCTGGTCGTAGATGCCGCCGCGCGCCATCGCCTCCAGCGTCCGCTCCGCCATGGCGAGGGCCTCGGGCGAGCCGCGCCGGAGCAGGAACTCCAGCACCATGGACGGCGGGAACTTGGGCGCGCCGCCGAACCCGCCGTGCCGCTCGTCGAAGCTCCCGGCGAGGGTGCGCACCGCCTGGTCCAGGGTCTCCTCGTCCGGCAGCGGCCCGGACGGCGGCTCGGCCCGCTCGCGGAGCGCCTGCGCCAGCCGCGCCCCCTGCTGCAGCAGGGCCGGCCGGTCCTCGCGCCACAGCCGCGCGATGGCGCGCAGCAGCCGCTGGAACTGGTCCCGGGGGAAGTAGGTCCCGGCGTAGAACGGGTGGCCCTCGGGCGTGGCGAAGACGGTGAGCGGCCAGCCGCCCTGGCCGGTCATCGCCTGGAGGGCCTCCATGTAGACCGCGTCGACGTCCGGCCGTTCCTCGCGGTCGACCTTGACGTTGACGAAGTGCTCGTTCATGAGCCGGGCGGTGGCCTCGTCCTCGAAGGACTCACGGGCCATCACATGGCACCACGGAAGCGGATAACCAGTGGCAGGACGAGTACCCAATGGAGATGAGCACGGGCACGTCCCGCCTGGCCGCTTCGCGCATCGCCTCCTCTCCCCACGGCCACCAATCCACCGGATTGGACGCGTGCTGCTGAAGGTAGGGCGACATCTGCCCACCGAGCCGGTTCATACCACCCAGACTCTCACACGGCGGGGCGGAATGGCCCGGCCCGTGTCACACCGTGGGACGGAAATGGCCCGGGCCCGTCCCGATCCGGCCCGGCTGGCACGGCGGGCCG
>Ga0066871_100991_pt1 | contig 10915 bp, 10 predicted proteins | sample CeladaPassage60B_FD_62209 | JGI IMG/M metagenome (GOLD analysis project Ga0066871, IMG submission 62209) | Cellulose-adapted microbial communities from the Joint BioEnergy Institute, USA - Passage3 60B | ecosystem: Engineered > Bioreactor > Continuous culture > Unclassified | place: USA...
AAAAATCCCGCGCCCTCATCCTGGCGCGGGACCTTATGTTTCTTAACGACGGTTCCGATTGCGCAAAAAGGTGGGAATGTCAAGATTGTCGTTCGAATGAAAGGGACGAAGATCCAACTTGACATCCTCTTTTTCCAGTTTGCTGCTCGGCCGCTTGGGTTCCTGACGGTGTTCAAACCCAGTCGCAATCACGGTGACATAAATCTCGTCTTCCAGATCTTCCTTGATCACAGCCCCGAAGATCATGTTCACATCCTGGTCTGCCGCGGATGCGACAATGTCGGCAGCTTCGTTCACCTCATAAAGGCTGAGGTTTGCGCCTCCAGTGATGTTCATCAATACCCCTCGCGCTCCGTCGATCGAAGTTTCCAGGAGGGGGCTGCAGATGGCTTTTTTTGCTGCCTCCGTCGCCCGGTTCTCTCCCGAGGAAACGCCGATCCCCATCAGGGCCGACCCCCGTTCCGTCATGATGGTCTTGACATCTGCAAAATCCAGATTGATCAGCCCCGGAACGGCAATCAGATCGGAAATTCCCTGAACGCCCTGGCGGAGCACATTGTCCGCCTCCCGGAACGCCTGCAGCATTGGCGTGTTCTTATCCACAATCTCCAGCAGGCGGTCATTGGGAATCACGATCAGGGTATCCACTTTTTCCTTGAGCATGGCGATGCCGTTCTCCGCCTGCATGGCCCGACGCCGTCCTTCAAAACTAAAGGGACGCGTGACGACACCAACCGTCAGGGCTCCAAGGGACTTGGCCACTTCCGCGATGACGGGAGCTGCACCGGTTCCAGTGCCGCCACCCATGCCGGCCGTGACAAAAACCATGTCAGCCCCTTTCAGAATGTTTTCCAGCATCTCTCGGCTCTCTTCGGCCGCCTTTTTGCCGATTTCCGGGTTGGCGCCTGCCCCAAGACCCCGGGTCAGCTTTTCTCCGATTTGAATTTTATGTTCTGCCTTGGAAAGGTTGAGTGCCTGAGCATCCGTATTTACCGTAATAAATTCGACCCCTTTCACCCCGGCCTCGATCATCCGGTTGACGGCATTGCTCCCGCCGCCGCCGACGCCAATGACTTTTATCTGGGCCAGCGATTGGAAATCCAACTCAAACTCCAGCATCTTTGCGCCTCCCTCTCCTTTGTCGTAATCCCTCTCATTTGTCGCATAAAGATCAGATAAATTCACTCAGCCAATTCTTTACTCTTTCAAAGGGCGACCCCTTCCGAGCCCTCTTCTTCTTGCTGTTCGGTTTGGTCTTGCTCTCCACAGGAACGACCCCGGAAGTCCGGTAATGACGTTTTGCCACGTAAAGGATCATCCCGGCTCCATTCACGTATGCCGGATCCCGGAGGCCAACAAATTGCGGCTGGGCAATCCGCACCGTATTTTTTAAGACAGCTTCCGCCACTTCCCGTAATCCCGGAAGCGATACCACACCCCCGATCAGGACATAGCCGCCTGCCGGCTCCTTTTCCGTGAGCCGTTGAACCTCCTGCCGAATCAGGTAAAAAATTTCTTCAACACGCGGTTCGATGATATGGGCCAGGTCGGTTTGATTGAATTCTTCTTCGGATTGGCTGCCGATGCGCGGAACTTGGAACACCTCCGCATCGCTGGCGGCAGCGATCAGGGCATGTCCATGCGTCAGTTTGATGCGTTCGGCAACCTCCGTCTGCGTGCGCAGTCCGATGGCGATATCGTTGGTAATATACTCCCCGCCGATGGGCAGCACACTGGTCCTGGTCAAACCGCCGTTTTCGAAGACGGCAATATCCGTTGAACCAGCGCCCAAATCCAGCAGAATCACGCCCAGCTTTTTTTCATCCGCAGAAAGTGCAATCTCCGCTGCGGCCAACGGCATCAACACATATCCGCCGACCTGCAGCCCGGCACGTTCGATGCAGCGATGGAGATTATGTAACCAGGTTTTGGAACCCGTGATGATCGTGGCTTCCACTTCCAGACGAACGCCGATCATGCCCCGTGGATCGCGAATATCCCGCAGACCATCGACGATAAATTCATTAGGCACGATGTCAATAATTTCCCGATCCGGCGGCAATGCGATCACCCTGGAAGCTTGCAGGACCCGCTCAATGTCCGCTTCGCCGATTTCCCGGTCTTCGTTCGAGACGGCAACCACGCCATGGCCGGGAAGCAATTCGATGTGATTGCCGGAAATGCCGACATACACCTCATGGATTCGCAAATCCACCATCTGTTCCGCCTGCGCCACGGCCTGCTTGATGGATTCAACCGTCTGGTCAATATCTACAATGGCCCCTTTTTTGATCCCATTTGCTTCGGCCGAGCCGACACCGATCACCTGCACTGTATTTGAATGGTACTCGCCGATCATGACACGGATCTTGGATGTACCGATATCCAGCGAGATAATATAATCCAAGCTGTTCAAACAGTGGCACCTCCCTAAAGTCTACCAACCGCCACCCAAAGGTGCGGGAGAAAAACTCCTTCCAGATCTATTTCAACAACAGGCGGGAATTTCCTTTCTTCCAAGTAACGTTTTTTCAAACTATTTTTTTCCTGTCTTTCTCATGGGGCCGCCAATCAGACAAACGGTTGAGCAAGATCCGGCGGATCATCGCAAGATTGTTAAACAGGCGAACGCCGAAGACAAAGATCGCCGCCAAGTACAAATCGATTCCAAGCCGTTCACCCAAAAACGCCAAGCCGGCCGCCAGCAGCGTGTTGGAGAAAAAGCCGCTGGCAAACACGCGGACATCAAACGTGCCCTCCAGGTTGGCCCGCATCCCCCCAAAAACCGTATCCAAAGCAGCAAGCACCGCCACCGCCAGGTAGTGGCTCCATGCGGGCGGAATGTGAATATCTGAGCTCAAGCCGAGCAAAATGCCAATCAGCAACCCGGCAAGGGGTAACCACATGGTTTAATCACTCACTCTCTTTCAATCGTTTCATGTACTGAATATTCTGCTTTTCCTGGTAGGGAGGGACAATCACCCTTTCTTTTTTCTCAGGGGTGATCTCCAGCCCGATTTCTCTGAAAACATTGGGAATATCTGACACCTGGAGTGCGGCAAGCAAGGTGTCTGCATCGCCGATGATGCGAATCTCAAAAGGGAGAGCGACCGGATGGGTATTGACCTGAATGCTGTTTCCCACCTTCCGGATGGTGGAGTAGACGAGAAGGCGATAATTATTGATGGATATGGCTTTGGCCCCATTGCCATACAGTTCGTCAACCAACGCCCGGACATCATTGTCCAACAGTTTCTGATACACTTCCTGCCTCGCTTGCGAAGCGTTGATTTCCCGCCGGTACTGAGGCACATCGATGAGGAGAATCAGGCCAGGACCCTCCATCGTCGTCAAACCGGCCTGGCGCCGGGCTTCTTCCATCTCCCGATACATCACATCACTGATCTCTTCTTCATCGTTGCTTGCTCGTTCATACTGGTTTTTCAACATTTGATATTTAAAGATTTCATTGCGCAACTCCTGGTGTTTCCTGCGCTCATCCTGTATCTGGTTCCGCAATGTGAGAATCATATCCCTGGATTCACCTGTTCCCGGCTCAGCATGGCTTTGAAATTGAATGGCCAGCATCATCCCAGCGATGACCGTGATCAAAAAGATCAGCCAATTGGCAACCCGCTGATTGGATTTCATGTTGAGATGCTCCTTTTCCCTATTCTGGGGCGTCCGTTGAAGTACCCTCACGTTCCGAAGTGGCCTTTTTAAGCAGGTTGGGGGAGACCCGCTCTTCGTTGATCATGGCCGGAAGCTCCAGCTTGTCAACTTTCTTCATGTTCACCTCAATGCTCCAGTTTCTCAGGACATCAAGAATGCCTCCCGGAAGATTCATCGCCTTCTCCAGCACATCGGACGGGCCGATCGCCTCAATCCGAAACGGCGGCGCCATCTGCTTCCCGTTGACATAAATGACAGGCCCGATGCACCGCAAAGAAGATACGGGACCGAGCCGTTGTCCGTTGATCGCGACCGCTTCTGCCCCTGCCAGAAACAGATCGTTGACGACGGCACGCAGATCCTCGACATGGACCAGGTAGTTGTCCTTTTCTTCCGGGGCCGCCTCTTTTGCCATGGGACTGTCATTCAGGACAATCACCAGACCGGGTCCTGTCACCGGGACCAACGCCGCCATCATCCGCATCTTTTCCAACTCGTCATAAAGCAGCTGAATGTTTCCTTTATGTGTGGAAAGATTTTCTTCCATCTTGGCCGTCTCCGCCTGCAGGAGAGCAAGCTGCTCTTCCATCTTGCGATTCTCATCGCGGATGGCCAAAAGCTCCTCCTGAAGCTGCATCTCCGTCTCATTGTCGTATCGATGCTCTCCCTGCCGCGCCGGCTGTTTTTCGGAAAGCGTCACCTGGTTATATTGAAAAGCCAAAAGCACCCCAAGCAGCAAAAAAACAAACGTCAGGAGAACCTGCCCCTTTTTACTGCTGATCTTTTCTTGGGTTGTGCTCCTTTCCCCTTTCTGCATTTCCATCCGCAATCTCATCCTTTCCTGATAGTTGATACCAGGCCGCTCCATCGAGGTGCAGGACACCGTCCTTCAACTGTTGCTGCCGCAGGTATCTGGCAATTTGCGGATACAAAGGAAGTTGCTTTCCCAGTTCAGAAAGAGTTGTATGTACCTCAAACCCGTCTTTCATGTTCAAGATGACCTGTTCCGTCTCGCTTTTATCGGGATGGGGCTGAATGGAATGAACCTGGGCCAGGATGGATGGAGGCAATTTTTTTAACTCTGTGATCAGTTTGGGCAGAAGTTGGGCGTTTTTCCAATCGCGGATAAATGGCTTGTCTTTGAAACTTTCCTGCCAGGTACGATGCTGAAGAACGGCCCCGTTTTCAAGGACCACCAAGGGCCCTTCGGGCGTCTCCCAGTTTCCAATCCGTTGCCATTCCTTGATTTGGATGCGCACCGCATTGGGAAACTGGTAGATCAGCTCAACATGAGCCACTTCCGGCAGGGACTTGATTTGTTTTTCGATCTGTCGCTTGTGCAGCAAGGTTATCGTCGAGGCTTGATAAAGGCCGCTGGCTTCAACCACTTCTTCCGCTTTCAGCAGTTGGTTGCCGACCACCTCAACGGCCTGTATCCGGGAGATCGGCGATTGGAAGTAAAGAATGCACAAAAGGAGAATAAAAAAAAGAATGATGAACAGGATCATCCCTCGATTAGATGTCATTCGGGGTCGCTTCGGCCGATAGGGCAACAATTCATTCATGATCGTTCTTTTATACTCCTTGAATTATCCTTGTACTCCGTTTCAATGCCAGAGAAGCCATCAAGCACGACACCACAATACGCAAAGAAGCGATGTACATCTATTTCATTATACACCGCTTCTTTTCTTTCAATCTACCATTTTTCGCGAAATCTTTGCTCCCAACGGCTGCAGCATCTCTTCTATCCTTTCATAACCACGGTCAATGTGGTGAATCTGTTGTACCCTGGTGACTCCTTCAGCCACCAGTCCCGCCAGAACCAATGCGGCTCCGGCCCGCAAATCGGAGGCTTCCACCACCGCTCCGGTCAGTTGTTTGACGCCGCGTATGAAAGCTGTGTTCAAGTCCACATAGATCGAGGCGCCCATCCGGTTCAGTTCGTTGACATGCCGAAAACGGGCGTCAAATACCGTTTCCTTGAGAATGCTGACGCCGTCGGCGATGCTTAGAAAGGCCATCATTTGTGCCTGCATGTCGGTCGGGAAACCGGGAAACGGAGAGGTGGTGACTTTCTTGATCGCCTTCGGTCTTCCAGCCCCTTTGACGTATAACGCGTCATTCCCCTCTCTGACCTGGCACCCGGCCTGCTGCAGCAGCTCGATCAGAATCCGCACGTGATCAGGGATGACATTTTCCAGAACCACTTCCCCACAGGTCATGGCGCCAGCCACCATCAACGTGCCGGCAACAATCCGATCCGGCATCACCGTGTATTCAGCCGTTCTAAGCTTTTTGACCCCCTGTATGAAGATGGTATCCGTCCCTGCCCCCCTGATCCTGGCCCCCATCGCATTGAGAAAATTTTGTAAGTCCACGATCTCAGGCTCTTTGGCGGCATGGTGGATCACCGTTTCACCTTCTGCCAGTACCGCGGCCATCATCAGGTTTTCCGTGGCGCCAACACTTGGATAATCCAGGTAAATGGTCGTGCCATACAGGCGCGGCGCACGGCAAACCAGACGGCCGTTTTGCTGCCTGATTTCAGCTCCCATCCTTTCCAAACCGTCCAAATGCAGGTCAATGCGGCGTTCCCCAATGGCACATCCTCCTGGCCGGGAAACGGTCACCTCGCCAAACCGCGCCAAGAGCGGTCCCATGAGAAAAATCGAAGAACGCATTTGGCTCATCAGGGATTCCGGCACGACCGATGAGGAGAGCGAGCGCGTATCCAGAATGACGTGCCTGCCTTCCTGTTTGTTACGGATACCCAAAGATTCCAAAATCTGCAACATCGTGGCGATATCTGTCAACTGAGGAAAATCATGCAGAACGTATTCGCCACTGGCCAATACAGAGGCTGCCAGAATCGGCAATGCTGCGTTTTTTGCGCCGTGAACGCGCACCGAACCGCTGAGAGGTGTTCCCCCGTGAATGACAAACTCCAATGTCTCACCCCCGCTCCTCAATCCTCCCCCGCGATCTGCACCTCCGTCTTCAAGCGAACCCCAAATTGTTCGTACACCACTTCTTGGCAATAAGCAATCAACGAAAGTACATCCTTTGCGGTGGCGTTTCCTGTATTTACGATAAAGTTGGCGTGAACATTGGAAATCTGGGCCCCACCCATGGTCGCCCCTTTGAGGCCAGCCGCCTCGATCAAGCGGGCAGCATAATCCCCTTCCGGGTTGCGGAAAACACTGCCTGCGCACGGCATGTTCAATGGTTGGGTGGCAAGCCGTTTCTGACGGTATTTCCGCATCTTTTCCATGATGACGGTGCGATCAAGGGGCTGAAGGTGGAAGATGGCTTCACTGACAATACCCCGTTCCTTTTGCAGGCGGGATGTGCGATAGGCAAACCCCATCTCTTCCCGGGTATAACGCACTTGGCCATCCTCGTACAGCACTGTAACTGCCTCCAACACCCGCGATACATCTGACCCGTGAGCGCCGGCATTCATAAAGACAGCCCCACCCACACTGCCAGGTATCCCACCGGCAAACTCCAAACCGCTCAGGCCTTTCTGTGCCGAAAGGACGGACAGTCGGACCAGGGAGCATCCCCCTTCCGCAATCACCCGATGGCACTCAAACCGGATCTTGTTGAGCTGGTCAAGAGAGACAACAACCCCTCGAATCCCTCCATCACGAACCAGCAAGTTGGAACCCCGGCCAATCACAAACCAGGGGACAGCCGCCTCGCGAATATGCTTCATCGCCTCGACTAGCTTTGCCTGACTGGTTGGGACGACGTAAATGTCTGCTGGGCCGCCCACCTTCCAGGTCGTATGGTTGGCCATCGGTTCCTTTTCCAACACGAGGCCTATCTCCGCTTTTTTCAGTTGCATCGCCAATTCGTGCATGGAACGCTTACCTCCTGCCGGTGGTTATTATAGGAGTGCAACGGACAGGTTACACACAAGGTCAGAGGCATCGTGCTGAGTTATAGTATGCGGGAGCGGAAATCTGTGACACCTGCCTACCGCCGGGCAATCTCGATCAGGGCACGACAGAGCTTTTGACAGGCGTCGGGATGTCCCAGTTTTTTCGCCGAACGCCCCATCGCCTGAAGGCGTTCCGGGTGATGAAGCAATCCGGCCAGTTCCTCAAAGAGCAGCTGGGCAGATAGGTCCTTTTCCCGGATCATGACAGAGGCGCCAGCGTCCGTCAGCCAGCGTGCATTTTTCTCCTGGTGGTTGTTGGTCACATAGGGAGAGGGAATGAGAATCGACGGCAGCCCCAACGCCGTAATCTCGGACAGCATCGTGGCACCGGCGCGGCTGACAACCAAAATCGCGGCCGCCAGCACTTCAGGCATATTGTCGAGAAACGGAAGGATGGTCAGTTTCTTGCGGACAGAAGGGTTCAGGGACAATTGCTGCTCCGCCTGCCGGCGAATGGTCTCATAATGTACTTCCCCTGTCACATACACAAAATGAACGTCGGGCAAGGCAGCCAGTTGCGGAATCATGGCCAAAAAAGTCTCATTGATCGCTTTGGCTCCACGGCTGCCGCCGACCACCAGAACCAGTCTGGTTCCGGGGGGCAGTGACAAAGAAGCCCATCCTTTCCGGGGATCAGCTTGCACCACCTCAGAGGCTCGTGGATTCCCGGTCAATAAGAGGTTGGCCGACTTGCGAAAATGTCGCTCCGTTTCGGCAAAACTGAGCGCAATGAGATCGGCATACCGCGACAAAAAGCGGTTGGTCAAGCCTGGTACCACATTTTGTTCATGAATGGCGATCGGGATCTTCAACCGGTGGGCTGCGTACAAGACCGGGCCAGCCACATATCCGCCTGTTCCGAGTACCACATCAGGACGGAACGAACGCAAAAGACGCTTCGCATCACGCACACCCTGCACGAAGCGCTGGATGGTTTGCAGATTATATAGACTGAGTGAACGTTTGAACCCTTGGACCTCAATCGTTTCGAAGGGCAAGCCCGCCTTTTTGACAATGGCGTTCTCCAAGCCCTTTTCCGTTCCGATGTACAGGATTTGATTCTCGGGAGATTGCCGCAGCCATTCTTGCGCCACTGCCAGGGCCGGGTAGACATGTCCACCCGTCCCGCCCCCGGATAAGACCAGCTTCATCACAACATCACACCTTTACCCTTACACCCGGCAGTTGATTTTTCTCTGAACAGCCGCGTTAAAAAAGCCATTACTTGCGGATTGGAAAAGGCTGCGCATGCCGGGAAATATTCAAGAGAAGTCCGACCGCCGTCAACACAATCGTCAAGGAAGAACCGCCGTAACTCAAGAATGGCAGTGTAATTCCGGTCACAGGAAAAAGACCGGTCACGACGCCGATGTTGATCACCACCTGAATCATGATCATCGAAATGATCCCAATCGCCACCAAGCTCCCGAAAAAATCAGGCGCGTACATCGCCACGCGAATCCCCCGCCAGGCTAAAACGGCAAACAACAGGAGAACCAGCGCTCCGCCGATAAAACCGAGTTCTTCGGCCAGGATGGAGAAAATGAAATCGGTTTGCGGCTCTGGCAGATAGCCAAATTTTTGAATGCTCTTCCCCAAACCCAGTCCCATCAGTCCGCCTGGGCCAATCGCATAAAGCGATTGAAGCAGCTGATAGCCTGAACCGAGCGGATCCTGCCACGGGTCCAGAAAGGCGATGATCCGTTGCATGCGATATGGCGCCGCAGCAATTAAGGCGATAAAGGCAGCAACGCCCAAAACCGCCAGTCCGCCAAGATGCGCGAGCCGGCTTCCGGCAGCAAACAGGATCACCACGGTTGTCCCCATCAAGACCGTCCCCGTGCCCAGATCGGGCTGCATCATCACCAAAGCAAAAGCCAATCCCGACAAGAGCAATGCGGGAAACATGCCGCGAAAAAAACTGGGAATCCATTCCGGTCTATCCGACAACATCTTGGCCAGGAACAGGATCAGGCCCAGCTTGATAAACTCCGCCGGCTGAATGCTAAAGGCTCCCACCCCCAGCCAGCTTCGCGCTCCTCCGCGAACCAGGCCAACCCCTGGAACCAAAACCACAAGAAGCAGCAAAAAACAAATCAACAAAAGCCAGCCGGCCCAGCGCTTCCAGACCCAGTAATCGATGTTCATCATCGTATACATGGCCGCGACCCCTAAAACCGCAAACAACAATTGGCGCTTCACGTAATAAAAAGAGTCGCCAAACTGGTATTCCGACAAGATGGCGCTGGAACTGTACACCATGACCACGCCGATAGCCAGAAGGCCCAATACGCTGGACATTAACAAAAAATCAGGTGCTTTTTTGCGGCCTGCCATGATTCCCACCCCGCTTTCACAGACATGTCCCGCCTGGGAAACTACTAGAGCTTATGCACGGCTTGTTTGAAGATATTCCCGCGTTCTTCAAAGGAACGGTACATATCCCAACTTGCGCATGCCGGTGAAAGCAGCACCACGTCGCCCGGAGGGGTGATCACGGCTGCCAAATCGACCGCTTCCTCAACACTGCCAACCGTCGAGCAAAGACTGACACCTGCCCGCCGGCACATCTCAATGATCCGTTCCGAGGTTTCTCCATAAGCGATGACCCTTTTGACATGTTTTTGCACAATCGGGATCATCTCATCAAAGGAATGGCCGCGATCCAATCCGCCTGCAATCCAGGTAATCCCTTCCGTGAAAGAACGCAAAGCGGTGATGGCCGCGGTGGTATTGGTCGCCTTTGAATCGTTGTAATAGGCGACACCGTTCACCTTCCGGACAAATTCCAACCGGTGTTCAACGCCTGTAAAGGTGCTTGCGACGCGTCGAACAGCCTCAACCGGCAGCCCGTAAGCCACAGCGGCACAAGAGGCGGCCAGCAGATTTTCGAGGTTATGATCCCCTTTCAGCGCCACGTCACTTCGGGAAAACAGGCGCCTGCGTTGTCCGTCGGGTGGCTGCCAATAAACCTCCCCGTCTTCCAAATACACGCCGGGTGAGACCGCAGATCGGATGCTGAACCACCAAATTTGGGCGCCAATTTCCGGCGCCAGACGACCACTGACCTCCTGATCGGCGTTCAATACAGCCACATCATCCGCCCTCTGATTGGCAAACAACTTCAACTTGGCACGCGTGTATTCTTCCAGCGTCCCGTGATAATCCAAGTGAGCGGGATAAATATTGGTCAAAACGGCGACATCAGGCCGAAAATCCAGCGTCCCCAGCAATTGGAAACTGCTCAGTTCCACCACCAGCGTCTCGTCCGGCCGGGAATGAAACGCAACTTCA
>Ga0066871_100996_pt1 | contig 10853 bp, 10 predicted proteins | sample CeladaPassage60B_FD_62209 | JGI IMG/M metagenome (GOLD analysis project Ga0066871, IMG submission 62209) | Cellulose-adapted microbial communities from the Joint BioEnergy Institute, USA - Passage3 60B | ecosystem: Engineered > Bioreactor > Continuous culture > Unclassified | place: USA...
GGGGGCGCCCGGGTTGGTGTGGAGGCGGCCCGTGATGTGGTGGGTGCGCTCAAGGATGCCCAACAGCGTGCGAGCGACGTCCACCACCGTGGGTGTTCGCCGTGACTGCGCCGGTGCGCCCGCCGGGGCTGTGATGGTCGGTGCGGTCATCGCCCTCCTCCACGAGTAGGAGCATGCGTAACTCGGTGATGTCCGGGGCGCGGAGTGCGCGCCCGGTGGTGTGCTCGGCTACCCAGTCGCCGTGCCGGCCGCCGGGGAGAAGTTCCCGGTAGATCACCCAGCCGGGGAAGAAGTCGGCTTGGGTGATCTCGGCACACGTTGGCCATAAGCCGGGGTCGCCCCCGGGTGCGGGTAGGTTGTGCACGCATGCCACCGTAGGCGCGCCCCGGGTGGGGGGCCAGATGCGCACCGTGACCGTTTCGCCTTCGTGGAGGTGGAAGGGGCACGTTACGTGTCCCCCACCTACATGGGTTGGCCTAAATGGTCAGGTTGAGGAAGTCCACAAGGTCGCGTTGCGCGGGGGTGAGCGGCCGCGTGCGTGCTTGCACGAGCTCGGTGGTGACGTCCCGGGCGGCCTGCTGGTAGCGGAGCCACTGCCCGTGTTGGCGGCGCAACCTGGTGAGGACTTCGGTGGCCTTGTCGAGGTCACCTACGCGGACGAGTGCCCGGGCGCGCTCGAGGGATGCCCGGTTCCACGATGAGGGGTTCGTCCGGCCGGCGCCCTTGGGTATACGGGTGAGCGCTTGCAACGCCAGGTCCGGGCGGCCCTCGATCATGGCGTTCTCCGGGTGGAGCAGGGCGACGGTGACCGGGCCGAACCGGTACTGGCCGGCTAGGTCGTGTTCGCGGCCGAGCCGGGTTGCCGCCGTTTCGGCGAGGGCGAGGTACTCGCTCGCCTCCTCCGACCGGTTGTTGCGGATCGCGGCGGAGCTTGCTCGCATGAGGAGCCACCCCCACGCGGCGAGCTCGTCGGGGGTGGCTTTGGACATGCGCGGCTCCACGGTGTCGGCGGTGCGCGCGCAGAGGTTCTCGACCTCGGCGAACCGGCCCTGGCGGAGCATGGCCCACGCCTGGCAGGTGACCGCGGCCGCGGCTAGGGGGGTGTCGCCGATGGCGGCCGCGTCTTCGGCCGCCCGCTGCAACGCGGTCATGGCCAGGTCGTGGGCGCGGACCTGGATCAGGTACCGGCCGGCGAGGCCGAGGAGCGCGGAGCGGACCCGGCGCGCCCGCTGGTGGTCGGGCCCGTCGAGCGCGCTCACGTGGTAGTGGGCGGATTGGATCAGCCCGGGCAGCAGGCGGGCCAGGTCGTCGTACCGGTCGGCGTGGTAGATGTGGTTGGCCTCGGTGGCCGCGTCGGCGAGGCGGGGCAGGTGCACGTCGTCGTGGTCGGCGGTGCCGAGGGGGCGCCCGTCGAGCCCGACCGGGGGCAGGATCGCGGCGCGCATGTCCGCCAGAACCGCGTCATTGCCGTTGTCCACGGTCGGTGCCGGGCTGCCGGGGCGGACGAACCACACGGTGTGCACGCCGAGCGCCCTGGCGAGCGCCCGCAGGGTTTCCATGCGGGCGGTGCCCCCGCCCTCGATCTTCTTGATGACGCCGGTGCTCAGCCCTGCCCGGTTGGCAAGCTCCTCCTGGCTCCAGCCGAGCTGCTGCCGGAGTGCACGCAACTGGGCGCCTGGGTCGTCGTAACCGGTCATGGGGTGCCTCCCAGGGGGTGTGTTAGGTGCCGGGGAGTGTGACCACCTCCACGGTGGGGTCGATTGCGCGCACGCGGGCCGGTTCCCCGGCGAGCGCCGACCAGCCTCGGGTGCGGCACGCGAGCGCGACGTGCGCGGCGGGCACGTCCGGGGTGATGGTGCGGCCGGCCGCGAGTTCGCCGATGCGCCGGGCGGTGGTCTCGTCAAGGGGTTCGACCACGACCAGGGGGCTGGCGAGGAACAGGTTCAGCCGTTCGATGCCGGCGTGGTCGGTGTTGGCGTGGCCGTGGATGGTCTGCCACGCTTCGGCGAGTGCGGCCGCGGGGACGAGCAGGGTGACGCCGTGGACGGCCGCCCGGTGTGCGAAGGCGGCCGTGTACAGGGGTGTGGTGACGAGATCGACTAGGACGGCGGCGTCGAGGACCATCCCGGTGAGCTGGTCTGGGGGGTTGGTGGTCACGAGGCTTTGCGCATCCTCCCCGGCAGGCAGTGCTTGGCGATGACCTGGTCAGCCCACGCGGCGGCCTTGGGGTCCGGTTCACCGGTGAGCTTGCGCCACTCGGCGAGCCACCGCTCGCGGTCGAGCCGGGCGCACACGGTTTCGGCGACGTACTCGGACACCGACGGGATGGTGCCGGCGGCGCGCGCCTGTTCAAGCGCTTCGACGGCTTCGGTGGGCAGGGTGATCGTGACTTTCCTCGTGCGCCCACTTCTCGTGCTATCGGCCATACCGAGAGGGTACCCGCGCCATACCAGGGTTTGGCAGTGGTTCGGCGGACAAGGCCGAGTCACACGCGTGTGATTCCGTCGGCGTGTTCGACTGGCATTGTGAATCAGGGATCGCCATAATTTGGCGCCATGAGAGGCAGTGGACGGCTGAGACGAGGCCGAGGAAAGCCTGGGCCGGCGCCGAAGTGGGGGGAACCGCTCGTCCGGTTCCCGTCGAGGCTGCCGGAGGGCATGAGAGCCCGTCTAGAGGCTGAGGCCCGGAGGCTTGGCTGGTCGGTCAACGACGTGCTCGTGGCCCGGCTTGCCGAGGCGATGGGTTACGACCTGCCACCCTTGGACGCCCCACCGGGCGGCAAGGCGGGTGAGCAGGAGCCGCTTCCGCTGCTCGATGGTGCTCACGTAGCCGCGTAAGAGGAGGACGGCCATCCGGGGGCGGGTGGCGGAACCCCACAACCCCATAAGAAAGCCTTAGGGTCCCCGCGCTCTGCCGGCAAGCACTCGCGCGGAGACCCTGACAAGCCATCCCGGCCCGGCGGACTGCCGTGGTGCCACCCCCTGGCCCTTCTCGTGGGTGGCGTCCTAGCGGTCGGCCGCCGTGCCGGCTCGTATGCCTGGGAGCCATCATAAGCGCTTTGCTCCCGGGGCGGCTAGTCACGCCCAATTCGGTCGGCGTGTCGGCCGTGCCCGGCATCAGTGATCGACGCCTCACGGTGCTACAGGCCGTGCCCGAGGGGTCACGGCGTGCATCGTCGCAGGCAGGATGGATTCGCGCGGTCCAAGCGCACCCGGCGACCGCCCGGCTGCGCGCCGACGCCCACCGCAACGTGCTCGCCATCGCGTGGGTGCTCGCCCGGCACGCATCGTGGGCGTCCATGACCACCCGGCCCACGTGGGCGCGCATCCAAACCCTGACCGGCCTGTCACGTTCCACCGTCGCCCGGTGGATCGCCTTCCTCGTCCACCACCGGCTGCTCGGCATCGTCGAGCACGGGTCCACCCCCCGCTACCGGCCCGCCGGCGACGACACCACGGGAAACCGCGCGGCCGAGTACGTGCTCGCCACGCCTTGTGCTGTGGAGGAAACTCGGACCCCCACCAGAGTCCTCACAGATGAAAAACCTTCCCCGTCCCGGGCGCGCCCCGGCACGCTCGCACCACCGCACGTCACCCGGGACACGCTGTGGCCACTGGGGGTGACCCCAAAAGGGGCGAAAGGGGTAACCCTGGCGTTGGAGCAAATGCGAGCACGGTCGCTGGTGTTGCGCCGCATACGCGCCGACCGGTTGGCCCGCCTGCTGACGCCGTGGTTCCGCGCGGGGTGGACGCCGGCGGATGTGCTGCACGCGCTCGACTACCGCCCGGACGGCTCGCGGTGCGGTACGGCCGGCTGCGGTGCGGCCGTCGGAGAGCGGTGCGGTGCGGCCGTCAGGAGAGCCGTTCCAGGATCATCGCCATGCCCTGGCCGCCGCCCACGCACATCGTCTCCAGGCCGATGGTCTTGTCGTGGAAGCGGAGGCTGTTGATCAACGTGGTGGTGATGCGGGCGCCCGTCATGCCGAACGGGTGGCCCACCGCGATGGCGCCGCCGTTCACGTTGAGCTTGTCGATGTCGATGCCGAGCTCGCGGTAGCAGGGGATCACCTGGGCGGCGAACGCCTCGTTGATCTCGACCAGGTCGACGTCGTCGATGGACATCCCCGCGCGCTTCAGCGCCTGCCGGGTCGCGTCGATCGGGCCCAGGCCCATGATCTCCGGAGAGAGCGCGGAGACGCCCGTGGACACGATCCGGGCGAGCGGGGTGATGCCCAGCTCGGCGGCCTTGGTGTCGCTCATGACGATCACGGCGGCCGCTCCGTCGTTCAGCGGGCAGCAGTTGCCGGCCGTGACCGTGCCGTTGGGGCGGAACGCCGGCTTGAGCTGGGAGACGACCTCATAGGTCGTGCCCGGCCGCGGGCCGTCGTCCTTGCTCACCACCGTGCCGTCGGGCAGGGTCACCGGGGTGATGTCCATCTCCCAGAAGCCGTTCGCCAGGGCCTTCTCCGCGAGGTTCTGCGACCGCACCCCGAACTCGTCCTGCTCCCGGCGCGAGATGCCCTTGAGCGCCGCCACGTTCTCCGCGGTCTGCCCCATCGCGATGTAGATGTCCGGCAGCTCGCCGTCCTCCCGCGGGTCGTGCCAGCCGTCCACCTCGCCCTGGGCGGCCCGGGCGGTCCGGGCCTCGGCCTCGGCGAAGAGGGGGTTCTTCGTGTCGGGGAGGGAGTCGGAGTTGCCCTTGACGTAGCGGGAGACCATCTCCACCCCGGCCGAGATGAACACGTCGCCCTCGCCGGCCTTGATGGCGTGGAACGCCATCCGGGTGGTCTGCAGCGACGACGCGCAGTACCGGGTCACCGTGGTGCCCGGCACGTTGTCGAGGCCGAGCAGGACCGCGACCACCCGGGCCATGTTGTAGCCCTGCTCACCCCCGGGCAGGCCGCACCCGAGCATCAGGTCGTCGATGTCGTTCGGGTCGAGCTGCGGCACCTTTGCGAGCGCGGCGCGGATGATCTGGACCGTGAGGTCGTCGGGACGCATGTCCTTGAGCGACCCCTTGAAGGCGCGGCCGATCGGCGACCGCGCCGTGGCCACGATGACAGCCTCGGGCATGAACCTCTCCCTGCGTGCTCCCGGCCACCGGTGGCGGCCTGTTCATGCCTGAGGCTACCCATCGGTAAGGGACGGGCCGCGCTCAGGGACGAGAAGGATAGAACTTTGTACTGGTGCACAGCCTCCCGGCCCCTGCCGCGCGGCCGGACCGGTCAGCTGTACATCCCCGGGGCGGTCGGGGTGCCGTCCTTGATCGCGTGCAGCGCGCCCTTCTCGTCCCGCCAGAGCCGCCAGCCGCCAAAGCTCCCCGTGAACCAGGACGGCGGCGGGTTGGAGGAGCTGATCTTCTTGCCGGTGGCGAGGTCGAACTCGCACAGCGCCGCGATCGAGTAGAACCCCGGGGTGATCCCCTTCAGCGGGAGCGGCTCCGGGTCGGTGACGCAGAACGACCAGCCGGTCGCGCCCTTGACCGGGGTCGGCTCGCCGGTGGCGAGGTCGAAGACCGAGCCGGGCGCGTTCCGCTTGAGGAAGCCGAGCTTGTCCATGGTCGGCGGGAACGCGAGCCACCACCCGGTCCCCGGGATCTGCCCGGGGGTGATCTGCCCGAGCACCCGCCCGGTCTGCGCGTCGAGCCGGGCGAACCCGCCGTACTGCCCCTGCTCGTCCACCGGGCGGACCACCGGGGCGAACGCCGGGTTGCCGCTCGGGTAGACGCGGACCACCGACGGCCGGATCCAGTCCACCACGCCGTCGGCGAGCCGGACCGCGAACAGGCCGAAGGCCGAGGTCCGCCCGGTCCGCGGGTTCGTGTGCGGCGCCACATAGCCGACCAGCCGGTCCCCGGTCGCGCCGAACGCCCACCCGCCCGACAGGTCGACGCCCGGGCCGAGGGCCTGCTCGATCGGAAGCTGCCACTCGGTCGCGCCGTCCGTCAGCCGGCGCGACTCGAGCACGGGGTGGGAGGCGAGGCGGAGCACCACGACCCGGGACCCGTTCGACCACTCGACCTCGGCGATCCCGGGCAGGCGCCACCGCTGCTGCCCCGTCTTGGCGTCCAGCACCACCATCCGCGCCGAGGAGAGCGCGGTGTTCTCCGAGAGGCAGACGTACGGCCCGCAGCGCTGGGGCCCGAAGGTCGAGTGGACCGGCCGGGTCCACAGCTGCTTGCCGGTTCGCGCCTCCCGGGCCACCAGCGTGGCCTTCTGCCCCCGCCGCTGGGGCGGGTCGAGGGCGACCACCACGGCCTGGTTCGCGCCGGTCTCGACGATCGCCGGCGCCTGCACGCCCATGCCGGGCAGCCGCCCCACCATCGTCGCGGGCTGCGCCCACAGCCGTCTGCCGCTGGTGAGGTCGAGCACGACCGTCTCCAGCGTGCCGTCCGGCTTCATCGAGGTGGTCGCCGCGACGCCCGCCCCGGCGACGGTGCGGCTGACGACGTTCACCTGGGTGTTCACCCAGGAGAGCCTGCTGTCTTCGGATGAGGTTCCGTCGCTGCTGGAGCAGCCTGCCAGGGTCCCGCCCGCGAGCAGGGCGGTTAACGCGAGCTTCAGAGCGGGTCTCCGATGCGGCCAGGTCATGTCGCTCCTACGGGGGGTGATGGCCAGGCCGCGGAGAGTAACCGTGCTCAGGTGCTCGGCATGGGCCCGCTCCGCCGGCGCAGCAGTGACGCCCACCGTCCCTGTGGGCCGCTCTCCCGGCCGGCGACGCGGGTCGCGGTGACCTCGCTGCCGGACTCCTCCACGGCCATGGCCGCCAAGAGGTATTCGGATCCTTCGACGCGCCCGGGTTCCGGCTCAGGCCACAACCCCAACGCGGCGCATACAGACGGTAGCACTGCGTACGCGGCTTGTAGGTAGCCTTGCGCAGATGGATGGAAACGATCTGGTCCGAACATCTCCGCCGGGTTCGCCTCGAACTCCGGCCCGAGGATGTCGGCGAAGGCGACGGTCCGGCCGCCGGCCTCGATGACCGCGACCGTCTGGGCCGCCGCCAGGTGCCGTGACCAGCGCCGGGTGATCCACCGGAGGGGCTGGGCGATCGGCCGGACCGTGCCGAGGTCGGGACAGGTCCCGACGACCACCTCGGCCCCGGCCTCGCGCAACCGGCGCACCGCCCGCTGCAGGTGCCGTACGGCTTGCGCGGGCGGGGTGGCGTTGGTCACGTCGTTGGCGCCGATGAAGATGCATGCGATGTCGGGGTCGGCCTCGAGCGCCCGGTCCACCTGGCCTTCGAGGTCGGCGGAGCGGGCACCGGACCGGCCGAGCACCCTCAGCTGTACCGGCCGCTCCGCCACGGCGGCGAGGCCGCGCGCGATGATCACGGCGGGCGTGTCGTCGGGGCGCTTCATGCCGAGCCCGATCGATGTGGAGTCGCCGAGGAACGCCATCCTGATCGGCTCACCGGAGAACCCGAACTCCTCTCCGTAGACACCGTCGGACGGCGGTCCCTCGGCGCCGTGGGGACGGCCGACGATCTTGCGCGCTAGTTGCGCCTCTGCCATGAGCAGGCCGTACGTGAGAGCGCCGAGTGCGGTCAGGCCGCCTCCACCGAGGGCGGCCGCGGTGACGATGCGGCGGGCAGCTCGCGCCGCGCTCGATGTCCGAATCACCCGCATGTCCCCCAGGTCACGATACGGTTTGAAAAAGAAACTAGCCGAGCCGTCGTCACCATTCCGACTGCTCGGGCGCGGTCTGTCAGGCAAGCCCTCGGAAAACGAAGGTGGTCATCCGGTGCGCGTTCATGACTCGCTGATCGAGCTGGTCGGCAACACCCCGCTCGTCCGGCTGCGCAGGGTGGCGGCGGGTCTGTCCGCCCAGGTGCTCGCGAAGGTGGAGTACTTCAACCCGGGCGGGTCCGTGAAGGACAGGATCGCGGTCCGGATGATCGAGGCGGCGGAGCGCAGCGGTGCGCTCAAGCCCGGTGGCACCATCGTCGAGCCCACCTCGGGCAACACCGGCGTCGGGCTCGCCATCGCCGCCCAGGAGAAAGGGTACCGGTGCGTGTTCGTGTGCCCGGACAAGGTCGCGCAGGACAAGATCGCCGTGCTGCGCGCCTACGGGGCCGAGGTGGTGGTCTGCCCGACCGCGGTCCCGCCGGACCACCCGGACTCGTACTACTCGGTCTCCGACCGGCTCGCCCGGGAGATCCCCGGCGCGTGGAAGCCGGACCAGTACTCCAACCCGGACAACCCGGCCAGCCACTACCACTCGACCGGGCCGGAGATCTGGGAGCAGACCGAGGGCAAGGTGACCCACTTCGTCGCCGGCATCGGCACCGGCGGGACGATCAGCGGCACCGGCCGGTACCTTAAGGAGGTCTCCGGCGGCCGGGTGAAGGTGATCGGCGCCGACCCCGAGGGGTCGGTGTACTCGGGCGGCACCGGGCGCCCGTACCTCGTCGAGGGCGTGGGCGAGGACATCTGGCCGGCCACCTACGACACCACGATCTGCGACGAGGTCATCGCGGTCTCCGACAAGGACTCGTTCCTGATGACCCGCCGGCTCGCCCGGGAGGAGGGGCTGCTCGTGGGCGGCTCGTCCGGGCTCGCGGTCGCCGCCGCCCTCCGGGTGGCCGCCAAGGCCGGCCCGGACGACGTGATCGTCGTGCTGCTCCCGGACGGCGGCCGCGGCTACCTGTCGAAGATCTTCAACGACGAGTGGATGGCCGACTACGGGTTCCTCACCACGCCCAGCGAGGAGGGGCTCGTCCGGGACGTGCTCGCCGGCAAGCCGGGCGACCTGCCGCAGTTCGTCCACGTCCACCCGCACGAGACGGTCGGCACGGCCATCTCGATCATGCGGGAGTTCAGCGTCTCCCAGCTCCCGGTGATGAAGGAGGAGCCGCCGGTGATGGCGGCCGAGGTGGTCGGCTCCATCATCGAGCGCGACCTGCTCGAGGGCCTGTACCGGGGGAAGGTGCGCGCCGAGGACCGGGTCGACCTGCACATGTCCCCGCCGCTCCCGATGATCGGCGCGGGCGAGCCGGTCTCCCGCGCGGTGGCCGCGCTGGAGAAGGCGGACGCCGCCGTGGTCCTCGACGACGGCAAGCCGGCCGGGCTGCTCACCCGGCAGGACCTGCTCGCCTTCCTCGCCAACCACTGACCCGCGAACGGATACCCTCGTCGACATGAACCACGGTTTCGAGACCCTCGCGATCCACGCCGGTCAGGAGCCGGACCCGCACACGGGCGCGGTCGTCCCGCCCATCTACGCGGTCTCCACCTACAAGCAGGACGGCGTGGGCGGGCTGCGGTCCGGGTACGAGTACAGCCGCTCGGCCAACCCCACCAGGACGGCCCTGGAGGAGGCCCTCGCCGCGGTGGAGGGCGGCGTGCGCGGCCTGGCGTTCGCGTCCGGCCTGGCCGCCGAGGACACGCTGATCCGCACCGTCTGCCGCCCCGGGGACCACGTGCTCATCCCGGACGACGCGTACGGCGGCACCTACCGGCTGTTCGCGAAGGTGCTCGAGCGGTGGGGCCTCGCCTACGAGCCGGTGCCGATGGGCGACCTCGACGCGGTGCGCGCGGCCGTGCGGGACACCACCAAGGTGATCTGGGTGGAGACGCCCACCAACCCGCTGCTCACGGTCGCGGACATCGCCGCGCTCGCGGGCATCGCGCACGAGGCCGGCGCGCTGCTCGTGGTGGACAACACGTTCGCCTCGCCGTACCTGCAGCAGCCGCTCGCGCTCGGCGCGGACGTGGTGGTGCACTCGACCACCAAGTACATCGGCGGCCACTCCGACGTGGTCGGCGGCGCGCTGATCGTCCGCTCGACCGAGCTGGGGGAGCGGCTCGCCTACCACCAGAACGCGATGGGCGCGGTCGCCGGACCGTTCGACGCGTGGCTCGTGCTGCGCGGGCTCAAGACGCTCGCGGTCCGGATGGAGCGGCACTGCGACAACGCCGAGCGCGTCGTGGAGATGCTGCGCGCGCACCCGCGGGTGACCCAGGTGCTCTACCCCGGGCTGCCCGGCCACCCCGGCCACGAGGTGGCGGCGAAGCAGATGCGGCGGTTCGGCGGGATGGTGTCGTTCCGGGTCGCCGGCGGCGAGGAGGAGGCGGTCGAGATCTGCGGCCGGACCCGCCTGTTCACCCTCGGCGAGTCGCTCGGCGGGGTGGAGTCCCTGATCGAGCACCCGGGCCGGATGACCCACGCCTCGGCCGCCGGGTCGCCCCTCGAGGTCCCGTCCGACCTCATCCGGCTGTCGGTCGGCATCGAGACCATCGACGACCTGCTCGCCGACCTCGCCCAGGCGCTCGGCTGATCAGTACACCACCATCAGCACCAGCACGACGAGCCAGATCAGGGCGGTGATGCCGGAGAGCGCGGCGATCCGCCCGGTCTGCACCTTGGCGTCGTCCGCGGTGGACTCAGAGGAGAGCGCCCGGATCGCCGCGCGCTGATCGCGCTCGATGATCACGAGCAGGACGGCGGCGACCACGAACAGGGTCATCGAGATCGACAGGTACGGCAGGCCGAGGTCGGACCGGCCGAGCAGCGCCCCGAAGAGGAACACGCCGATGGAGAGCAGCCCGAAGCGGCGGGTCGAGCGGTTCAGGTAGCGGAGGACCTCGACGTTGCGGGCCCGGATGTATCGGGGCGTGATGCTCGTCACCGCGGTGAGGGGCCCCAGGGCGAAGATCGCGATGCCGATGTGCAGCACGAGGAGCAGCGTGTCGATGAAGGACATGGCGTGAGCGTATTCGGCGGCCACCCCGATCCCCAACGGCCGCGCGGAGATCGCTCCGGATGCCTCGCCCGCCGGCCCACCGCCCGCGCCCGGTGCGCCGGGCCGTCGCGGCTCCGTCCGTAGGGTGCCGCGCCCTCCCCGGCCGGCCCG
>Ga0066871_101010_pt1 | contig 10579 bp, 9 predicted proteins | sample CeladaPassage60B_FD_62209 | JGI IMG/M metagenome (GOLD analysis project Ga0066871, IMG submission 62209) | Cellulose-adapted microbial communities from the Joint BioEnergy Institute, USA - Passage3 60B | ecosystem: Engineered > Bioreactor > Continuous culture > Unclassified | place: USA...
ACCTATGCGCAAAAAGCGATCCAGCTGAAAGTCGGAGACTAAGCCCGCTGCCGGGGCAGACGGGTGAAGCGAAGCAGGCGGAAAACCAGCTGCACCAGGGGCAGCAGGAGAAGCAACAAATAAAAAACCGCCATCCAGTAGGCGCCAAACATCTCTATCAGCACGTTTTGCGTCCATCGCCCAAGCATAAAGGAACTGGCAACGGCGATAATGACCGCGATATAAACATATTTCAAAACCGTACCGGCTTTGGGACTGATCCAGCGCCAGCCGCTCCATCCGATATAGAAGACCAGAGCGGCGTACAGGAGAAAATACAACAGGCCGATGACGAGCATCATTGCGTTTTCCACTTTTGATCACCGGATGCCAGGAATTAACCGACCTTTCTGCGGAGGTCACAGTTTGGAATGATTATATCCAAATGGCACACCGGAAAGCAAACCGCGCAATGGGGATTTGACCCGTTATCCTGTCCGGTTGGACAAATATGGCTGGCGAACAAGAACCTCCGGTTATTTCCTGTGAATGGGAAATAACCGGAGGTTTTTCTGCTGAGCCCGTTCTTATTTGTTCACTTCAACGACCAGACCGTCGTACGCGCAGATCGCACCGAACTTTCCCACCCGCTCTTCCAGTTCTGCATGTGGGTAAACGCCCTGGTGGGAGAAGTGGGTGGCAATGACGGTGGTCCGGTCATGAATGGCGCCGGTTTGCCGCATTTTTTCCAGCATGAACCCGAAGTCGCTTTCGTTCAGATGTTCTTTTCCCGGCCGGTTCCTCCAGGTGGTGCCTTCCAGCACCACGGCGTCGAACGCCTGCCCCTGCAGGTCTTCCCATACGTGATCCCGGTACACGCCGCTGTCTGTACCGTACAGCAGTTTCACCCGGCCGTCATCAATGATGTAGTTCATCGCATCGCCGATGCGGCTGTTGTGTGTCGCTTCGATAGCCCGGACCGAATAGCCGGATACCTGAACAGAACGGCCTGGCAGAATGGGATGCCGGACGATGCCCGAACTGGCGTCGCTGCCTCCCGCCCGGTCCCACAGCGTCCATACGGACGGGCCGGCAATGACGGTCATTTCCGGCAGTTCGGTTGCCAGGCGAAACGGTTTGCCGCGCATTTCCATATTGATCGGGGTAAAATGATCCGAATGGCTGTGCGTGATCAACAGCACATCCACTTTGGTCAGGGAGATTCCGAGCGATGCGCAGGCCGGGAATATGTCCGGCCCGAAATCGATGAGCAAATCGTCGTTCACCAGAACGCTTTGCCGCTTGCGGATATTCCGTCCGCCGTTCGCTCGGGCATGCTCGCACACCTCGCAATCGCAGAAGGGGGAGGGGATGCCTTCAGCAGCCCCGGTCCCCAGAAAGGTTAATTTCATCGGGATCATCCCTTCACATTAAAGGTTTGACACACCTGGGGTTTGCCGCCCCGGTTACGGCGTCATCGGTTCGGCAGGTTCTGCCGATGTGAAGCGGAAGTTGTCAAAGTATAACGTCACCGGTTCGTTCTGCCGCCACATCCACAATTCAATGCCCCGCATCCGGGTCAGATCAAGATTCACGTGGCGGAGCGGAATGCGGATCGTCTCCGTGCTTCCGGCCCGCACGATCTGCATAAAGGAGTCGTCGGAATTTCCGTTCGTCTGGCTGAATTTCACGTAAAACTGCGCCGTTTCGCCGGGATTGTACACATCAAATTCGAGGGCTTCGAACCGCGACCAGTCCGCATCGCGAAAACCGGTTCCCGCGTGCCACAAGCGGATGTTCGGGAAATTGACATTCGCCCGGTACACGGCCTTAACCGAATGCGATCCCTGTGAGGCGTATTCATCGGACAGGCTCAGATCGACGGTGGTGGTAATGAAGCGGCTGACGTCTTCTGCCGTTTCCGCGCTGTTCAGTTCCACCGTGTAAGGCGCCTTGGTTTCGTAAACCGTCAATTCGCGGACGATCGTGCGAGTCTCACCGCCCTTGCTGACCGTGATTTCGATCTCATGCACGCCGGGAGCCAGTTCCAGCACCGTTGAGAACACGACGTACTTTGGCTGCTCTTCTTCCAGCGGAAGCGGGAGTCCGTTCAGCTGAACCGCTGCGCCGGGCTCGGCATATACCGACACCTTCCTGCTGGAGTCTTGCGGTTTTTGCACGGTGACCACCACCGGCATTTCCTGCGGCATCGAGACAATTTCCTCTGCCAGGGCCGCACGGACCTGATGCAGCGTTACCGGATTTTCTTCGTACGCTTTGATCTCTTCGTACAGCCGGTCGTAGAAAGGCCGCATGGCATCCCGCCAGGGGAAGTTCTCCGCGATGCCGAGCCGTTCGGCCGTTTCGCGCAAACGCTGTTCGTAGAGCCATAAATATTCGTAATCTTCCATGCTTTCCCGCAGCGTTTCCAGGCGGATCGTGCCGACGGGGCCGTCGATGCCCACTTCGGTGCCGGGGTAGAACAGGAATCCGTCTCCATTGGCGCCGGGGAATGCGACCGGATCGGTCCAGACATCCCGGCTGACATATTTCCCCTGGGCCGGATCGTATTTCCCGAACTGCGTCGTTGCCCAGTACAGCGTGCCTTCCACCCCGTAGTCATGCTGCATCCAGGCGAGCAGCCGCGTGCCGACCAGGTCGTCATCGATATGGTAGGACGGGTAGGGATGGACCGGCTTGACATACGTGTACCACCATACCTGATCGCCGGCCGCTTGCCGCTCCTGCGCGAACGCGCGGTCGAACTTGTCAATGGAGGGCACCCAGATGTCGACGTGTCCAACCAGTTCGTCTACCGGCTGAATCGTGACCAGGTGCGGCACGTCCGGTGCGGCTTCCTTCAAGGCGGCTTGGATCTGCTTGACCCGGTCGTATTCACGGCGGGACGGTTCATCGATTTCGGTCACATAGAAATAGGCTTTGTCCAGCAGTCCCTCTTCCCGCAGCCGGTCAACCAGCTCCTTGATGCGTGCCGTGTCCGGTTCCCCCTCGGCGGTGCGGTAAAACGGAAGCCGGTAGGCGGAGACACGGGGATCCAGCACATACTTCGGCGCTTGCTCCACATAGTGGTCGATGTCCGTGTCCGGGATCGGCAGGTATCCGGGAGTCAGCCGGTGTTCCACTGAAGCCCAGTAATATTTTTCGATGTACTTCCACGCTTCTTCGCCCGTCACGTTGCCGTGGGCTTCCTGGATCGGCCCGCCCCAGATGCCGAACGCGGTTTTCGCATGGCTCTCATCGGTCAGCTCGAAGTCCCACACGGTCAGTTCGATGGGGATGCGCACGGGATTGCCGGTTTCATGCAGTGTGATTTCTCCTGTATACGTCCCGGCCGGCTGCCCTTTGGGCACATAAACCTTGATCCAGATGCCCTGGTTGCGGCCAGGCTCCACTTCCAGCATGCCTTGCAGGGGGATGAGCGCATCCGGGTACCAGCCTTTCGGGTAATAGGGGGTCGTCGATGTTTTGACTTCAATGTAGTGCTGTTGAAACAATTGGATATGTTCCATCCCTATTTTGGCAGAACTTTCCGTATGTTTCAACTCGCTGACGGATACCTGGAGTTTGCGGAGCGGTTCGTTTCCTGTTTTCACGATGACTTGTCCGCTTTCATATTCGTTGCGGGCGGCGTAAAGCCGCATCGTCCGGTTGACAGGTTCGTCGGGGAACGGTTGGCCGCGCATCACCTTTTCCGTATTGGCCGGCACCCATACCTCAAACAGCGGTTCGGTTTGGGCGAACAAGCCGGCGGCAGGGAAGACCGTCATGGCGGCCAGCAAAACCGCAAGAATCACGGCGATCATTCTTTTGCTTTTCATCATTTCACTCCTTCCATATTCCAAACGGATGGGGATGATGCCGGGATGAAGCACGTTCTTGCGGCCGATGCAGAAGCGGGGCTCCTCCGCGCATTCAGGCCGGGGAGCCCTGCATTGCCATGCAGCCGTCAATTCTTGTAGCGTTCGTAAGCTGCGGTGTAGATTTCCATGTATTGGTCCAGTCCCATCTTTTCGATGGTTTCCACGTAATTTTCCCATTCGCTGAACGGGATCTTGCCGGTGATAAACTTGTCGGTCATTTCGCTGACATATTTGTTGATATCCGTATGCAGCGGATTGAAGACCTGCAGTTCCTCTGCCGTATACGTAAACGGCGGCCATACTTCTTCCGGCCAGTAGGGAGCGACTTTTTCGGCCGCGGCCATGCTTTCCGGCGTCGATTCTCCACCCTTGAATGTCTTGGCCGTCAGCATGGCCGGATACCATCCGCCTGCCCAGGACACGAACTTGTTCTGGTCTTGCAGGAATTCTTCCGTGTATTCCAGGGTGCCGTCCGGTTTCTCGATATAACTCAGGCCTTCGATTCCCATGAAAAACAGCTTGCTGCCTTCCTCACTGTAGAAATAGTCAATCCAGCGCACGGTTGCTTCCGGATACGGGTTTTTGTCCGTGATGACGAAAGCGCCCAGGTCAATGAGCGGAGAACGGGCTCTGGAGAAAATCCGGTCTCCGTATGGACCTTCCAGCGCATGGGCGCCGATAAAGTGTTCAATCGTGACACCGCCGATGGCATGCGGGCTGTTGGTTACCGACGATCCGACCAGCCCTTGGTCCATCAGGGCGTTCACTTCGGGTCCTGTAATGGTCAGCAGATTTTCGACCAGCAAGCCTTCGGAGTACAGCCGGTGCATGTATTCGAGCAGCTCCTTGTACCGCGGATGGGTCGGAATAAAACGCAGTTCGCCGGTCTCCGGATCAATGTCGACGCGGTTGTGCACGTTTCCGCGGTTCCCCAGTCCCCAGGCGCCTTTCAGTTCATCCAGCAAGGAACCGTAACCGCTGGCCGCATACGGGATCTCGTCATGTTCGCCGTTGCCGTTGATGTCCGTTTCTTTGACCGCCTTCAGGAACTGGTAAAATTCTTCGGTCGTCTCCGGCTCCTTCATGTTCAGCGCTTCGAGGAACGCCTGATTAATCCACAGCTTGGAGCCAATCAGCACCGACTTGAATTCCGGATCGTAAAAGGTCGGGAATCCGTAAATATTTCCGTCCGGCAAGGTGATCCCTTTGCGGACGTCCGGGTTTTCATCCAGCAGTTTCTTGAAGTTGGGCGCGTATTCCTCGATCAGATCATTGAGAGGAATAAAAATGCCTTGGGAGCCGTAATTCATCAGATCGGCCGCCGACAGCCGCGCCGTATGGAAGGCGTCCGGATAGTCGCCGCCGGCCAGCACCAGATTGCGTTTTTCCGCCAGGCTTTCCGCCGGCGTCAGCTGGAAATCGACTTCAATGTTGGTCATCTTCTGGTATTCCTGCCAGACCGGAAGGCTGTTCCAGTCAGCCGGCGCGGACGCCGCCTTGCCGGCAAAGAACGTGAGTTTGATCGGCTCCTCCACAATGGGGAACCCTTCCTTGTTGACAACGGGTTTGCCGCTGTCCGTTTCTGAATTGGCGGACGAGTTGTCCGAATTGGCATTGCCGCCCGGTTCGGAGCCGGATTCGCCGCTGCAGGCTGCCAGCAGGACGATCAGCAGGCAGACAATGATCCGGGAGACCCGTCTTTTGATCTTCATGCTTCTCTCCTCCTTTGGACAATGAATGGTTTTGCGAACAAAGGCCTAAAATCAGCCCTTGATTGCGCCAATCAGCATTCCTTTGACAAAATATTTTTGCAAGAACGGATACAGCATGAGAACCGGCAGGTTGGCCACAATGACGATCGCATACTTGATCGCTTCCGTTTCCATCAGATACGTCTGGGTGGATGCGGTCATGCTGCCCGCCATCTGGTCCACTTCGGACTTGATCAGGATTTCCCGCAGAAACAGCTGAAGCGGATACTTTTCCCGGTCGTTGAGATAAATCAGGGCGTTAAAATACGAATTCCAGTGGCCGACGGCATAGAACAAAACCATCACCGCAATGATCGGCATGGATAAGGGAAGCACGATGCGCAGCAGCGTTTGAATATTCGAACATCCGTCGATCGCCGCGGACTCCTGCACCTCCGCCGGGATGCTGGTCTGGAAAAACGTCCGCATGATGATGATGTTCCATACCGAGACCGCACCGGGCAGGATGAGCGCCCACATCGTGTTGATCAGACCGAGATCCTTCACCAGCAGATACGACGGAATCAGCCCGCCGCTGAAAAACATCGTGAACACGATAAACCAGGTGATGACCTGCCGGCCGGCGAAATCCCTGCGCGACAGCGGATACGCGGCCAGAATCGTCATGACCAGATTGATCGCCGTTCCGACCACGGTATACAGGATCGTGTTGGCGTAACCGGCCAGGATTTCCGGATTGGAGAAGATCCGCTCGTAGCCGACAAAGGAAATCTTGGTCGGAAACAGCCACATGTCGCCTCTCAATACGGTCAGCGGGTCGCTGATCGAAGCGCTGGCAACGAACACCAGCGGATACAGGATGATGACCAGCACAATGCTCAGAATGACATAGACCGCAACACCAAAGGCACGATCTGCTGCAGTTTCTCGCATGGACGATCCTCCCTGTCACCATAAGCTCGTTTCGTTCACTCGTCTTGCCACCGCATTCACGATGACCAGAAGCAGGCAATTAATGACGGAATTGAACAAACCGACTGCGGTGGAAAAGCTGTATTCCGCGCCCAGGATGCCCCGCTCATAAACGTAAGTGGAAATCACGTCGGAGCTCTCAATATTCAGCGAATTCTGCATCAGATAGATTTTTTCAAAACCGACGTTCATCATGCTGCCCACATTCAGAATGAGCAGAATGACGATCGTGGGGAGGATCCCCGGCAGATTGATGTGCCGGATCCGCTGCAGTCTGCTGGCACCGTCGATTTTGGCCGCTTCGTGCAGGGCCGGGTCGATGCCGCTCAAGGCGGCCAGATAGATGATGGAACTCCAACCCATGCCCTGCCATACCCCGGACAGGACGTAAATGGTTTTGAACCATTCCGGCTCTGTCATGAAGGACACGGGTTCTCCGCCGAAGGCCTGGATGATGCGATTGACGATGCCGTTTTCCGGATCGAGAAACATGAGAATAAGCCCGACCATGACCACTGTGGACAGGAAGTGGGGCGCATAGGTGACGGTCTGCACGAACCGCTGGAAGCGCCGGTTGCCGGCCTCGTTGATCAATAGTGCCAGCATAATCGGAACAGGAAAGGCCACCGCCAGTTCATACAGGTTGATGAGAACGGTGTTCCGAATCAGTCTCCAGAAGTAATAGCTTTCAAAGAAACGTTCAAAATGAACAAAACCTGCCCAGTCGCTGCCCCATATGCCTTTGGCTGCAATAAAATGCTTGAATGCGATCTGCACGCCGTACATCGGGATGTAGTGGAAAATAACAAAATAGGCAATGACGGGGGATATCAGCAAATACAAATCCCAGTTCCTGCGGAACGACCGCAGCAGTCTGGTTCCCCGCGAAGGCCTGGTACCCAGGGACCGGGTTTCGACGGCGGATTCGCTGTTCAATGCCTATTCCCTCCTTGCTGCAATGGAATAAGCCTTTGTTTGTCCAGCATCCAGGGTTCCGGCTCCTTCACCATCACCACCTTGCCGCCGGAACGCAAAGACTCCGTGGCGGCGCAACCGACCGCGATGCTCATGCGTCCCGCAACCGCATCGGCAACCGGCTCTTTGCCGTCCAGAACCATATTGACGAAATCTTCGCAAATTTTCGGATCTGCGCCGTTATGGCTGCCTTCCGCCTTTTTGATCTCGTATACCCGGTCAGCCAGCTCTTTCCAGGTGTTTGATTTGCGCGTTTTCAGGTACACTCTCTGCGTCAGCTCATCGTTTTCGATGCGGCCGTGGGTGCCGATCACGGTATATTTCCGCTGATAGTCCGGAGTAAAGTGGCACTGCATGTAAGAGGCCTTGATGCCGCCTTCCAGTTCCATCAGCACCATGTTGTTGTCCTCGACGTCAATCTCTTCCCGGAATGCACACTGAACCAGCGGTCCGCTGCGGTATTCCGGGCAGCTGTTTTTGTCGGGGCAGGACGGACAGGTCAGATCGTTCGGTTTGCCGCCGCCGAAGTAATCCAGCCCGCCGAAGGCGCTGACTTTTTTCGTATAACGGCCGGCAAACCAGTGGATCAGATCGATGTCGTGGGAAGCTTTTTGCAGCAAGAGGCTGGTCGTATTCTTGGAATTCGCATGCCAACTGTGATAATAGTAATCGCTGCCCAGTCCGACGAAGTGATGGACCCAAACGGCTTTCACTTCGCCGATGTCCCCGGAATCGATGATGTCTTTCATGGTCTGGTACATGTTCATGTACCGCATATTGAATCCGATCATGAAATGTTTGCCCGACCGGCGCCAGGCCTCCAGGATCCGGTCGCACCGCTCTACCGTGATCGCCAGCGGTTTTTCGCAATACACGTGTTTCCCTGCCGACAGGGCGGCTATGGCATGTTCGTCATGGCAGTGGTCGGGGGAGGTGATGACGACGGCGTCGATATCTTTCCGTTCAAGCAGTTCCCGGTAATCGGTAGTCACGAACGCTTCCGGATTGATGCGTTCCCGGAACTTGACCAGGCGTTCCGGGTTCAGGTCCGCGCCTGCCACAACCACCGAACGGCCGTCCGGTTGATGAAAGTATCGGGTGAAACCGGACCGCCAGCCGAGTCCGATCACCCCGATGCGCAGCTGTTCCATAAACATCTCCCTCACTTTCCGATGGGTTCTTCCCGGCGCACAACCTCGGAAGACTGTCTGGTGATGAGTTTGAACGGCAGCACCATTCGGAACGGAAGCGGGTTCAAGCCTTCCAGCTGGTCCGCCAGCACTTTGGCCGCCATCATGCCCATCTCCAGCTTGGGAATATGAATGGTGGAAAGCGTTGGCGAGGTAAACTGGGATACCTCGATATTGTCCAGCCCTACAAAGGCCATGTCACGGGGAATTTGCAGCCCGGCATCCGCGCAGGCCCGCATCGCCGATATGGCCATCATGTCGCTGGCGGCAAAAATGGCGGTCGGGCGGTTCGCCGGGTTCTTCGCGAGCAGATCCCTCACAAGAGTGTAGCTTCGGCCCACATTCCATTCCGCGTTGAGGATCCAGTCCGGATCAACGGCCAGTCCCGCTTCTTCCATGGCGGCTTGAAACCCGCGGAACCGTTTTTCCAGTATCAGGTTGCCTGCCCGTCCGGTTCCTCCGATAAACCCGATCCGCCTGTGGCCCCGGTCGATGAGATGGCGCACGGCCGTTTTTGCCGCTTCTACCCGGTCGTACAGGACGACGGGGATGTCAGGGTCGGAAATGTCTATGCCGACGACCGCCGGAACGGTCTTTTTGATGAAAGCGTACGTGTCCGACGGAATCCCCTCCACGATGATGATGCCGTCCAACCGGGCGTCCTCCAGCAGCTTCCGCATCACGGATTCTCCCTGCAGTTCTTCCATGGATGCGGTGAACACCAGCACACAGCCCAGTTCGGACAATTTCCGCTCGATTCCGGCCAATATGGGGGAGAAGTAGGGATGATTGTACCGGTTCTGGGGGACCGACACGATGCAGCCGACCCGGCGTGTTTTTCGTGTTTTTACCGAAGGACGGCCTGTCCGGCCCTGCGATCTTCCGGCCGATCCTGCCCGGACGTAACCCAGTTCTTCCGCTGCTTTCAGGATCTTCTCCCTGGTCGCCGGACTGATATGCCGGCTGGAATCGTTGTTCATCACCCGGGAAACGGTTGAGATCGAAACGCCCACGCGATCGGCAATCTCTTTCAGGGTTGGCATTGCGATTCTCCTTTTTGATTATGAAAGAGTGATGCGCAGGCATACTGCGCACCCAAACGCAAATTTTGGGCTGCAAAGATTATGGCGCCAAATTGTTGGAAAATTTACATAAGTCATTTTAACAGTAATATCGGGAATTGTCAAAAAAAATTTCGCATTTTTATTTTGATTTTTTGTAAATTTGGGCCCAAAATGGATGGATTCCACGGCGGGTGCCAGCAAAGTAAAAAAATGGTGACACCGATTGAAAAATCAGTCTAATATATTTTTTGATTGGTCTGACAACAGACAAGTTTCTGACAACAGTTTGAGGGTATGCAAAGGATGGGCTCCGATGTTGAAACCGTTGAAAAGAAGGAAACTGCATGATTCGATCACAGAAGAAGTGTTGAAATTTATCGAAGACAACAGGCTCCAGTCGGGGGACCGCTTGCCGTCCGAACGCTTTTTTTGCGAGCAGCTGCAAATCAGCCGGGCATCCTTCCGCGAAGCGATGAAGATGCTGGAAAGTTACGGCGTCATCGAAATCCGGCCCGGAAGCGGCATGTATGTGAAAGCGGAGAAAACGCTGCTGGGGGAACTGGCCAGTTTCAAGCTTCATCTTTCCGCAGAGAAAAAAGCGATTCAGGATATCCTCGATGTTCGCGAGTTGATGGAACAATATGCGATTGATCAGATCATTGCGCTCAAGCCGCAATGGATCTTGGCTGGGGCCGGTTCCGGGTGGATTGGAACGGGGAGCCGAAGCGGCTGTATGCGTTCGTCATGGTGTTAGGCTACTCCCGCATGATGTACGTCGAATTCACGGAGGACGAAAAACTCGAAAC
>Ga0066871_101012_pt1 | contig 10542 bp, 7 predicted proteins | sample CeladaPassage60B_FD_62209 | JGI IMG/M metagenome (GOLD analysis project Ga0066871, IMG submission 62209) | Cellulose-adapted microbial communities from the Joint BioEnergy Institute, USA - Passage3 60B | ecosystem: Engineered > Bioreactor > Continuous culture > Unclassified | place: USA...
CAGAAAACGCAGTCCCTTTTCAATCTCCTGGCTGACTTCCGGAATGGTCTCCTGGCGATACGCCTGTTCCAGCGCCTGCTGAACCCGCCTCCTTACCGCCTCTTCCTGGCCGGCCGCGATCTTGCCCACCGCCCAAGCGGCTGTCCCACGGATGACAGGCCGCGGGTCTTCCAGCTTTTTCAGCAACAACGGGATCGCGCTGGCATCCCGGTAATGGGCCAGTGCCAAGATGGCGTTCCGTTCCAGCGGCTTTTTGCCACGCCAGCTGGCGGCCGACATGCCAAACCGCTCGCGAAACATGCGGTTGTTCATTTTCAGGATGGGTTGCAACAGCGGCTTGACCACCTCCGGATCGGGCGCAAATGCTTCCTGATGGGTGAAGTTAAGCCCCTTGTTGTAGGGGCAGACCAGTTGACAGGTGTCGCACCCGTACAGCCGGTTGCCGATGATCTCCCGATACTCCTCTGCCAGAAAATCTTTCGTCTGCGTCAGATAGGAGACGCACCGTTTGGCGTCCAGTTGCCCGGGCGCCACAAGCGCCCCGGTGTGGCAGGCGTCGATACACCGTGTGCATTCGCCGCAGGACTGGGTGATGGGAATATCCGGGGGAAAAGGCAGATTGGTCAGCATCTCGCCAAGGTATACCCAGGAGCCAAACTCCGGCGTGATGATCGCCGTGTTTTTGCCGCTCCAGCCAATTCCGGCCCGCTCTGCCACCGCCCGATCGGACAGGGCGCCTGTATCCACCATGATTTCGGTTTGAACTCCCTCTACCCTATGGCGAAGATAAGCGGCCAGCTCCTCCAGTTTCCGGCGCAATACCCGGTGGTAATCTTCCCCCCAGGCCGCCCGCGCGAAAAAGCCCCGGTACGCGCCCTTGCGCGAGGCAGGGGGATGGTCCATCCGCGTCGGATAGGCCAATGCGATGGCAATAATGGATCTTGCCCCCGGCATCAGCAGCTGCGGATTGGTACGCCGCTCCAGATCGGGTTCTTCAAAACCCGACTCATATCCCAGCTCGCGGTGCCGCACCAGCCGCTCCTTCAGCTCGGTAAACGGCTCCGCTGAGGCAAAGCCGATTTTGTCGATGCCGATGGTTTTGGCATAGGCTTTCAGCTCCTCCTTCAAAGCCGCCCACCGCCCGGCGGCCCTGCCGCTTTCGGGGCTACATGCAGGCGTGGTGTGCCCGTCTTTTTTTTCCAAACCTTTTCCCCCCTTTCCCTCTGCTTCCCCTGCCGCGCCAACGTCACTTCGGAATGGCCGCCACGGCCAGCTGGTCACAACGGTTGTTCCAGGGATTGTCGTGATGCCCCTTGACCTTGCAAAAACGAACCTCATGGCGTCTGGTCAGGGCCCAGAGCTCCTGCCACAAGTCCTGGTTTTCTACCGGCTGCCGCTTGCTGTTCAGCCAGCCGTTGGCCTGCCACTTTTCAAGCCATCCCTGTTGAAAGGCGTTGACAAGGTAGGCGCTGTCGCTGTAGAGCACGACACGGCAAGGCCTTTTGAGCTGTTGCAAGGCTTTGATGGCCGCTTTCAGTTCCATCCGGTTATTGGTGGTCTTGGGCTCGCCGCCGGAAATCTCCTTTTGATGATTCCCGTACAAGAGAATGGCGGCCCAACCGCCAGGTCCCGGGTTGCCCGAACAGGCGCCATCCGTGTAAATGACCACCTCATCGCCCGAAAATTGGCTTCCCGACACGGCCTCTCCTCCCTATCTCTCACTCGCCCGGATTCGCAGGCTGCGCAACCGGTTCACAGCGGCCGCCATCTCCATCCGCCGCGGCCAGGCCAAATCGCCCGGATGCTGGCCGCGATAAGGCGAGAGGAAGTCCAGTCCTTCCCGGTGAAGCTGCTTCTCCACCCAGTCTATGCACTCGGCCACGCTCCGCTGTCCATTGGCCACCTGCTTCTCCAAGATCCGGAACACCTCAGCCAAGGCCCGCGTCTGACTGGGATCCACCAGCTGCTCAAGCCCTCCCAGATCGACCGTCTCTTCTCCGTACACGATGGTATGCAGTCCCTTCGCATCCACTTTCTCCCTGCGGCCGCGACGGGCATCGAAACTTTCCGGAAGGATCATGCGCTTCGGCGGGCTGCCGAAATGCTGGCCGCCCTCCTGCCGGCGGTGGGTCGGAATGCGGGCGGCAATCTCCTTGGCCTCTTCTGTGACGTCATAGGGCCGGTAGGTTTCCATCTTGATCACCCGGTCAGCCACATCCAGGTAGTCTCCCGAACCGCCCAGCACCAGAATGGTGGACACCCGGCGTTCTTCGTACAACTGCCTCACCTTGTCAATAAACGGGGTGATTGGCTCCTGTTCCTTGGCCACCAAGGCCTGCATCCGGGCGTCCCGGATCATGAAGTTGGTGGCGCTGGTGTCCTCGTCCATCAGCAGCAGGTCACACCCCACCTCCAGGGCTTCCATGATATTGGCCGCCTGGGAGGTGCTGCCGCTGGCATCTTCCGTGGAAAACTGCCGGGTATCCTGGCCAAACGGCAAGCGGTTAATAAACGGCGATATATCCACTTTCTCGACGCGCCGGCCATCCTCTGCCCGGATTTTCATCGCCCGCTCCCGCGTGATCACATATTCCCGGCCGTCCCCGCGTATATGGTTGTAGACGCCCCGCTCAATCGCCTTCAGCAACGTGCTTTTGCCGTGATAGCCGCCGCCGACGATCAGGGTGATCCCTTCAGGGATTCCCATTCCTTTGATCGTCCGCCCTTCCGGCAGATCAATCGTCACTTCCAAAGACGGCGGTGAGACAAAAGGGATCACTTTTCCCTTCAAAGGACGGTTGCTCACGCCGCTTTCCCGCGGCAGGACGGAACCATTTGCGACAAAAGCCACCAGCCCCCGCTCTTTGAGCGCCTGCCGGATCGCCGCTTGGTCATCCGCCAGCTGCAAGTGATCCAACAGCCGCTTTTCTTCCAGTGAAGCGCGGAACAGGGCCTGCCTGCCGATAGACGGCACGTCTTCGCAAAGCATTTCCGCGGCCTCCCGTCCGAGAATCCGCCTGCCGGCCGCGGGCAATCCCACCTTCATCCGCAGTTCGACATACTCTCTGGTCACCTTGACCGCTGTCCGGGGCAGGATCTCCTGGCCCGGTTCGTCGACGGCGAGCATCCCGCTCTTGCCACTGCCCCGCCGGGTCTGGTATTGCCGGATTGTCCTGGCGGCGACACGGGCCAGAAAATCCTCAAGCGCTATCCGGCGGTGAACAGACGCATCCCATTCTTCCGGCATTCCGGAGGCTGCCCGTCCGACACGCAGACGGATGCGCGAGGGGCTGGCAAACGGATCGCCTTGCACATAATCGATGAACAAGGTGAGCTCCCCATCCGTATAGGTCCCCTGAATCGACTTGTATGCCTTGTATCCGCGTCCGTCTATCTGTTCCAGAAGCTGTTTCAACCTTCTCATCGCCGGTGTCGCATCCTTTCACGATCGTAACCTGACAACGAGTATACCATGTTTCGGCCCTCAATCCCACTCCGCCATCGGCCATCCAATCAACCGTCCCGAATAAAACAGTCCCGAACGCAAGAACCGGACATCTGCACATCGTTCCAACTTCCATGATGCGATGGATCATGATGCCATTCGGTATTTGGTATAATGAGGTTTGAACAATGATGTGAGGTGAAACGCCCGTGAAGATCGACTGGCAACGGGAAGTGGAAAAACGTAAAGACGAGCTGTTGGAAACGGCCATGCGGTTCCTGCGCATCCCCAGCGTCAAGGATGAGGAACGTGCCGCGCCAGGCGCACCGTTTGGCCCCGCAATTCAGCAAGCGATGCAATTTATCCTGGAAGAATGCCAAAAGATGGGGCTTGTCATTCGAAACCTGGACGGCTATGCCGCCCATGCCGAAATGGGACAGGGACAGGAACTGGTCGGGGTGCTCTGCCACGTCGATGTCGTTCCGCCCGGCGAGGGATGGACCACTCCTCCTTTCCAGCCGGCCCTGAGGGACGGCAAGCTTTACGCCCGCGGCGCCCTGGATGACAAGGGGCCGACCGTTGCGGCCCTGTACGCGTTTAAGATCATCAAAGAGCTGGGGTTGCCTTTGTCCCGTCGCGTCCGCCTGATCCTCGGAGGTGATGAGGAGAGCGGCTGGCGCTGCATGGAACGCTATTTTGCGGAAGAGGAGATGCCCACCTTTGGCTTCGCTCCGGACGCCACGTTTCCCATGATCTCCGCCGAAAAGGGGATTTTCGACCTTTATCTGCAATACAAACCGGACACGGACTCAACCCCCCGTCCAACGGAAGGCGAAACGGCCAACATGGTACCATCTGCGGCAGAAAAGTGGACAGGCCAATCCACGGGCCAACCCGCCACGGAGCAATCCGGATTGAAACTGGCGGCGTTTCAGGCCGGCCAGCGTCTGAACATGGTCCCCGCCATGGCGACGGCCCGAATCTCCGGCCCGCTGGCAGCACTGGACCGCCTCTTGAAGCGGTTTGAAACCGACATGGCCAGCCTCGGAAAAGGGGAGGCCAAATTGGAAAACGGCTATCTGTCACTGACCTGCTTCGGAAAGGCGGCCCACGGCATGGAGCCGGAGAAGGGAATCAATGCCGGCCTGATGCTGGCCCACTTTCTGAGGCGTGAACCGTTTGCGGAAGAAGACGCCCTTTTCCTCGAAGCTCTGGTGAAGGGTTTTTACGGCGACTTCCACGGAAGCAGCCTGGGCATCGCCTATGAGGACGAAATCACCGGCCCGCTCACCGTCAACCTGGGGTTAATCCAATACAGGCATGAGGACGGCCGGCCGCCGGAGGGGCGACTGGGCATGACCATCCGCTATCCGGTGACCACCCAGTTTGACCGGATGCTGGAAAACCTCCGCGCCGCCGCGGCACAATGGGGCTTGCACATCGCGTCCTACACCAACAAGAAACCCCATCACGTGGACACCGACCACTTTCTGGTCAAAACCCTGCGGCGCGTGTACGAGGAACACACGGGCCTGGACAGCACGCCGATGTCCATCGGCGGCGGCACCTATGCCCGCACGCTGAAAGCAGGCGTGGCGTTTGGACCGCTTTTCCCCGGCCGGGAAGAGACGGCCCATCAGGTGGACGAGCACATCCACGTCCAGGATCTCCTGAAGGCGACGGCCATTTATGCCCACGCCATCTACGAGCTGGCCCGCTGAGCCCTGCTGATCAAAGAACCCCTCTCGCATTGCCCGGAGAGGGGTTTTCCGATGCCTGAAACCTGTTGTACAACCTGAACCATGAAAGCATACAGCCGTAGATGCGTATTATGAAATGCGTATTTATGAATGGTGAAGCGCATCGTACGCGGCCCGGATCGCCTGCAAATCTTCCCATGCTTCCACCTTTTTGGCCGGGTTCCGCAACAGATAGGCCGGGTGATAAGTGGCAATCATCTTCACCCCGCCACGCTCCACCCACTGGCCGCGAATCTGGGTGATGCGCGCCTTCGGGTCAATGATGGCCCGTGTGGCGGCGGCCCCCAGCGTCACCAGAATGCGGGGACGAATGATGGCAAACTGTTGCCGGAGAATAGGAATGCAGGCGGCCATCTCCTCATCCGTGGGCGTCCGGTTGTTGGGCGGACGGCACTTCACGATGTTGGTGATGTACACGTCTTCCCGCCGCAGGCGGATGGCGGCAAGCATCTTGGTCAACAACTGGCCGGCGCGCCCGACAAACGGCTTGCCTTGCAAGTCTTCCTGTTCGCCCGGTCCCTCGCCGACAAACATCAACGGCGAATGGGGATTGCCCACTCCAAACACCACTTGCGTCCGCCCCCGATGTAACGGACACCGCTCACAATGTTGATAATAGCGGGCAACTGCCTGCAATTGTTCCTCCTTGCTTCGCCCTTCCTGCATGGCCGGTCCTCTCCATGATGACTTGAGAACTTGCTGATCGACAAGCAATCTACACATAGACAAGCAGCCTGCACACAAGCACCTTGAACCTGCACATAAACACCTTGATTATACCGCACTTCCCCGTCAAAACAAACAGCGATCATCATCATAAAAGGCAAGCCACGCAGGCAAGTTAGGCAAAAATTAAAAACGCGACTCCTCATTGCATCAGACAATGAGAAACCGCGTTAAAAACAAAGATGGAACGTATGTATGCCAGTGATGTCTCCCTGACCCCAAACGATGCCATGGGACAAATACAGACGTTGGAATGGGAGGGAGTCATGGTGCCGAAGGTCGGAGTCGAACCGACATGGGATAAAACCCACACGATTTTGAGTCGTGCGCGTCTGCCAATTCCGCCACTTCGGCATGGTAAGCAAACATCCAATGATACAAGCCCTGTGACAAGAGTATATTATCAAATCTTGCGATCAGTCGTCAAGATGAAAGCGCGTTTTTTTTCGCCAAAAAACGACAATCTTCAACTCCTGGCCATAAACAAAAACAAGGAATAAAAACCTTTTGACGAAAACACATCATTTGCATATAATCAAATATGAACACATGCTCATATAATAATATAAATGACCAAGACGAGCCCTCGGCAGAAAGGGGGAAACCTCATTGGCAACCCATCCCCACGCACAGCATCACTACAGGCAATATCACCTCAAAGGACTTACCTGTGCCGACTGTGCCGCCAAGTTGGAGCGGCACCTTCGGGCGGTGCCCGGAATAAGTGCAGTGGAGCTGAATTTTGCGGCGGCCAAACTGAGCATTACGGGAGATATTTCTGACCAACGCCTGCAAAAAGAGATTCGGAAAATTGAAGATGTCACCATTCTTCCGGCAGAGACGGCAGCGGCAACTGTCCGTCAGCCCTTCATGCAAGCAAACTGGACACTGCTGCGGACCGCGCTTTCACTGGCCGCATTGCTTCTGGGCCTTTCTTTGGGCGCTTATGAGCCATTGCAAAAGATTTTTCTGCTTTCATCCATCCTCATTGGCGGTTATCCCGTGGCCCTAAAAGGACTCCGGAATCTGCCGCGTCTCAACTTTGACATGAACGTGCTGATGACCATCGCCATCACAGGCGCCCTCCTCATCGGCGAATGGAAAGAGGCGGCCGTTGTCGCTTTCCTCTTCGCTGTCAGCGAGATGCTGGAATCTTATTCCATGGAAAAAGCCCGGCAGTCGATCCGCTCGCTGATGGAACTTTCCCCCAGAGAGGCCACGGTGATCCGCAACGGCCGGGAAGCGCGCGTCCCCGTCGAAGAGGTCAACGTCGGAGATATTCTGATCGTAAAACCGGGCGAAAAAATCTCCCTCGACGGCATCATCCTGGAGGGAGCCACGTCCGTCAACGAGGCGGCCATTACCGGCGAGTCCATGCCGGTCGAAAAGGAGCCCGGCGATACGGTCTACGCAGGCACGCTGAACCAACAGGGAGCTTTCCACATGCGGGCCACCAAACGGGCGGAAGATACGACGCTGGCCCGCATCATCCAGCTGGTGGAAAAAGCGCAAGGGGAACGGGCCCCCTCCCAAGCCTTTGTCGATCGCTTTGCCAAAGTGTACACACCGCTGATCATCTTCCTGGCCGTGGGGATTGCCCTGATCCCGCCGCTCCTGTTTGGTGGAAACTGGAATCACTGGGTGTATGAAGCCCTGGCCCTGCTGGTCGTCGCCTGCCCCTGCGCGCTCGTGATCTCAACACCGGTGGCCATTGTCTCTGCGATTGGCGCAGCAGCCCGGAACGGCGTGCTGATAAAAGGCGGCGTCTACTTGGAAGAGATCGGAAGGCTCAAGGCCATCGCTTTTGACAAAACGGGAACCCTCACCACGGGCAAACCGGAAGTGACCGATATCTTGCCCGCAGGCAGACAAAAGGAAGAGGAACTGTTGCGCCTTGCCGCCAGCCTCGAAGCCAGGTCGGAACACCCCTTGGCCCGGGCCGTCATCCAGCGTGCAGACGAACGGGAAGTACCCTATGCCGCGGCGCAGTCGTTTTACGCTTTACCCGGCAAAGGAGCTGAAGGGGAAATCGACGGCATCCGCTACTGGATCGGCAAACCACGCTGGGCAGAGGAAAAGGGCCTGAGCACCGAAGCGCTAACCATGCAGATCAGCGCCCTGCAAAAGCAGGGCAAAACCGTGATGCTCCTCGGCTCAGAAAAAGAAATCCTGGGTCTTATAGCCGTGGCCGATCCGGTACGCCCGCAAAGCCATGCCGCCATCCATCAGTTAAAACAAAACGGCATCAAAACCCGGATGCTCACCGGAGATAACCGGAACACAGCGGCAGCCATTGCCCAACAGGTGGGTGCCGATGATTATGAAGCGGAACTGCTTCCGGAAGAAAAATTGCAGCAAGTCCGGCATCTCCATCAGCGATACGGCACCGTCGCCATGGTCGGCGACGGAATCAACGACGCCCCCGCCTTGGCCGCCGCCACCGTCGGGATTGCGATGGGTGGCGCAGGCACCGATACCGCGCTGGAAACCGCCGACGTCGTCCTGATGGGTGACGACTTGCTGAAGCTTCCCTTTGCCATCCGCCTTGGGCGGCGAGCTGTTCGCGTCATCCGGCAAAACATCGCTTTCGCTCTGGGGACAAAGCTGTTGGCCGTGCTTCTCGTCTTCCCGGGGTGGCTGACCCTGTGGATCGCCATCCTTGCCGACATGGGGGCCACGATCCTGGTCACACTCAACGGTATGCGTCTCTTTCGCACCAGGGGGATGTGACAGCCCTTCCGCCATACCCGCCATACCATCGCATCCTGCACGCATGACACAAGGCACGGATACCACCCGTGTACCACCCGTGCCTTGTGTGACTCGCTTTTCCGATGTGCTTTTCAGCTCTTTTTCACTTCCCCCGGCTCCGGCGAGCGGTCACCGTCTCTCCGGCGATTCCCCAGTTGTCCGTTTCAATCTCTTCAATCACCACCATCGTGGTTTCCGGATTTTTTCCCAGCACCTCCACCAGATCCTGAGTAATCCGGCGGATCAGCTCCGCCTTTTGCTCAGGCGTCGCGCCGTCTTTGGTGATTTTCACATTGACAAACGGCATGGCAGCCCCTCCTTTTGCCTCTGGATATTTTTGCAATCATCCGGACGGAAAAACCGGCAGACGTTCACTCAGGCGTTAACTACAGCAGGATGTTCAGCGCTGTCTGACGGCAACCAGCATGCCCATGCCTGACAGTAAAACGACAGAAGAGATGAGCAAGGGAAAAACGTATCCGCCTGTCCAATCCGCCACCATCCCAGCCGCGGCAGGACCAATGATCTGCCCCAGCCCGTAGGCAGCCGTCAGTTGCCCGACCGCCCTGTTGCCTTCATGTTCACAAAGAAGGCGGCCCGCTGTCAAGGCCAAAGTCGTAATTCCCATAAAAGTCCCGCCAAACAAAATGGCACCCAGCAGAACCATCACCGGATGCGAAGAAAGGACCGGCAACACCACCCCGACCGCCTGCAACAGATAAGCCCAGATCAGCATATGGACATACCCCCGCCGCTCAGCCAGCCAGCTCCAGACAAGCGTGGAAGGCGCCGCCGCCAACCCGACCAACACCCAGCTCAAAGTTCCATATTGCTCCATCCTTGGCAGGTCCATCACGACAGCCACAAGAAATGTGCCGCTGACAATATAACCCAACCCCTCACATCCGTAGGCTGCCACAAGCCATCTGAACCGCGAGGTTCGGGATACCGAAGGCAGCCGCGTATGGTACGCCGAATCACGGCTTTTGGCATCCCTCTCGTTGATGTTCTCGCGATCAGCATGTTGGTGAACCGCCGGTTCACGTATCACGGGATCGCGGCCCATCGCACGCAGGTCTGCTGCTTGCTCATCCCGCAAGCCGTACCAGATCCATGCGCTGAGAACCGCTCCCACAAACATCAATCCCCACCAGGCGCCACGCCAGCCAAACAGGGATGCCAATTCAGGCACCAATAATCCCGACAAGGCAATCCCGAGGCCCACGCCACTGTAGAACATCCCCGCCCAACCGTTCCGCCGTTCCGCGGCCAAGCACTCCAACACCAGACTGGATGCCAGGACGAACACCACACCGCTGCTCCAGCCGGACAAAAGCCGGATCAGCACCCACCACACTGTGCCAGATGCCCAGCCCATGACCCCTGTAGTCAACAGGCTGAGAAACAAATGCACCCGCAACCAATTAATGCGCCTGCCTTCCCATGAGAAGAAAGCCGCAAATAATGCCGCTAAAAAATAACCGAGATAGTTGGCTGCCGCCACCAGTCCGGCGATCGACTCGGAAAACCCCTCACTGGCCTGCATCAAGGGCAGAATCGGTGTATAGGCAAAGCGGCCAATTCCCATCACCACGACCAAGGCCGCCACGCCGGCCAACAACACGGCCGGCAATGGAACGGCGCGCTTGTCTCGTGCTTGCAAATCCCTTCTCAACTCTCCGCCTCCCGTCTGACCGCTTTTTTTCAGTTTAACAGGAAATATCCATAATGTATAATGATTGAAAATGATGTCTTCCATCACTATTTTTGATGAGAATACACAAAAAATCAGAGCACACAAAAAGAACGCCTATCAAGAGCGTGACATTTGAAGGGAGAAACGCGCATGGAACTGCGAGA
>Ga0066871_101025_pt1 | contig 10464 bp, 8 predicted proteins | sample CeladaPassage60B_FD_62209 | JGI IMG/M metagenome (GOLD analysis project Ga0066871, IMG submission 62209) | Cellulose-adapted microbial communities from the Joint BioEnergy Institute, USA - Passage3 60B | ecosystem: Engineered > Bioreactor > Continuous culture > Unclassified | place: USA...
ACTTGTAAAATAGGAACTACTAACTATTATCATGCTTTCATCCTGGTACACAATTTTATTAATAGTTAACCGTGTCCGATTGTTCCATATAAGCCAAATTTTTTTCATATAAGGCCCCATTTCTCAAAGCCTTGTTGTATAAGACCTTCCATTAACGCTGCCAAGGGAAGAAAAAATACATAGAGCACAAACAGTATAAGACATATCTTTAATATCTCTTTTTTTGGAAAAAGGGCTTTTTTAATCACTTAAAAGTCACTACTGCAGGCTTTAGTGCGAATGCCCCAACAAGTATAATTGCTAGGATTCCAAAAACACATGAAAAATTGTATATTTAAATACAAATCAAAAAGAGAATGGGGGTGTTTAATAAGTCGTTTTTACGGCTTATTGACGCCCCCATTAATGCTTTAGAAACGTTAATATATCGGTGTTTATGATTTTTTATTTTCAATGGCGATTTGACTTTCAAAGACAGCCCCTACTAGTACTTAATAAATATCCTTGTAAAAGGATATACCAAAAAAAACGAAACCAAATGAAAACACACCAATACATGCTGGCAATAAAATCATGAAATTATGAAAAAATATAGACTGCCACGTAAGCTCCTCATCATCGAGGTTTTCTGAAACTATTACTACAGCCTCCTGTTCCATGTCTGTTGCTTCTCTTACATCAGTTAAACTGCAAATAAATCATTGGTCCACAAAAACTTATTAAAACAATTAAAAGTGAAAGTAAAAAAACATCTCGATTTCTTTCCAAAAATGCCATACCAAACGCCTTAAGTCGAAATATATTTTTCACGTTCATACCAAGTCCTTGATAAAGTTAATTCTTTTTTGGAAGGATGGATGAGTTTCTTTCCACTCTTTCCTTTTGAAGTCAAACTCGTCATTCTCTTTTTCACTGATTCGCTCTAACTTCATTAATGTTTGAATATATAACTCCTTATTCCCCAATTGCCTTACAGCAAATTCATCTGCTTGGTGTTCAAACATTTTACTAATTTTATTCGGAAGCCATTCTGTGAGCCCTATTAAAGCGATTATACCAACTGGGAAAATAAGGATATACTGTCCCCATCCAAATCCTAGCATAATTTTTCTAGTAAAGAACATCAGCAAACTAATAAGCGTCGCTACTCCAAAAGTAATAAACAGTATCCAACGACCATGCTTTCGTTTGATATGTCCAATTTCGTGAAATAACACTGCCTTTACCTCATCTAAAGTAAATTTTTTTATCAAACCTTCTGTCATGTAAATGTTAATGCTTTTTTTAGATGCAAAAGGAGTACTATACACCCAAGCATTCGTCTCATTCTCGGACTCTTTCTTCGTAAATAGGTTAACGTTTATACTACATGCAGCTTCTATCGTTTTTTTCAAAGAGTAAAATTGCTCGGTGAATCCCACATTTTCATAGTTCCCCATGAAACGATGTATTACAGTATAAACTAGCATTATAATAAGGGTTAACGATAAATACCAAGCAGCAAATAAATACCATTTGTCCACAATTTTTACATATAGGGATAGTGGAAAAAGGAAAAATGAGAAAAAGTAAGCAAGACTTCCTATAGTGAGTACAAAAATTATAACTATTTCCCTTTTTGAAAATTCAAGGAAATCTGATTCCTCCATTTCAGACTCTCCTTCAATATCCTCATCACTTTTTATCGTCCATTGGTATATAGCAGTTGTCAATGAAACTGATAAAAACGTCGGGAGAAAGATACATAACAAAATGCTCCAAATGTATGATTTTGTTAAAAGTAGTGCGTAACCCATCGAAAAATGATAGTTTAATATCAATGGAAGGATTCCAGCTAAGATAAACGGAACAAACAATGTAAAAAGATTGCGCCATGGAAGAACCTTGTTAATAAACAATGCCAAAAGAAAAGGCAATAAAAATGAACAACCATATATCAAAAAAGTAAGAGTTTTACTAAACTCCGTCTTCAATTGGATGGAGAATGATCCATCATTTTTTGCAGCACGTATTGTATATTCATTAAAAAAAAATTTCCTCTTACTAGACTGAATCGTCACTTCCTTACTAAAAGACGGTTTAACCCCTCTTCTCGTCATAACAGTCAGCTCTTCTCCAGCAGGTAAGATAATGTTTTCTGTATTGACTTTGGTAAATTGATAATCAATAGGTCCAATATGAAAAGCGAGCGGACGATTGGTAGAGTCTTCTTCAGTATGTTCAATATCTAAAAGATAGTCCCCTTGGTAGATGGAATAGCCAGTTAAAAGCTTCTGGACTCCTACATTTTTTTTTGAATCGAGAAGAATAAATGGCGATAAAACAGCTGAACGGATACTTAACTCAACCATAATAACCGAAACTGTAAAAAACGCCGTGACCAATAAAAATATGAGCATTCTTTTTTTCATAATAACTACTCTCCTTAATTTATAGGAAACTTGTCATAATCGATGGAATTGTTTTTAATGTCAAGTTTGCTACAAAGATAATACTTACAATAAGTAAAGGAGCAACCCGTCTTTCAGATTTCAATAATGCTTTAACACCAAAATACAATAAAACAAACTGCCATATTAAAAAAGGCTCAACTTGATTAAGAAGAGCAACAGCCACATCATGATCTAGATTTGGAACCAGAACCTGCAGTCCTACCGGTTCAAATACTTCTCCTGTAATTAAAACAAGTGTGGCAAAAGATATTGTTTACAGAAAATGATGAAGAGACGACAATTTTTTTACATGCCCCTTTATTTATCAATTACCATATATAGGGTTAATTGTAAATTTTATTACATGTAAAACAGGAAATATTAACTATTGGAAAGAAAGATGAAATAATAGGCCGGAAGAAGCAGAAAATCTGATATAAGAAGAATTAGACTATCTTGTAAATGAAGAAAGAACAAGCTGAGGACTTACCTGTTTGAAGCTGCAAAACAATGAATGGAAGAAGGAATTAAAGTTATAGATTCTGAATCGGAAATTACTATTATATTTGATCCGCCAACTGTAAAACTAAGAAAAATTAAGATAATAGGACTAGATCCGTTTCAACAAAATTGCAATAACTAGTATTGAATCTGTGAAAGCTTAACAGATTCAAAATCTTATAACTTATAGTATTCAGAATATTTCAGATTTTGATACAATCTATATATAATAGAATTGTATAAATTACTACTTGCCGGAGGGAAAATAATATGAAAAGAGATTATGGTCTTTGTTTATGGACGTTTGGAGATATAGATTTTGAAGAGAAATGTAAAATATCCAAGGAGATTGGTGTTGACGGAGTGGAAGTCCAAGGGGATTTGTCACAATCTCCGGAAGAGTTAGCAGCGATTTTAAAAAAATATGACTTGAAGGTATTGTCCGTAACACCTGAAAATGTAGACATTTCCAGTTCTGATGAAAATATTCGAGCTAGTGCCGTACAATATTTTTTAGACCTAATCAGTTGGGCGAAAAATTTAGGCGCCAACAGAATCTGCTTACATGGTGATGTTGGGAAAATACATGGATGCGGAGATTTAACAAAAGACTGGGATTTGCTTGTAGCTAGTACGAAGGAGATTGTAAATAAAGCGGAGGAAGTTGGCCTTCAAGTTGTATTTGAAGTACTCAATCGGTATGAGAACCATCAAATCTTAACAGCAAAGGAAGCGATTTCATTAATTAATGAAGTAAAAAGCGACAACCTTTATATATTATTAGATGCATATCATATGAATATTGAGGAGGCTTGTCCAATTCAGGCAATCAAGGACGCAGGGAATAAGCTGGGTGTTTATCATGTCGCTGATTCCAATAGACAAGCCATAGGTAACGGACACTCTGATATTAGAGGTCAAATAAAAGCTTTAGATGAAATTGGTTTCAAAGGACCGATTATAATGGAAATGGTCGCAGAAGGCCCCAATCCATTTACGCCAATTAAGCATGGAAACTATTTAGATGTGGTGGTCAATTACTATAAAGAATCTTTAAGACAACTAAAACAATGGGATGAAATGAAAGTTCAAGTATAAAGAAATCTCCTGACAGAAGTCGTTTTATTTCGATTGATATGATTTCAAAAACATTTTAATCCCTGTTTAGACCTTTTGAAATCACTTGTGAATCATTGAGTTTTTATACAATCAAAGCCTTGTACAGTGGCATCATATTCAACCTGTGGGGCGGGTGTGGTGATAGACTGGTCTGTATGCCGTGCAAAGTCCTATCACCTGCCCCTCTTTGCAAAAGCTCATGCCTGAATATAGAAACGAATGTTATACAGGAAGGGAATGTTTTTGTTTTTCAAACGGACTCCATACCAAGTTTATAGGAATCAAATGAACAGCGTTTGCGGGCTAACTAAAAGCAATGGATTTCGTCGAAAGCGCCATTTGGTCATTCACTCCGTTTAAGCAGCCACATGAATCAATACGTTTTGAAATTTGATTCAAATTTCTATATTTTTAAGTATACTGCTTCTCTGCAATCCGATTATTTGGCCTTTGCCGTAGTTTCCAATGTTATACATCATTGGCATAATCGATGTTTTTGCATCCGACCAAAACCCAATCGATGCAAGCGCAACAAAAATACTGCCGCAGACAAGGGTGCCGCCAAATACAAATAGAATAAAAATAAAAATGTCATACCAATGAAAAGTAAGATTCAGCCGGGCTGCTGCATACCCCATGACAACAAGCCCTGTAATAACGCCAAAAAGCGATTCAAGCTCCATTCTCTCCAATATCACCTGAAACAAACTGTGGATCGGTCTCGTTAAAATGCGATCCATTTCACCGTTTACAATATATCGTTCATTAAAATCCCAAATGTTAAAAAAGGTGCTGAATAAAGCATAAGGAACTAAGAAAAAGCCATAAATGAAAATAATTTCATCTCTTTGCCAGCCGCCAAGCGATTCTGTATGTCCAAAAACGACGAGAATGAAAACTAAATTTACTGCCTGAAACAATAGATCAGACAATATCTCTACAATCATATCCGCTCTGTATTCCATCCTTGTTTTTAAATATTGAGCGATATATTGAAAAAACATTGACACATAAAACATTTTTTCACCCCCCTTGAATAATCATTTTTCTTTTCGCAACCGCCCACATAGCACAAATTGGAATGATCAATAAAATGGACCAAAACAATTGAAAAAGAATAGCGTCTGTAATTTCAGCTTCTTGGAATCCTTTTGTAAAGATCATGCTTGGAATATAACTGATTGCTTGAAAAGGCAAATATTCCATTATTTCTTGAGCCCAAACTGGGTAGAAGCTAATGGGGAGCAGCAGTCCGGAAAACAAGTCAATGATGACGCGTTTTGCTCTCATTAGTCCGTCGTTGTTAAATAAGAAAAAAGCTGAGATTCCTGTCAATAAATTAATTTCTGTATTAATAACAAAACTAAAAAATATGGAAATGGCAAAAAAAGACCACGCCTGCCAATCAAGCGGCAATTCGAGCGGAAAAATAAAGCTTACAATCACCATTCCAGGCATGGAAAAAAAGAAAAGGCGAAAAACGCCTTCTCCAAACGCCTGCATCGTTTTCATGCCAAGATAATTGTAGGGACGAATCAGCTCCACTGCCACTTTTCCTTCTCTAATTTCCATTGCGATTTCCCTGTCGATGTTGTTAAAATAAAATGCTCTTGCCATCCATGAAATTGCCACGTATGTCACCATTTGCGCTGCATCTAAACCTTGAATGCTTTCTTTTCCCCCATAAATGGCTGTCCATAAAAAGTAGTAAGCACCGATATTAATGCTGTATATGAGAATTCCAGAATAATAGTTTGTCCTGTAAGCGAGCATCATTAAAAAACGGATGCGGATCATTTCCAAATATTTAGACATTCATGATCACCTTTTCTAAGTTACTGTTCGCATCACCTTTTTCATAAATGTTGCGTATAATCTCCTCCGTTGATATTTCTTTAATGCTTAGATCCACGATAGTTTGAGCCTTCATGACGCGGCTAATGATTTCCGGCATTTCCTCATGATTCGCAATTTGCGCGATCCAAACATTGCTTTTATCTCCCTTCATCCATTGCACGTGAAAACCATTCGTTAATTGCAATAAAAGGGATTCATCAACAGAAGAGGCAAATTGAAATTCAATTTGCTTCCCTTTTCCCCAATTCCCGCGCAAATGGTCCAAAGAGCCGTCATATATAATCTTTCCTTCATCAAGCATTATGACGCGTTCACACAATGCTTCTATATCCGCAATATCATGTGTCGTCAGCAAAATCGTTGTTTTGTATTTTGCATTTATCTCTTTCAAAAATTCACGAATTTTCAGCTTGACTAAAACGTCCAAGCCGATCGTCGGCTCATCCAAAAATAAAAGAGGAGGATTATGAATTAATGCTGCGGCAAGCTCGCATCTCATCCGCTGCCCTAATGACAGCTTTCGCACCGGCTTATCTAACAAAGGGCCGATATCCAGCGTTTTAATGACATGATCCATATGTTCGTTATAATCTTGATCGGACACTTTATATACCTTTTTTAAAAGCCTGAATGACTCTTGAACAGCAATATCCCACCAAAGCTGTGAACGCTGTCCGAATACAACACCGATTGTCCGGACAAACTTTTCCCGTTCCTTATGAGGATTCATATTGTTCACCAGGACCTTCCCTGATGTCGGTGTTAAAATCCCTGTTAGCATTTTGATCGTTGTCGATTTTCCTGCGCCGTTTTCACCTATATAACCCACCATTTCTCCCTGTTTCACTGTAAAGGAAATATCATTAACAGCTCTGTTGATTTTATAGTTTCTAGTGAATAAATCGCGAAAAGCCCCCTTTAATCCAGAGCGGCTTGAATAGCTCTTAAATTCTTTGCGCAAATTCTCTACTTCAATGACATTCATAGCTGTAACCTCCATCGATCAATCACAAACATTAGTTTACTCGAATTATTTGAAATTAACAATTTGCATGCACCTTTTTTCTTTTTTATGAAAAGTGCTAGAATAAACGAGGATGCTTGAATATTTTTGGCTGTACAGTTAAGTAAAAAAGAAGGTGAAACAATGAATTTTACAAAATCAGAACAGCTGCATAAAGAAGCGCTCGAACATATTGTAGGAGGGGTAAATAGCCCGTCCCGTTCTTATAAAGCTGTCGGCGGAGGAGCACCTGTTGTAATGGAGCGGGCGCAGGGCGCCTATTTTTGGGATGTTGATGGCAACAAATATATCGATTACTTAGCAGCATATGGCCCGATCATCACCGGCCATGCACACCCTCATATTACAAAAGCAATCAAGCACGCTGCCGAGACAGGCGTCCTATATGGAACACCGACGCCTCATGAAATCAAATTTGCAAAAATGTTAAAAGAAGCTATCCCTTCTCTAGAAAAGGTCCGCTTCGTCAATTCTGGAACAGAAGCAGTAATGACAACAATTCGAGTTGCCCGTGCATACACAGGAAGGGATAAAATCATTAAATTTGCCGGGTGCTACCATGGACATTCCGATTTGGTGCTTGTCGCAGCAGGATCAGGTCCATCTACCCTTGGAACGCCTGATTCCGCAGGGGTACCAAAAAGCATTGCTCAAGAAGTTATCACTGTACCTTTTAATGATGTGGAGGCGTTTGAACAAGCTATTCATAGATGGGGAAATGAAGTTGCAGCCGTTTTAGTTGAACCAATTGTCGGAAACTTTGGTATTGTGGAACCTAAGGAAGGATTTTTAGAAACAGTCAAACAGCTTACTCACAAAGCAGGCGCGCTGCTTATTTTTGACGAAGTTATTACAGCGTTTCGATTTATGTACGGCGGTGCCCAAAATCTGCTTCATGTAGAGCCTGATTTAACCGCACTTGGAAAAATTATCGGCGGAGGCCTTCCGATCGGAGCTTACGGCGGCCGTAAAGAAATTATGGAGCAGGTGGCGCCATTAGGACCGGCTTATCAGGCAGGGACGATGGCAGGAAACCCTGCATCGATCTTAGCAGGAATTGCTTGTTTGGAAGTGCTGAGCGAAGAAGGAGTTTATGACTATCTTGATAAGCTCGGCATGATGCTTGAAGAAGGCATTTTAAACGCTGGAAGATCATATAATATACCGATCACCATCAACCGTTTAAAAGGTGCATTAACAGTATATTTTACACGCGAAAAGGTGACGAATTATGAGCAAGCCGAAAAAACAGACGGAGAAATGTTTGCTAAATTTTTCAAACTGATGCTTCATCAAGGCATTAATTTGGCGCCGTCTAAATATGAGGCCTGGTTTATTACAATCGCTCATACAGAAGAGGACATTAAAAAAACCATTTCGGCAGTCGAACAATCGTTTAAACAGCTTTCACATGACAAAAAATGAGTCTTACTAAAGCGCCTACTGCACAAGCAGGCAAAATGAAAAAGTAAATCTTTAAGCAGCCTGAGCCCGATATTTATGGACTCAGGTTGTTTATTTCTTTTGGAAACGATGGAGGTGATGTAAAACTGCCGCCTCTTCAGTTGTACAAAAAAAGTGCAAAAGTTCGCTCTATCACAACGTAGCTATTTGGTCTGTCTATATTAAAGGATCATATCATATTACAAGAGTGTTAATTTTTTCCTTTCTCTTAAAATAACCTTGAATATTCGTGTTAAACAATGTATAGTCTGAATAGCTTACAACCTTTTTGATGAAAGGAAGGAAAAATTTTTATTCAACATGAAACTTGGAGCCCGTATCTTAAAAACAGGTATTGCAATTACACTGGCATTAATGCTGGCAGAGATGCTTCATTTTCCATCTCCAGCATTTGCAGGGATTGCAGCTATCTTTGCGATACAGCCGTCAATATATAGATCATATTTAACCGTCATTGAACAAGTTCAGGCAAATATAATCGGCGCTGTTGTCGCAGTTTTATTCGGGATTTCTTTCGGAACAAACCCGTTTATTATTGGTCTTACAGCAGTGATTACCATTGCTATTTGTTTAAAATTAAAGATTGAAAACACAATCGCAATTGCTTTAGTAACGGTTATTGCGATACTTGAAACAACAGGTGACGATTTTGTACAGTTTGCTACCATACGGTTTTTAACGATTTTACTTGGGGTTTTATCAGCTTTTTTTGTTAATTTGATATTTATGCCGCCAAAATACGAAACAAAGCTTTACCATAAAATCACCGAAATTTCCCATGAGATTATGAAATGGATTCGGATCAATATTCGAAATAAATCTGAGTTTGCCCCTCTTAAAGAGGAAATAGACAAAATCAAAGATCAGCTGATAAAACTTGATCATTTATTTTTGCTTTACAAAGAAGAGCGAACTTATTCTAAAGCGAAGGTATTGCCAAAATCAAGAAAACTTGTCCTGTATAGACAGATGATTATCACAACGAACAGGGCATTTTACACATTGCGCCAAATTCATTGCTTGGAAAACGAACTTCGGCAAATACCTAGAAAGCTCCATGAAATGCTTATATCAGAGCTTGACTTTTTATTAATTTTGCATGAGCAGGCGCTGTTAAAAATAACGAAAAAAATTAAAAACAATCACGATGAAGACCTGCTTCCTTATGACAAATTTAATCGAAAAGAATTCATTCAAGCGTTTTTGAAATTTGAAAAAGAAGCGGAAGATTCCGATTCGTTTTACCAAATACTATCTTTAGTCTCCGCCATCGTTGATTATCACGATCAATTGGAGCATTTAGATACATTGATTAACAGCTTTCAACATTTCCATAAAAAAGAAAATAAAATTCATGTGGAGGATGAAGAGTAAACAAGTTCATCTCCGTGTCTTACAGCCTTCAGAAGGCGATGAAAAAAGCAAAAAATTGTAAAAGACTACAGAATTTCATTCATGAATTCAGTAGTCTTTCATCTTTTTTAAGACAATCATTTCATTTATTTGAGAAGCTGAATGACCTCTCTTCTCTCAGAAAAGTATCGGGAGCTTTTCTGCCTTGGAAATAAATCTTATTTCATTTTTATCCTCTGCAAATGATAACTGGAATTTCATGGACGCAGCTTTGCAGATAAAGGCTGCGTTTTAATTTGTCTTCAAGATCCAACTGATCCCCGCCGAAATGCTGTTTCCAAACCGCTTCATCTTGTTAAATTGAAATCGTCTTATATCATCCAAGCGCAGGCAAGTTTTATATCATTTGGAACAGCTGTATTTTCTCAGCTTTCCAACTCAAAGCTTTGTTGGATGTTATCACAAGGAGGCTCCTTTAGAATCACGTCAGCTTTTTGAGCTCAAAGCTCTCAGACAGTCTCGACCTGCGTTTCACTTCTACTAATAAAATAAATAGGAGCTGTCTAATAAGTCGTTTTTTCGGCTTATAGACGCCCCCTTTAATGTTTTAGAAACGTTGATATATCGATGTCTATGATTTTTTTGTTTTTCAATGGGGATTTGACTTTATGGACAGCCCCTAATCTAAAAATGTGCTAAGCATTGCTTTAATCT
>Ga0066871_101029_pt1 | contig 10407 bp, 7 predicted proteins | sample CeladaPassage60B_FD_62209 | JGI IMG/M metagenome (GOLD analysis project Ga0066871, IMG submission 62209) | Cellulose-adapted microbial communities from the Joint BioEnergy Institute, USA - Passage3 60B | ecosystem: Engineered > Bioreactor > Continuous culture > Unclassified | place: USA...
TCGCCGGCCGCCTGCTGGTAGCGGTGCAGGTATTCCTCGATCTCCCGCACCGTGGCGCGGAAATCGAACGGGTGCACCGGTGCGTTGAGCAGGCGCAGCACCACCGCCGCGTAGACGCGCATGTCGCGCAGCAATACGTCCGGATCGGCCACCTCGAGCGTGTCCTGCTCGGTGTGCCAGACGATGTTGCCGCCGCAGCCACCGACCGGATAGTAGCCGCGCGCCTGCCGCACCGCTTCCGGGATCGTCGAGGAGAGCATCAGGCAGCCGGTCACGCCCAGGTTGGTGAACGAGTAGTCGCCGGCCCGGGGCGGCCGGATGGTCGTCGCCTCCAGTCCGGTCACGTCGCGGATCGCTGTGCGCACCAGCGCCGCCGCTTCGGCCATCGCCGCGACGTCGCGATACTCGGTCGCTCCGCGGCATCCGGGCGAGTCACAGTTGACGTGCGCCACGCAGTTGGGCACGAGATCCTGGGCGTGGGCGTCGGCGTACCAGGTCGAGCCGGCGTAGCGACCGTGCGAGTGTCCCGACCACCAGGCGATGCGCAGCGTCCGCACCAGCTGGTCGCGGTGCTGCCAGAAGATGCGGGCCAGCTCGAGCAGCGTCGCGTCACCGGTCGCGTTATCGCCCACCCCGACGTGCCAGGAGTCGAGGTGCGCGTGCAGGAGCACGAACTCATCAGCTGCCTGCGTCCCGGGGATCTCAGCGACCAGCACCGGAATCGGCCGCCAGCCGGTCTCGACCGCGGTCGAGAAGGCGACCGTTACCGGCCCGCGGGCGGCCAGTTCGCGCAGGGCCTCCCCGTCCGGCCGGGCGATCGTCACCACCGGCACGGCTGGCACCGTCCCTTCGGCATCGAGGTCCGGCGAACCCCAGGACGTCGTCGCGATTCCCTCGTGGATCGCCTCGCCCGGATGGACGAAGATCACCCCGATCGCACCGGTCGCGGCCCAGCGCACCGCCTGCGCGGCGAAGCCGAAGCCGTCGACCAGCACCACTTTGCCGCGCAGGTCCGGTAGCCCCTCCGGCAACGTCCCGCCGAAGATCCCCTCGAGACCGGCCGCCTGCTCAGCACTGACCGCGACCAGTTCCCCGACTACCTCGGCACCACCGGTCGAGGGGGAGAAGGCGAGCGTCTTGGCCCGGATCGGCCGCGGCTCCGGCGCCACCACGCGCAGCGTCGCGTAGACCGGTGCCGAGACCAGACAGGTCGGCCAGAACACTCGATAGGGCACGCCCCAGCGTTCCAGCCGCTCGACGAGGTACTCCAGCGCTTCCCGCTCCTCCGGGCTTCCTGAAAGGCGGACCAGCTGAGCGAACGTCTCGACCGCGGCCCAGGGCTCCTCCAGGCTAATCGCCGACAGGATCCGCTGCTCTGCTTCCGGGTCGCGCCAGGTGGTATGCATCCGCGATCCTCCCCTTTCGCGCGTCGCGTCTGGGGAGCAGTATACCGGCAGCCAGGCCGTTGCCGCGCGGCGATGCGGCGAACCGCAGCCGACCGAACACCTCTCACCCCCGGCTCGCTCCGCTCGCGATCCCCGCCCGCGTGTTCTCTGTCGGGGCGACGCGCGCGTCGCCCGGCCGCGCCGAAAGGCGCGGCATGGCGGTCGCATTGCCGGCCCTTCGGGCCGGACGGGTCAGGCACGCCTGACCCCTACAGGGGGTTGAACCGTGGTCTACGGGTCAGGGGTGGGCATGTGCAGCCCACCGCCAACGATCCGCCACGCGCCACCCGTCCTGTCGGGGCGACGCGCGCGTCGCCCGGCCGCGCCGAAAGGCGCGGTAATCGGGTTCGGTTCCCGGCCCTACCGGGCCGGGCGGGTCAGGCACGCCTGACCCCTACAGGGGTTGAACCGTGGTCTACGGGTCAGGGGTGGACATGTGCAGCCCACCGCCAACGATCCGCCACGCGCCACCCGTCCTGTAGAGGCGAGGCGTGCCTCGCCCATCCGCGCCGCCAGGCGCGGGAATCCACCGCCCCGGTGTCCGCACGCGGTCGAACACCCCTCACCCCCGCCGCTGTCGCGGCACCCCGCTCTCCCACGCGATCGTGGGAGAGGGGGTGAGGGAGCTACACGACCTGGCCGGTGCGCGGCACACCGCACCTGCGTGGACATCATGCATCCGCGCCGGGCTGCCGGGCGTGCTCACCTCGCCCCGTGCTCGCCCCCGCCGCTACCCGGCGGCAGCCGCTCGCGCTTCGCCTCCTGCGTGTGCGGAGCCAGCACCCGCCAGTACCAGGCAGCGTCATCGGTCCGCGAGCGCACCCCCAGTTTGCGGTAGAGCCGCTCCAGGTGCGTCCGGACCGTCCCCTCGCTCACCCCCAGCTCCTGGGCGATCTCCTTGTTGCTCGCACCGTGGGCGACCAGCTCCAGCACGCGCCGCTTGCGCGGGCTCAAGCGCACCGCTGGCGCGGGATCGGCTGGCGGTGCTCGCTCGACCGTACTGGGCGCTGCTTGCGGCGGCTCCGCCTGGGCCGGTAGCGTCGGCTGCGGCGGTGGGCGCACCTCGCCGGGCAAGAGCAAGGCTGCGCCGAGGAGTGCTGCCAGCGCCAGTGCCGCCCCGGAAGGAGGCTGGACGCCACCGAGGAGCGGCGTCACCACGAGGCCGAAGCCGATCGCGCCGGCCATCGCAGCGAGCCCCGCGCCGTAGCTGGCCGGCCAGTCCGGCTCGTCGCCGAGCCGGTTCCACCAGCCGACATCGACGAACGCCCAGCAGCCGACCAGGAGCGCCGCCAGGAGCGGGCCGAGCAGCGACCAGCCGAGCCCCCAGCCCAGCGCTGCTACCCCGAGTGCCGCCAGCCCCACCCGGATAGCCGTCCCGCGTCCCAGCCAGTCAGCCAGCGAGGCAGCAACACCGAGCAGCACGAGGTACGGCACCACCCCGAGCGGGTTGCCACCGAGTCCGGGCAGGACCAGGCCATAGGTGACGCCCCCGACCAGGTAGGTGGCACCGACGGCCGCCACGAGCCGCGGGGGCAGCGGCCCGACCGGCGCGCCGGTGGCAGGGCGCACGAGCCACCCGCCGAGCACGGCGACCAGCGCCGCCGCGACGGCACCAGCCCGGAGCAGCAGCGGCGAGCTCCCCGCGTGCAGCACCAGGAGCGGCAGGTTGGCCAGCACGGCACCGGCGGCAACCGCCCACGGGCGCTGCCGCGGCGTCAGGATGGCGAGCGCACCGGCACAGGCCAGCACGGGCACGGCCGCGAGCGCCCCAGCGAGGAGCAGGAGCGCGCCCCGCCCAGTCGGCCAGAGCGCCTGCACCAGCGCCGCGGCGCCGAACGCCAGACTGACCGGCCAGAGCCTTCTCCCCCAGCGCCGGAGACTCCAGCTCGCGACGAGCAATCCCAAACCGTGGGCAAGCGCGGCACCGCTCACCCAGCCGGTCGCGACACCAGCCGCCGGACCGAGCGGCACCACGAGGAGCCACGCAAAGACCAGCCCTAGCGCGAGAGCTGCCCGACCCGGCTGCCGCACCCAGCCCGTTCCCCACGCTCCGAAGAGCCGACCGATACGGCCCAATTCTTTCCCCGGCTGACCGTGTCCGTCAAACGACGGACACCGCGCGGGCGCACGATCGAACCCCACCCCTCCTGTCCGCCGAATTGCGGACATGCCCCGCGTCCACCGTCCCCCGAACGGCGGACAGACACCGCGCCCACGAAGTCGTACAACGCGAGTGCATGGCGTTTCCGGTGCACGACAGGGCCGGTGGAGCAGCAGGCGATGGAAGCGAGACGGACCGGCGGTTTCCCGTGCGAGCAGGAGAGCGGAGCCCGCTACCACCCGGCAGTCGCCGGCGCGAGCGGAGCGGACGACCGTGGTGGTGCACCCTCGCGCGGCCCGCCCGGCCGGCGGTCACCCGATGGTCGCGCGTGCCCGTCGCGGCAAAAAGGGGGATCGTGGACCGGCGGGGTATCCGACTCGCCCGCCGGTCCGTGCGTTCGCGGGTATGGTGCGCCGGACCGGCCCAGAAAGAAAACGCGCGGAGCACCGGGGGACGGAGCGCTCCGCGCGCCAAGGGAAGGGAAGGGATTGGGGTGCGGGTCGGGCAGCGGGGGTGCTTCCCGCCCGCCGGAAGGAATGATACCACTCGACAGAAGTGCGTGACAAGGTGACACACTCACCCACCCTCGCCGGGCTGCTCCCGGGGGGCGAGCGCCACTAGAAGCAGGCCGCCGGCAGCCCTACCCGCGCCAGCGGTCACGGCCAGTGTGGCAGGCTGGCAGCAGCGATCGCGCCTCGCCCCGGTGCTACCGGTCGGTGGCAGCTGCCGATGGTTCCCGTGGCCCCGCCGGCGCCGCTCAACGGGCCGGCAGCACCAGCGCTCGCGCCCCGACGTTCACCAGCAGCGCCAGGCCGAGCAGGACGAAGCCGAGCGCGAGCGCGAGGGCGAACTCCCCGCGGTTCGTCTCCAGCACGATGGCGGTCGTCAGGATGCGCGTCTGCCCCAGGATGTTCCCACCGACCATGATCGAGGCGCCGACCTCCGAAATCGCCCGCCCGAACGCCGCTGCAGCGGCGAACCCGACCTGCGGCAGCGCTGCCCGCACCAGCTCCCAGCCGGTCCGGAACGTCCCGGCACCGAAGACCCGCAGCGCGTCGACCAGTTCCTGGTCGAGCAGCTCGACCGCCGTGCGAGTGACCCCAGCAGCGATCGGCCAGGCGACGATCCACTGGGCGAGCACCATCGCGGCCGGGGTATAGAGCAGCCCCAGGAACCCGAACGGCCCGCTCCGCCAGAGCAGGATGGTCACCACCAGACCGACCAGCACCGGCGGCAAGCCGATACCAGTGTTCACCACCAGGCTGAGTGCCTCCCGCCCCGGAAAGCGCCCGACCGCCAGCGCCACCCCCAGCGGCACACCGGACAGCACCGCCAGTACGGTGGCGCAGCCGGAGACGACGAGCGTCCGTCCAACGATCTCGCGCAGCTGCGGGTCCCCGCGCAGGATCAACTGGACTGCGCCGGTGAGACCCTCCCAGAACAGCTCCATCGCGCTCCTCGCTCAGGGCGTCGGCGTCGCCCCCGGCTCGACCGCCGGCCGGAACAGCGGCTCGCCGTACCGGTCGGCCCCGTACTGCGCGATGATCGCCTGCGCCTCCGGCGAGACCAGGAAGCGCGCGAACGCCTCGGCACCGGCGGCGTTGACCTGCGGGAACTTCTCCGGATTGACCGTGATGACGTGATAGAAGTTCAGCAGCTTGGGGTCGCCCTGGCAGAGCACATCGAGCTGCACCTTCGACCGGAAGGCCAGGTAGGTCGAGCGGTCGCTCAGCGTGTAGGCCCGCTTCTGGTCGGTCAGCACCAGCGTCTGCCCCATCCCCTGGCCGGAGGTCAGGTACCACGGCTGCCCGGCCGGGTCGATCCCCGCTTCCTTCCAGAGCCGCTTCTCCAGGAGGTCGGTGCCCGACCTGTCGTCGCGGCTCACCCAGGTCGCGCCGGCCGCGGCGATCCGCTGCAGGCACGCCAGGACCGAGGTCGTGCCGCGCACCCCAGCCGGGTCGTCCGGTGAGCCGACAACCACGAAATCGTTGGTCGCCACTAGCCAGCGGAGCTTGCCGTTCCCTTCGGCCATGAACTGCTCCTCGGCGTCCGGCGCGTGGACAAGCAGCACGTCCGCCTCGCCGCGACGCCCGAGCTCCAGCGCCTGCCCCGTCCCCACAGCAATCACCCGCACCACGTAGCCGGTCTCGTCCTGGAAACGGGGGAGGAGGGCGTCGAGGAGCCCACTGTCCTGCACGCTCGTCGTCGTCGCGAGGAGTACCGTCTCGTGGCCCGGCACTGCCGTCGGGATCGGCTCGCTCGCCGGCGTCGTCTGCGCCGCTGCCGCCGCGGTCGCTCGCGGCGTCGGGCTGGCGGGGGCAGCAGCTGTCGGCGAGGGCCGCGTCACCGGCGTCGCGGCCGGCGGCACCGTCGGCGTCGCCGCTCCTCCGCAGCTGACCAGCACCAGCACGAGCAGGACTGCCCACCAGCGCATCGGCCTCCTCCTCTCCTGCTGCTCGGGCCCGGCCCGCTCAGTCCGCTGGCTCGACGCCGAAGACGCCGGCCAGCTCGCGGATCAGGCGGATGTGCTCGCGTGGCCCGGCCAGCCCCATGCCCATCGTGTTGATGCACAGGTGCGTCGCGCCGAGGTCGCGCCAGGCCTGGACGTCCTTCTCCCACTCGGCCGTCGGCACCTGGGCCAGCGTCAGTCGCCCCTCGATCCCGAACGAGGCCGGGTCGCGGCCGGCCTCCGCCACCCAGCCGCGCAGCTCCTCGACCATGGCCCGCAGCTCGGCGGTGGGCCGCCACTGCGGCATCCAGCCGTCGGCCAGGCGCGCGGCGCGGCGGCGGGCCGCTTCCGACATCCCGCCCAGCCAGATCGGGATCGGCCGCTGCACCGGCAGCGGGTTGATCCCGACCGCCGGCAACCGGTGCCAGCGCCCCTCGTAGGTCACCACCGGCTGCGTCCAGAGCAGGCGCAGCACCTCGATCTGCTCCTCCTCGCGCCGGCCGCGCGTGCGGAAGTCCATCCCCAGCGCGACGTACTCGGCCTCGTTCCAGCCCACGCCGACGCCGAGCCGCAACCGCCCGCCGGAGAGCACGTCCACCTCGGCGGCCTGTTTGGCCACCAGCACCGTCTGCCGCTGCGGCAGGATGATCACACCGGTCACCAGCTCGATCCGCTCCGTCACTGCCGCGAGGTAGCCGAAGAGGACGAACGGCTCGTGGAACTGGTGGCCGGCGTGGTACGGGCCGCGCCAGCCCGGGTAGTGGGCGAGGTCGACACCGACGACGTGCTCATAGGTGAGGAGGTGGGTGTAGCCGAGTCCCTCAGCCACCTGGGCGTACTCGCGGATGACAGCCGGGTCGCTGCCGATCTCGGTCTGCGGGAAGACGAGCCCAATGCGCATGGTCACCTCCTCGGCGCAGCGTACCGAACGCAGTATAGCGCCTGCTGCTGCACCGTCCAGCAACGCCACGGACGGGCTGCGACCCAACCCGACGGGGCCAGGCGGTACCTGATCCGTCCGGCCCGAGAGGGCCGGCAACCGTGGTCACCGTTGCCGCGCCTTTTGGCGCGGACGGGCGAGGCACGCCTCGCCCCTACACAGGCGCAGACGATGTGCCCACCGTGACCGATGGCGGGTGGCCCTCACTGCTGGAGCCCCACCGTTCGTATCCGGGTCAGGCGGTGCGTGGCGCGGCCGGCCCACCAGGGCCGGCACGCGGCTACGGATGCAGCGTCGTGCAGCGCCGGCGGACGCCGCGGTGTCGTCCCCCGTCGCCTCACCCCAGCGAGGCCACCGTCGCCCGCAGGTTGCGCAGCCAGCGCCGCACCGTGCGCGGCGTCACCCCCAGGCGAGCGGCCGCTTCGCCCGGCCGGTACCCGGCGACGAGCAGCTCGACCAGTGCTCGGTCGGCCGGGTCGAGCCCGGCCAGGAGCTCGCAGGCCGCCAGCGCACCCTCGACCGCCTCCGGCCGCTCCGACCCTCCCCCGTCAGGCGACGGCGGCCGGCGCGGCCCACGTTGCCGGGGACGCACCCCCTCGAACCGGCGCACCGCCCGCGCCAGCCGCGGCGCGAAATGGGCGAACACGTACCCGGCGAAGCTGCCGCGCTCCGGCCAGTCGGCCACCAGCTCGCAGAAGACGAGGAACCCCTCGTGCCGCACGTCGTCCAGCTCGGCCAGGCGCACCCAGCGCTGCGCGGCCAGCCTCGCCGCCACGCGCTCGCAGAACGGCTCGAACCGCCGGTAGAGCGCGTTGCGCGCCGCCGGATCGCGCCGGGCCAGCCGCGCCAGCCCGTCCAGGAACCCCTCGCTCGCCAGATCGAGCGCCAGCGGGAACGCGCCGTCTCCTGCGTCCGGCCGCGCCTCCCCGCGCCACCCCGACCGACCCCGCTGCTCGTCCGCCACCAGCGACCCCTTCCCGCTACAACCAACGATACGTACAGATGTTCGTATTGTAGAGCAGTGCGTGAGCGCTGTCAAGCGGGCGCAGGCGCGGCCCGCGTCTCGTCGTCTCGCGTTGCCGGGCCACGACCACCTACCACCACGGTCACCATTGCCGGCCCTCTCGGGCCGGTCGGGTCAGGCACGCCTGACCCGCAGGGTCACGCACGCGTGACCCCTACGACGGGAACGGCGGGGCTGCGGCAGCGACCGTGACCGGCGATCGGTCACAGTCAGCACATCGTCCCCCGTCTGTCGGGGCGAGGCGTGCCTCGCCCGGCCGCACCGCACCCGGTGTTTCTGGTACTGCTGGGCCACCGGCTGAACCCGCAACTGCACGGACACCTCGATCGTTGTATAGTGTGGAGCGCTCTCCTACCCGGACGGGCCGACCGGTCGCCGGCCCGCACCGGGGAACGGCGGTCAGGCCCACCCGAAGGAGGTGTCAGGATGCGTCTCTTGCGACCGTTACCCGTACCGCGGCCCCGCCAGGCGCTCGGCCGCCTTTGGGCGCACACCGGGCGACCGATTCCGCTGCGTTGGGCCGGGCTCCTGGTCGCGCTGGCCCTGGTGGCCGGGCTTGCGCTGCCGACGCTCGCCCAGCAGTGGGTCGGTGCCGGGCACCGCATGCCGGCCGCACCGCCCGCCTCGGCCATCGCCCCGGCCACGCCCAAGCCGGGCTGCATCTACTTCCCGGAGACGCAGCACAACCTCTGCGGCGGCTTCCGCCAGTACTGGGAGGCCTTCGGCGGGCTGCTCGAGTTCGGCTACCCCTTGACCGAGGAGTACTTCGCACCGGAGCTCGGTCACGAGGGGCATAACGGCGTTGTGACGCAGTGGTTCGAGCGAGCCCGCTTCGAGTGGCACCCGGGCGAGGTCCCGCAGCGGTTCGACGTGCTGCAGGGCCACCTGGGCCGCGAGATCCTGGCCATGCTGACCGCGCCGACGCCGACGCCGACCCCGACGCCGACCGCCACACCGACCCCGGCACCGAGCGCTTACGCGATCAGCCTGACGCCGTCGAGCGACACGAACCCGGTCGGCACGACGCACACCGTGACCGCGATCGTGACGGTGAACGGGCAGCCGACACCGAACGTGCTGGTCCGCTTCGCGGTGACCGGTGGCGATCCGCTGCCGGCGGACGGCATCGGCTACACGGGCGGTAACGGCGCGACCTCCTTCAGCTTCACGGATACCGAGGCGGGTACCGACACCGTCCTGGCCTGGATCGACTTCGACAACGACGGCGTGCGTGACACGAACGAGCCGCGTGCCGTCGCCACCAAGCAATGGACGCCCGGGCCACCCGCCAGCCTCGATGCCGAGCCGGAGAGCCAGGCCGTCGCTCGTGGCATGAACGTCTCCATCACCGCGACGGTCGAGGACCAGTACGGCAACCCGGTGAGCGGCACGCGGGTCCGTGCCCAGGTGACGACCGGCGTGAATTCGCCGGGTACCATCGACTGTGGACTGACCGACGCCGACGGCGAGGCGACGTGCTCCTACAAGGGCACTGCGCAGGGAACGGACACGGTGCAGGTCTGGGCCGACCGCGACAACGACGGTACCCTCGATACCGGCGAGCCGAGCGACACCGTCTCGGTCACCTGGGTGACGGCGCAGGGGTCGTTGACGTTATCGCCAACTCCGGTGACCGTCAACAACACGGTGACGGCGACAGTCAGCATCACTGGCAGCAACCCGAGCGGTTACGCTACGCTCAAGTTCCCGGTCGTTTTCCTTCTCGACGAGTCGAGCGGAGGCGACGACGCGACCTTCAACGCCAGCTGCCCCGCTTCGCCGACACTCGACGACTCGAAGAGCGCAACCACCACCGGTGGCTCGCCCAACACGGCACAGGTCACCATCCGCGGGTGCTCAAACGGTAGTAGTACAATTACTGTCAAGGTTTATCACGATACCGACAGCAGCGGCACGGTGACGAGTGCGGACGTCGAACTCGCCTCCGCGACGCTGGACGTCACCAGCGGATCGTGACGCCCACGAACGCTGCTCCCGCGGGCCAGGCTCGTCGCCTGGCCCGCTTTTCGCTGCGTCGTACCCCCGCATGCCAGCGTGGGTGTGCCGTGCAGCCTCCACTCCCTCGTCCTGCCTATTCTCCGTCGAAGCACGATGTGCCTCGCTCGTCCTGACACGCCTCCGCCCCGCCGTTGTCTCGGCCTCCTCGACGTTCTCCCTATCGGGGCACGGCGTGCCGCGGCCGCATTTTCCCTGTCGTGGCGAGGTGTGCGTCGCCCGTCCGCGCCGAAAGGCGCAGCAACGTGCGTACGATTGGCCGGCCCTGTCGGGCCGGACGGGTCAGGCACGCCTGACCCGAAGGGTCACGCACGCGTGACCCCTACCGGGGAAAACGGCGGGTACCGAGGGCGACCGTGGCCTGCGTTCGCTCCCGGTCGGCACACCGTCCCCCGCCCTGTAACCCTGTAGGGGCGAGGCGTGCCTCGCCCG
>Ga0066871_101031_pt1 | contig 10392 bp, 12 predicted proteins | sample CeladaPassage60B_FD_62209 | JGI IMG/M metagenome (GOLD analysis project Ga0066871, IMG submission 62209) | Cellulose-adapted microbial communities from the Joint BioEnergy Institute, USA - Passage3 60B | ecosystem: Engineered > Bioreactor > Continuous culture > Unclassified | place: USA...
AAATCTTAAATAAGGAAGTGGAAGCTGATGTTTGATCTGACGTGGATCGAGCTGGTGATACTGGTGTTGGCCAGCTTTCGGTTGACCCATCTGATAGTCTACGACGAAATTACATCGTTTTTGCGTGACCCGTTTTTCACGGTTGCGTACGAAGATGACGCTTCCGGCCAGGTGGTGCGGCACGTTCATTTCAAAGGAAATGGCCTGCGACGCTGGATGGGCATGCTCCTCAGTTGCCACTGGTGTGTTGGTATCTGGTCTTCAGCAGCCGTCGTCGTGTTGCACCATTTGGTGCCGGCTGCATTCCCCGTATTACTCGTGTTGGCAGTGGCCGGAGCCGCTGCGGCCATCGAGACGAAGATGTACTTTGGATGAATCTTCCGGTGTCTTTTTCCGCATCCCGAGTTAGGGCATCCCGAGTTAGGGCGGAAAGGAGGTAAAAACGTTGTTACCCAAAGTGTCCGTCGTGGTTCCTTTCTACAACTGTCCCTACGTCGACCGGGCCGTCCACAGCGTGCTCAACCAGAGCTATCCGAACGTCGAGATCATCGTAGTCAACGACGGCTCCACCCAGCACGTGGAGAAGTTGGCTCCCTACCTGGACCGGATCTTGTATGTGGAGAAGGCAAACGGGGGTACGGCAACCGCGTTGAACGTTGGCATTCGCCGTGCGACCGGCGCTTATTTGCCTGGTTGAGCTCGGATGACATGTATCACCCCGAGAAACTGATGAGGCAATATCAGTACCTGCAGCGTGTTAGGGGTAGCTTCTGCTACACGGCGTATTACCATGTGAACCCGCACGATCAGGTCGTGGGCGATGCCGTCCGCGTTCATTTCCTTTCCCGGGGCGACATGATGCGCACTCTCCTGAACGTCTGTTTCATCAATGGTTCGTCGGTCCTGACTCACATGAACGTCTTTCAACGGGTGGGCTTGTTCGACGAAACCCTCCGTTACGCGCACGACTACGACATGTGGCTGCGCATGCTACCGCACTACGAACTGGCCTACCTGGATGAACCGCTGTTGATGTACCGGGTGCACCAGCACATGGGCACGAAAAAATACGCTGAGGCCGTCCAAAAAGAAGCACTGCTCGTCCAGGAACGGCACCGGGAAGCCGTCCTTCAGCTGGTTGAGAGAGGCGGGGCGCTCTCGTAAGGAAAAACGCATCCTTTCTGGATGGTAGGTGTTCCATCGGACTAGGCCGTTATCCCCGGATGGTGATATGCTTGTATTTTTGCTGTACAAGCGCCGCTTCGGCGATTACCTGTCTAGAGTACTTGTTCGTTCCCATCTGGTCGTGGACGCGGTAGGAGAGCAGCGGTTCCTGGAGATAGAGGAAGTGGTGCTTCAAGAGGACGCGCAGCCAGAATTCGTAGTCATGAGCATAGCGGAATCCTTCGTCAAACAGTCCCACCTGCTGAAAAATGTCCATGTGCAGCATGACTGTACCACCGTTGATCAAACAGTGGTGTTTCATCCGCTCGAAAAAAAGGATCCGATCTGCTACCCAAACGGACGGATACTGGCCGAGGATGCGGTTTTGCGCGTCAATCAGCCGGTATGAGGTATAGCAGGCCAAGGCATTTCTGCTCTGCATGAAGGCCATTTGCTTGGCGATTTTGTCTCGGTCAAACACGTCGTCTGAACTCAGCCAGGCGAAATACTGGCCGGTGGCGTACCGAATGCCCATGTTCAGGGCTGTCGCCGTGCCGCCGTTACCCTTTTTCATGTAGCGGATCCGGTGCATGTACGGCAGGATCTTTTCGCTGTGTCGGGTGGAACCGTCGTTGACTACGATTACTTCGACGTGAGGATACGACTGCTGAAGCGCGCTTTCAATGGCCTGATTGACATAGGGACAGTTGTAGAACGGGATGACGATTGAAACCTTGGGTTGATTCATCGCTTTTCACCGCCTGTTTGTTAGGAAGTACGAAAACCTACCCGACCACCCCTCTCGTGATTCCGAGGGGCGGCCGTACCACGATAACTATATACAACCAACGATATGAAAGGGAAACAACAGGTGGTTGTTCGTGTACCCCAATGATGAGGAAAAACGGGCAGAATAAAGGCGGAATTACCGCTTTCGCTGCTGGTAGATTTGCTCTAGGGTATCGACGATTTGCTGTTCAAACCGGTCCTTGGTAAACAGCCTGGCGGTCCGCAAACCTCCCGCCAACAGCCGGTGATAAAGAGCTTCGTTATTCAGAACAGTGAGGATGCCTTCCGCCAGTGCATGGGGATTGCGTGGCGGCGTGATATAGGCGCTTTCCATATGGGTGCAAAAATCGGCTATCCCTCCGGAGTTGGTGGTGACCACCGGTGTGCCGCAGGCCATCGCTTCTAATGGGGGGAGCGCATAGCCCTCGAACCAGGAGGAGGAGACAAACAAGTCCGCCGAGCGGTATAACTCCGCCATCTCCAGGTCATTGTTGGGACGGAACGTGCGGCAGGCAATGCCCGGCAGTTTCAACTCCTTTTCGGGACAGATCATGTGGACGATCAGATTTCCCTTGTATCTGCTGCGAACGATCCGCATGGCCAGCATGAAATCGTAAAATCCCTTCAATTCGTACCCTGCTCCCGGATCGCGGGCGATGTACAGGATGGTCTTCGTCGGATTGCCGCGAAACTTGTTGAGGTACGGGCTCGGTTTGAATATGGCGGGGTCAATGCCGGGATTGACCACTATACTGCGCAGTCCCACGTGCCGGAAAATCTGATCGTCCAGCCAGCGTGAGATAGAAATAATGGGAACGCCCTGCTGATAGGTCCACAGAGCCCCGGCCTTGTCGGACACCCAGTACGGCTCAAAACCGAGACTGAGGCGGACGGTTTGCTTGGGCCATGCACGGAAGGCAGGCGGAAATGTGGTGTAGAAGTTGGGGAGCAGGATGTCGCCGTAGGGAATGTACTGGGGAGACAGGGAAGGAATCTTTGTCAGCTTGCACTTGACTTCGTAGATGTTGGTAGACACATCTAACAAGGGGATTTCGACGTCATGACCCCGTTTGACGAGGGCATTCGCGATCTCCACCAACACCCTGCACCCTCCTCCGAGATGCAGAATTCCCATGGGAATGACAACTTTCATCGGATCACCTCCCAGTCATGTGGTTTGTTCTGTTCCATTCTTTTTCTTTTGCTGGCCGATGGAAAGGGGGCAACGCTTATGGATTTTGCCATGCTTCCAGCAATCTGGAGGTACGGTAGAGATGAAAAAACACCGGTTCAAAGGGGGCCGGGTGATCCCGGAGCTGTACCCCCGAGCCGTTTGCAGGCAGAAAGGCGGCCAGGATCCGTTGGTTTTCGGCTGCCCTAAGCGTTTGGGCCATCGAGTGCAGCGTGTAGTAGCCCATCGGCGGTCCGTTCGCGAAAAACAAGACAAACGGCGTTCGGATCTGCTTTAGCATAGCGTGCATGGCGGTTCTGGCACCGCCGGGTACGTGGAAAAATCCGACCCGTGGATCGGAGATCGACTGCAGCACCCGGGTCGCCTGTTTTTGCGGGGTTTGGTCGAGGACGATGACTTGATAGTTGCTGTAGTATTGTTCCAGCAGGTTCTCGTACGACTCCACTGTCCGGGCGGTCCCATCCGTCACCGGAAACAGCACGGTCATTTCCGGCGGGATTCCTCTTCGCATCCGCGCCTGTTGCTTAACGAGTTGAAACATGTAGCGCCATCGCCGGTGCTGTTCTTTGGATCTTTTCATCTGGGCGGAGATGCTCAGCGGTGAATTGACGCGATATTCCATCAGCACGGAAGGGATGTAGCGAACCTCGCAGTGTTCAGTGAGCCGCAGAAAATAGTCGTAATCCTCCACCGGTTCCTGCCCGTATCCGCCGATCAGCCGGGCATACGCCGCTTTGTACATAAACGAAACGCCGATAAAGTGAAAATCGAGCAGCTCCTCTTTCCGCCGTTGCTGATACTTGCGCCTGGCATCCAGGAACGCCTCGTCGCGAAGCGGCTTGCCGGCTTCGTCAATTTCCTGGAAACAACTGTAGACGACGCCGACTTCGGGCGGCGCCGCTCGAAGATAGGTCCGGAGCGTGAGTAGAAAATCGGGGGAGTAGATGTTGTCGCTCGATATCCAGGTCAGGTATTCGATACCAGGGAGGGAGAATAATTCCTGAAACCCGCGGTTGAGTGCTTTGGCCACACCCTGGTTTTCCGGCAGAATCACCACGCGGACACGAGGGTCATCCTGTACGGTTTCACGGATGATGGGCAACACGTCGAAAGGAGCGCCGTCGACCACAATGACCAGCGTAAAGTGACGATACCGCTGCGCAAGGATGGATTGCAGCGCCTCACGAAGATACGATGGTTTTTGTTTGTACACGGGCATGACAACGCCTACATCGGACATGGAAATACCTCCTTTCGATGTTTGCGCCTCCTCTACTGGTAGGGTATTCACCAAATGCGGAAGGGGGCATGGGGATGTACACAATCTGCCGGATGGACAGGCCTGTTTACAGGCCTGTTTTCGGAAGAACCGTCCGGACACCGGTGACGTGCGGTGTTTACGGCGCCGGAATTCCCTGCAAGATCCGCAAAACGGCCGCTTCAAATGCGTTGACGCTTCGCTCCCATGTCCAGCGCGAGGCCTCACTTTCGCCTTCGCGAGCCAGCATCGCACGCAAAGCGGGATCCTGGATCAAGCGGAGCACGTTGTGTGCGAGCCGGTTCTCGTACCGGTAGCTCATCAGGCAGTTGACCTCGTGCCGGCAATAATCCGCGTTGCCGCCGCTGTAAACGGTGACCAAAGCCGCTCCACACTTCATCGCCTCTAGCCCGGGAAGAGAGGCGGCATCGTAAGTGGAAGAACTGACAAAGATGTGCGCCTCGTTGTAGTGGTAGCACATCTCCACATCGTCCTTGGGGGTAAGCACGCGAAACTGTCCAGTGGATGCTAGATTCTGCAAGCTGGAGGAGGTGGCCAATTCACCAGGCGGGCAAAACAGGGATACCATCACGTATGGAAACCGGTTTTTGACCTCAATCAGCGCCTGGATCAAGGTGTCTTGGTCCCGATGCCAGGAGAATCCTCCCTCCGGCTTCCGCAGGATGGCGGCGATGTGCGGCGGGCCTTCTGGTCTGCGGATCCCGAGATTGCGGTAGGAGGGACTGACGCCGACCGGCACGATGTGGCCCCGGATACCATGATTGAGCTGGATGATTTTCTGCTGCCAGGTGGACAAGACCAGCAGGTTTGGGGTTGCATGGTACGAAGGGAAGGAGAGAGGGGAATGGGGCAGGAACGTCGGTTCGTAACAGAGGCTGAGCCGCACGTGCACGCCTTTTCCCTGCTGGCTGGCCAGTTGGGCAGCCGGGACGGTGGTATAAAAGTTGGATACGATCACGTCGCTTTTGGGAAAATCGGCCGGCGTAATGGAAGCACCGCTGCTTCGGATCACTCGCGCACGTAGCGGGTATTGGATCGGTTCTCCCGGGGGCATCAGTACAGTCACACTGTGCCCCCGCTGGGCCAGACCGTTGACCAGTTCCGCAAGCATCCGCTGCGCCCCGCCGATACTCAAGTTCAAAATAGGAAAGGTGTACTTCACTGGGTATCACTCTCCTTTTCCAGAGTTACAAGCCAGGGGATGAAAGATATGGGATGAAGGATACAAAACCCCTTTGGAACGTCCAAAGGGGCTTTGTGCTGAACGCGGTTAGATTTCTGGAGGTGGCGGCAGAGCGGCCTCTGTGTTTTGCAGGGCCGTCCCAGTGAAGGAGACGGGTCCGGTGACGGTGGCGCCGTTCAATACACCGTTTGTCACCTCGGCAAACAGGGAGTAAAAGTGGAATCCGGCCGGAAGATCGATGTCCAACAGTTGGAAGGTGGTGACTACTTGCTCGTTGAGGGCTAGGGTTGAGACGCGAGCCGTGCCGATCCCAACGTTGTCCCGCATGACGGTGAACAGCACTTCCGGAGTGGCGAGCACCGATTCCCAGCCGATCGTGGCGACGACCATCACATCCGTCGTTGCCGTCGTGGTAAAGCCGAACTCGGCCAGTTTAATCTGGTCCGGCGACTGCGGAATGGGCCGGTTGATTCCGTCATCGAAGTTGGTCGGGAAGCTGCGGCCAAATGCATTGACTTGAAGAGCCATATGGTTTCCCTCCTTTCTTTTTTGAGCTACTGATATGTTATGACCTGCTCGTACCTTGCTCTCTCACCAATCTCCCATTTTTATAAAAACAGGTAGAAAACCACCTTGTCTTGCGCCTTACCGGCGCTTTGCTTAATTATGCCGGCCTTTTCCTCTGGATAGGAAGACGCCCTGACGCTTTGTCTCCTTCCCGAATACATTGGTACCATTCACTACGGAAGGAAGTGGGATGGATGTCCCTATCTGGAAAAAAGGTGTTGGTGACGGGTGCCGCTGGTTTTATCGGCAGCCATCTGACCCAGCAGCTCCTCCTTACAGGAGCGAAGGTCCGCGCCTTTATCCGCTACAACTCGCTCGATTCCCACGGGTTCCTTGACCAGCTCCCGGCAGACCAGCGAGCCGAAATTGAGGTGGTCAAGGGCGATTTGCGCGATCCCCATGCGGTGTACCAAGCAGTCAAGGGTACGGATGCCGTGTTTCACCTGGGCGCTCTGATCGCGATCCCTTATTCCTACCAAAATCCGTCGGATGTCGTGCAGACCAACGTGCTGGGTACCCTCCACGTGCTCCAGGCAGTGCGGGATCTGGGCATCCCCCGCATGGTGCATACGTCTACCAGCGAGGTGTACGGTACGGCACGTTACGTACCGATTGATGAAGCACATCCACTTCAGGGACAGTCACCGTACTCGGCCAGCAAAATCGCTGCCGACAAGATCGTGGAGAGTTTCTATTGTTCGTACAACACACCGGTAGTGACGGTTCGTCCGTTTAACGCATACGGCCCGCGTCAGTCCATGCGGGCAGTTATCCCGACAATCATCAACCAGGCTCTGCACCGCTCGGAAATCGTACTGGGAAACTTGTCTGCGACGCGTGACTTTACCTTTGTGGAAGACACCGCGCGGGCGTTTCTGTGTGCAGCGGAAGCAGACGAAGCAGTGGGTGGCGTGTTCAACGCCGGTTCTGGCTTTGAAATTTCGGTGCACGATCTGGTCCGCATCATCCTGCGGCAGGTCGGCCGCGATCTGCCGGTGCGGGTGGACAAGGAGCGGATCCGTCCGGAGAAAAGCGAAGTAGAGCGGCTCATTTCCGACAGCAGCAAGGCGGCAGCCGTCTTGGGGTGGAGAACGTCCATTTCCCTGGAGGAAGGCGTGCAGCGGACGATTGACTGGATGGCGCGCCACAAGCACTTGTACCGATGGAGTCAATACGTCGTGTGAGAGGAGGAACACAACCGTGGATGCTGTCATCATGACCGGGGGCAAAGGATTACGCATGGCACCGTACACCAAAGTGCTGCCCAAGGGACTTCTGCCGGTGGGAGAGCAGCCAATTCTGGAAATCATTGTAAAACAGCTCCGGTACCACGGTTTTACGAACATCATAATGGCGTGCGGCTATCGGTCTTCCATGATCCAGACCTATTTCGGAAACGGCAGCGCATGGAACGTCTCGATCACCTATCAAGTGGAAACGGAGTCCCGCGGGACGGCAGGACCACTCAAGACCCTGACACACTTGTCCGAACCGTTTTTGCTGATCAACTGCGATGTGCTGACCACCTTGTCGTTTCGTGAACTTTGGGAGTTCCATACTTCCGGTCGCAGCCTGATGACCATTGCTTCGCAGCAAAAACAAATCCCAATTGAACTGGGCGTGTTGGAGACGGAGGGAGACCGCGTCATCCGGTTCATCGAAAAACCGGTGCGCAATGCCCGTGTCAGCATGGGGATTTACATGATGGATCCGGACATCCTTGCCTACATCCCGGAAAAACAGTTTTTTGACATCCCCGATCTGATCCAAGTCCTTTTGGAAGATGGAAAAGAGGTTCGACACTATGAAAACGACGAATTCTGGATCGACATCGGCCGGCCGGCAGATTTTGCGCGAGCCAATGAAGTGTATCCCAAGTGGAAACACCTCTTGCTCCCGGTGGAAGCGGAATGAAAAAGTGCTGTCAGGTTCTAATCACTGGAGTTAACGGCTTTGTCGGCCGGCACATGGCAGCGTACCTGCTGTCCCAGGGCATGACAGTGCTGGGAATCGGCCGAAGTCCTTCTACTCTTGTCTGTCATCCGCAGTTTCGTTACAACCCGTGTGATCTCAGGAATAGGGTGCAGGTTCACGAATGGATGGAGCAAAACGCAGTGGATTACGTCATCCACCTGGCTGCAGAGTCCAATGTGCAGCGTTGGCAGGACGATCCGGTCAACATCCTGACAACCAACTGCATGGGGACGCTGTATCTCTTGGAAGCGATCCGGCTCAAGCAACGAGAGCGGGTGAAAGGCATTCTGGTGGTCGGCTCTTCGCATGAGTATGGCATGGGTGCCGGCGGTGATTTGAGCGAGGAAACGCCGCTGGCGCCGATCAGTCCCTACGGTTGGAGCAAGTTGATGACGACCTCTGTCGCGAAAATGTACGCGGAACTGTACGGGCTGCCCATCGTGATTGCCCGCACGTTCAATGTCATCGGTCCGGGCGCCTCGGCGGGCGTATGTGCCACGTTGGCCCGCCAGGTGGCGGAAATCGAGCGCGGGGCGCGTCCGCCCCGGCTGGTGGTGGGCAATCAGGCCATCGAACGTGATTTTGTCGATGTTCGCGATGTTGTGGCCGCATATTGGTCGCTGTTGACAGCCGCACGGATCCGGCCAGGCGAGGTGTACAACGTGGCAAGCGGAACCTCCCGGCGGATTGGATCGATGGTGGAGATTTTTCGCAGGCACGCGCTGCGTCCGTTTGAAGTGGTGACGGATGAGGCGCTTCTGCGCCACGATGAACCGCTGACGGTAAGGGGAGAAAACCGCAAGCTGCGCGAAGCGACGGCGTGGCAACCGCAGTGGTCGTTTGAACATTCGGTGCTCGACGTCCTGGCGCATGTCCGCCGGGCCATCCAAGACACGACCAGACCGTCTAAGGAACGAAAGGAGGTTCGTAGACGTGAAAGTGATGACGATTCTTGGAACGCGCCCGGAATTGATCCGATTAAGCCGGGTCATTCCCCAGCTTGACCTCCTCGCCTCCAAGCACGTCCTGGTCCATACCGGCCAGAATTACGACCGCTTGCTAAGTGACGTCTTTTTTGAGGAATTGGGCATTCGCGAACCCGACCACCAAATTCAGCTTGACGGCCATTCATTCGGGAGCCAGGTGGGCACCATGTTCCCAGAAGTGGAACAGCTGCTGCTCGCAGAACGCCCCGACCGCATCCTGGTGCTCGGCGACACCAACAGCGCGCTCTGTGCCGTGCTGGCCGAACGCTTGGGAATTCTGGTGTACCATATGGAAGCGGGAAACCGCTGCTACGATATGACGGTGCCGGAAGAAGTCAACCGCAAGATCATCGATGCCGTCTCCTCCTACAACCTGCCGTATACACCCGTCGCGCGGGAAAATCTCCTGCGGGAAGGCATCGAGCCGCAGCGCGTCTGGGTGAGCGGCAATCCCATCTACGAAGTATTGGAGCACTACCGGGAACGGATCGAACGAAGCGACATCGTGGAACGACTCGGTCTCGCCGCAAACCAGTACATCCTGGTGACGGCTCACCGCGCTGAAAACGTCGATAGCGAACGGAGGCTGCGCAACATCGTCACAGGTCTGAAGCTGGTGGCTGAACAGACGGGACTGACGCTTGTCTGCAGCGTCCACCCGCGGACCCGTTCCCGTTTCCGGCAGTTCTCCCTCGATCCGTCCCATCCGCTGATCAAGTGGTGTGAGCCGTTCGGATTTTTTGATTTTGTCCAACTGCAAAAAAAGGCCCGATGCGTCGTGACGGACAGCGGAACGGTGCAAGAAGAGAGCTGTCTCCTTGGCGTCCCGGCGGTCACCATCCGGCAGTCGACGGAGCGGCCCGAGACCGTCTTATGCGGCAGCAATACCGTATCCGGACTGGAACCGGAACGTATCGCCGCCTGTGTTCGCCTGATGATCGGCGCCTCTCGCTCCTGGGAGTGCCCCGAAGGGTACAAAGATCCCAACGTGTCGATGAAAGTGGCCCATTTCATATTGGGGGGGCTCCGCCATGTTTGAAGGCCGAACCATCCTTGTCACCGGCGGGACCGGTTCATGGGGGCAGGAACTGGCCCGCAAGCTTTTGGCAAAACGTCCGAAAGAAATCCGCATCTTTTCCCGCAACGAATACGTCCAGGTCCAGATGCAGCGCGCGTTTGACAACCATCCTTCGCTCAAGTTCCGAATCGGCGATGTACGGGATTATCAGGCCGTGTGGGATGCGTGCGCCGGCGTGGA
>Ga0066871_101032_pt1 | contig 10374 bp, 12 predicted proteins | sample CeladaPassage60B_FD_62209 | JGI IMG/M metagenome (GOLD analysis project Ga0066871, IMG submission 62209) | Cellulose-adapted microbial communities from the Joint BioEnergy Institute, USA - Passage3 60B | ecosystem: Engineered > Bioreactor > Continuous culture > Unclassified | place: USA...
TCAACAGCGTTTGCGATATTTCCACCAGTCCCGTCTTCGTCCCAAAAAGAATGGCTACTTCCGTCTCCGGATCCAGATCCACTCCCTGTTCCGTTTTGTACCATTGGCAAATCGCCTCTTTCAGATGACGGAATCCGGTAAAAGGGGAATAGCGGTGATAGACCGGCTTCTCTGCCGCTTGCTGCAGGGCCCGGACGATATGGGAGGGCGTCGGGAGATCCGGGCTGCCCGTCGCCAGATTGATGAGATCCCCCTGGGCGGCATGCTTGTCGACTTTGGCGTACAAGTTGGAAAAAAACTGCTCAGGAAGCCGCTTGATTTGTTCCGAAGGTTCGATGGGAAACCGGCTGTATCGACACATCTCGCTCCACCCTTTTTTGTTTTTTCGGTCAAAAATGATGTGTTCAGTGAGACGTAAGTCACCATGGGTCATGCATGCATCCACGTGCATACACTATATTTTTACTAATCCTAGTTGACAAAGTAAAGAGGTCGGGTTTAAATTAATCACAACGATGACATGGGAGGGAGAGTGTATGGGCCGTTATCGCGCTTTAACGGAAGCGGAAGCGGTGGAATACGTCCGCAAAATTCCTGGTTTGTTTACGGAAGGCGCCCGGCTTGTCAGCAAAGAAATCGGGGACGGCAATCTCAATCTCGTATTTCGCATTCAGGAGGAAGGACCATCCGGAAAAAGCGTCATCATCAAACAGGCGTTGCCTTACGCCCGGGTGGTCGGCGAGTCGTGGCCGCTGACGCTGGATCGTGCCCGGATTGAGAGTGAAGCCATTCGCCTGGAGGACCAATTGTGCCCGGGTTCGGTGCCGAAAATTTACCATTACGATCAGGATTTGGCGTTGACGGTGATGGAGGATTTGTCCTCGTACCAGGTGTTGCGCAAAGGCTTGATCGAACGCCGGCGGTACCCGCATTTTGCCCGCCACATCGGCAGGTTTTTGGCGAGAACGCTTTTCCTGACATCGGATTTGGCTCTGGATCCGCAGGAGAAAAAACGAAGGGTGGCCAAGTTTATCAATCCGGAGCTGTGCAAGATCACCGAGGATCTGGTGTTTACCGATCCGTATTACGATGCGCCCACCAACAGCTTCAACCCGCTGCTGAGAGAAACGATCCAGGCGATTTGGCAAAACGACGCGTTGAAGCTGGAAGTGGCCAAGCTGAAAGAAAAATTCCTGACCCAGGCGCAGGCGCTGATCCATGGCGATTTGCACACCGGCAGCATCATGGTGACCGAAGAGGATACGCGGGTGATCGATGCGGAGTTTGCTTTTTACGGTCCGATGGGCTTCGATGTCGGCGCGGTGATCGCCAATCTGCTGCTCAACTATGCGGCGCAGGAAGTGCGCATCGAGGATGCCGGGGAACGGGAGAGGATCCAGCAGTACTTGCTGGATACCATTGAGGAACTTTGGCACGTATTTGCTCAGGAATTTAAGGCGCTGTGGGAAAAAGAGGGCAAAGAGCATTTTGCCGCGGTTCCAGGCTATGTGGATGATTACTTGTTGCGGGTTTTGCAAGATGCCGCCGGGTTTGCCGGTTGCAAGATGATCCGCCGGGTGATTGGCCTGGCGCCCGTGGCGGATTTGGAGACGATTGAGGATGATTTCCAGCGGGCAAGGGCGGAAAGGCTGGCGCTGGCCATCGGGCAAGCGCTGATTTTGGAACGGACCAGGGTGCAAGAAATCAGCGATCTGATTTCGCGAGTGCTTTCGGCGAAAGCGCAGGAGCTGGTGAAATGAGTGGGGGCTTGATCAAATCGGTGGAATTTCAAGACGACAGCCTCATTTTGCTGGATCAGACCAGGCTGCCGGAAGAAACCGTTTTTCTGCGGTTGTCCACCAGCCAGGAGGTGTGGCACGCCATCAGGTCACTAAAGGTTCGCGGCGCCCCTGCCATCGGCATCAGCGCGGCGTACGGGCTTTTCCTGGGCGTGCGGCAGGCGGAAGAAGGAGATGTGGACGCTTTTTTTGACCTGCTGGACGAACAGGTGACATTCCTGTCTTCGGCGCGTCCGACGGCCATCAATCTTTTTTGGGCGCTGGAACGGCTGAAGCGGCGGGCGGAGCAGGAGCGGCGCCAGGGGGCCGACGTGGCCGGGATCAAGCAGGCGCTGCTGGAGGAGGCCCGGCTTATCCAACAGGAGGATGAACAGGTATGCCGCCAGATCGGTGAACATGCGCTGACCCTGTTTTCCGACGGGATGGGGATTCTGACCCATTGCAATCCGGGGAGCCTGGCCACCGCCCGGTACGGAACGGCCACCGCGCCCTTTTATCTGGCGAAGGAACGGGGATGGAACCTGAAAGTGTACGCCGGTGAAACGCGCCCTGTTTTGCAGGGCTCCCGCCTGACAGCCTGGGAACTGCAACAGGCGGGCATCGACGTGACGCTGATTTGCGACAACATGGCGGCGGCCGTGATGGCCAACGGCTGGGTACAGGCGGTGATTGTGGGAACGGACCGGGTCGCCGCCAACGGCGATGTCGCCAACAAAATCGGCACCTACGGCCTCGCCGTGCTGGCCAAGGCGCACCAGATTCCCTTTTATGTCGCCGCGCCACTGTCGTCCATCGATTTGAACACTCCTGCAGGGGCGGAAATTCCCATCGAAGAACGGCCGGCCGAGGAAGTAACCCATGGATTCGGCAAACGGACGGCGCCGGAAGGCGTCCGCGTGTACAATCCGGCTTTTGATGTCACGCCTCATTCGCTGATTACGGCTATTGTGACGGAAAAAGGAATCATCCGCCCGGATCCAAAGGAAGGCTACAGCAAGAGCCTTCGCAGGCTGTTTGAAAACGAATCGCGTTTTTGACATGTTGTTTAAGGAGGTGTCTTCAATGGCGTCTATTCCCCATGTGGTCGATACGGAATGGCTGGCACAACGTCTGGATGATCCGCGGTTGCGTTTGCTGGATGCGACGACGTTCCTCAAGATCCGGGAAGGCGGCGCGGAACTGGTTTCCGGTCGTTCCGTGTATGAAAAAGAACATATTCCCGGAGCCGTTTTCGCCGATTTGATCACGGAGCTGTCCGATCCCGACTCCCCGTTTCACTGTACGGTGCCTTCCCACGAACGATTTGTGGAAGCCATGGGCGCCCTTGGCGTCGGTGACGATACGTATGTGGTTGTTTACGACCAGGGGGCTCCGAGCGGTTCTCCCGAGGCCAGTTCCATGTGGGCATCCCGGCTGTGGTGGCAGTTGCGTCTGGAAGGATTCGATGATGTAGCCGTGCTGGCGGGAGGCCTGGCCAAGTGGAAGGAAGAAGGCAGGCCGGTTACGTCGGAGCCTTCCTCTTATCCTCCTGCCCGTTTTACCGGGAAGCGCCGCCCCGAGTTGCTGGCCACCAAAGAAGAGGTGAAGGAAGCTTTGGGTGACCCGTCGGTGGTGCTGATTGACAGCTTGTCGCCGGAAGATCATCTCGGCAAGCGGAATGTTTATCCCCGGAACGGGCATATCCCGGGAAGTGTCAATGTATTTTTCGGCAACCTTACTGATCCCAAGACGCAGCATTTTCTCGCTCCTGAAACGCTCAAAGAGATTTTTGGCCCCACCGGGGCCCTGGACCCGTCGCGCAAAGTCATCACCTACTGTGGCGGCGGCATTGCAGCCACTTGGGTGGCGCTGGCACTGGCCCAGTTGGGCCGGGATGACGTGGCGGTTTACGACGGTTCCCGCATTGAGTGGGCTTTCGATCCGTCTTTGCCGTTGGTGTCAGGGTAACAGCCTATGTTCATGGATGGGTGGAACTGGACGAATTTTGGGTGGAGACAGAAGGCGACATTGATCTCGACGGATTTTTCGATAAGTCGGATGTCCGCCGCGGGTATTCGGAAATCCGTTATACGTTTCACACCAAAACTGATTCACCCAAAGAGCAGGTGGAACAATTTATCGCGTATCTGGAACGGCAATGCCCGGTCGGCGATTCGCTGGCCAATCCAGTAAACCTGAAATTGGAGAAAATCGTGATTGAGGAATGAACGCTTTCCAGCCGCCTGGAATGTTGCAACCGGGCGGCTTTTTTATTTGCTGGCGGCAATGTGCCGGCGGCAAAACGGAGCGGCCAAAAAGTTGCGCGTCGGGATCGGGAGGGTTTCTCCAGGCGGGAAAGTTGAGTTATCTTATTAATTGATCTGATCCGCGATTCGTTTCAGTTCATGGCAAAGGGGAAATGAGGATGGCAAGAACGGTCATGCTGGCGGGTCACGCCAAACTGCCGCAGGGGATGGCGGCGAAAAGCGTGTATGAAATGTTGACCATCACGGTGGAAGTGGACACAAAATACGGCGTGATTGTCGACGCTTCATGCACCTTGGCCACTGCTCACGCACAGCAGTTCATCAGCCGGTTGCTGAAAGGGTACAGTTTACAAGACGGCATTGAACCGATTCTGGAAGAGATTCGCCAGGCTTATCAAGGAAAAGCGCAGCAAGCCCTGCTGGCTGCCGCCAAAGACATGTATCACCAGTATCAGATGTATCAGGAGCGCCATCAGGAGTGAAACCGGTTGAATCATTGCCGAAAACATCATTACATAAATAAGGAGCGTGAAAAGGGGAGATTTTGTTTTATTGTGATAAAATTGATAGAATAGATATGCGAACGCAAAGTGTTTAAGGGGGAGAAACGGTTGACATACAGCACCTTGCTTTTTCATGTCGAGGACCATGTGGCCACCATTACCATTCACCGGCCGGAGGCGGCCAATGCGTTTAACGATCAGATGGGAAAGGAATTGCTGGACGCGGTGATGCGTTGCGACACCGATCCGGCAATTCTCGCCGTGATTCTGACCGGCTCGGGGAGCATGTTTTGCGCCGGGGGCGATCTGAAGGGGTTTGCGCAGTTTGCGCCATCTGAGGTTGAATATCGTTTCAAGGAAACCACCACGTATCTTCACGCCGCCGTATCCCGGATGAATCGAATGGATCCGCCGGTCATTGCCGCGGTAAATGGCGTGGCGGCGGGAGCAGGCCTGAGCCTGGTTTGCGCCTGCGACCTGGCGATTGCCGCCGACTCGGCCCGTTTTACCATGGCCTATACGCGTGCGGGGTTGACTCCGGATGGCTCCGGCTCCTATTTCCTCACGCGGCTGGTTGGTTTGCGGCGGGCGATGGAACTGACGCTGACCAACCGGATGCTGTCGGCCCAGGAGGCGTTGGAGTGGGGGCTGATCAATCAGGTGGTTCCCGGCGAGCAACTGATGGAAGAAGCCAAGAAATTGGCTGTTCAGCTTGCCAACGGCCCGACCGAGGCGTTGGGGGCGGCCAAGCATCTGCTGTATAACGGATGGAACGAAACCCTGGAGACGCAGATGGAGTATGAGAGCCAGAGCATCGCCAGGATGGCCGCGTCGCCGGTGGGCCAGGAAGGCATCCGGGCTTTTGTGGAAAAACGTCCGCCCCGTTTTCACGGTTGAGCTTTTTGATGGGGTTCTTGGCGAACGGCGCAGTTGGCAAGGTTTCAGGGTTGAACAATACAGCTTTGATGATATAGCTTTGATGATGTTTGTTCCGTCGTTTTGACGGACTTTTTTTGTTTGTGCCCCGCTCTGGAAGCCGGCGCGCGCGTGGAGCCGGGCTTTTTTTGTTGGCATTTTTTCTGTAACGTCCCGATATCCGGATCATCGATACCCTTCCGTATCATCATTTAGAAATAGGCGACTTTGACAAGGATGGCTTCATCGAAATCGCAACCTGGACGAAAGACACTGGAAATGCCTATCAAGTGGAGGTTTTCCAGTTTCAAGAGGCTGACAAGGGAAACAGGTTTGCTCCGGATCCAACAGCCTACCCGGCTTATTTTCCAAAAGTGGTCAAGTACTACGAGCATCTCGTCGCGCAAACGCCATATCGTGTGTACTGGTATTACCTGGCCGATGCGGCCGCCAAATCTGGACAGGCGGAAAAAGCGAAACACGCCCTGCAGCAGGGATTAGCCACATCAGAAGAAGATTACCCGGAAAACCAACGATTTCTCGATCTGGCAAAGAAATACGGCATCCCGTTGGATGATGACTAAACCGCCATAGGGGCGACCGGGTTCAGGGATCGGGGGGCATGGACACCCCGAGCCTTTTGTGTTGATGTTTCGTTTCACAAATGCGTATGGCTGCCCTACTTTTAAAAGCAGAGATTGACAGAAGGAGATTCAATCGGTAAATATATCAATATATTCAAAACAATAAATATTGCAAGGAGAGGATAGGTCATGCCTACCATTCAAGCCAATGGTATCGAGATGTATTACGAACTTCACGGCCAAGGGGATCCACTGGTGATGATCATGGGTCTGTCGGCCAACCTGGACTGGTGGGAACCTGAAATAATCGAACGATTATCCAAACGTTACCGCCTTTTATTGTTTGACAACCGGGGAGCGGGACGGACGGAAAAGCCGGCCATGGAATATTCGATTCCCATGTTCGCGCAAGATACGGCTGCTCTGATGAGCCAGGTCGGGATAGAGAAGGCGCATATTCTCGGTGTCTCCATGGGCGGGATGATCGCCCAAGAGTTTGCGCTTCATTATCCTGAGCGAATCGACAAGCTGGTGCTCGTCTGCACCAATTGCGGCGGCGCGCAGTCCGTCCCTGCCTCGCCGGAGGTGCTGGGATGGCTGGCCAATCGCAACGTCTCGCCGGATGAATTGAAGCGGCGGCAGATGAAGCTTTTGTTTCCGGATCCATTTGTCTCTGAATACCCGGATAAAGTGGAACGATTCTGGGAGAGAGTCAGCCGGGCGCCGATCCCGTTGGACGCGTTTCAGAGACAGGTGGGGGCGATTCAGAAGTTCGGGACATATGATCGTCTTGACCGGATCACGTCTCCGACGCTCGTCATGACGGGAAGTGAGGATATCCTGGTGCCCCCGAGGAATTCGGAAATTCTGGCCGAGCGGATACCGAATGCCAGGCTGGAGATTTTTCCCGGGGGCGGTCACGGGTTTACCGGGCAATTTCCGGAGAAATTTTGCCGGGTGGTGGAAGATTTTCTGGGTTGAGAGAAGATGTGGACAAGCGGCGGGATGCCCTGTAAGATAAGCATGTAAGGCAGTGCCAGGAGATTGTAAAGGAGATGAGAAGAGATGAGTTTTGAGGAAAACAAGATTTTGCTGAGCGAGGCTGAGATACCTACGCATTGGTACAACATTCAGGCTGATTTGAAGAATCTTCAGCCGCCCTTGCATCCCGTGACCAAACGGCCGTTAGAGCCTTCTGATCTGCAGGCTATCTTCCCGATGGCCTTGATTGAGCAGGAGGCCAGCCGGGAGCGCTGGATTGAAATCCCGGACGAAGTGCGGGAGCTTTACCGGTTGTGGCGTCCCAGCCCGTTGTATCGGGCCCGCCGACTGGAGAAGCTGCTGGATACGCCGGCCAGGATTTACTACAAGTATGAGGGGACCAGCCCGGCGGGCAGCCATAAACTGAATACCGCCATTCCCCAGGTGTATTACAACCGAGAAGCCGGGATCCGGCGTATCGCCACCGAGACGGGAGCCGGACAATGGGGCAGTGCCTTGAGCATGGCCTGCAAATTTTTTGGTCTGGAATGCACGGTGTACATGGTAAAAGTCAGTTACCAGCAAAAACCGTACCGGCGCATCCTGATGAACACCTTTGGCGGTCAGGTGATCGCAAGTCCAAGCGACCGGACGGAGGCGGGGCGTGCGGTGCTCAAGGCCAACCCGGAATCGCTGGGCAGCCTGGGAATTGCCATCAGCGAGGCGGTGGAGGATGCGGCCACGCATGAGGATACCAATTACGCGCTGGGCAGTGTGCTGAATCACGTCTGCCTGCACCAGACGGTCATCGGGCTCGAGGCCCGCAAGCAGTTGGAGAAGGCGGATGCTTATCCGGACGTGGTGATCGGCTGTTCAGGCGGGGGCAGCAACTTTGCAGGCCTGAGTTTTCCTTTTCTCCATGACAAACTGGTGGAAGGCAAGCCTGTGCGGTTCATCGCAGTCGAACCGGCAGCCTGTCCGACACTGACGCGCGGCGCGTTTGCCTATGATTTTGGCGATGTGGCGGGCCTTACGCCTTTGTTGCCGATGTACACGCTGGGCAAGGATTTCATGCCGCCGGGCATTCATGCGGGCGGGTTGCGCTATCACGGAATGGCGCCGCTGGTCAGCCACCTGTATAAGGAGGGGCTGATCGAAGCGCGGGCTTACGGACAGAATGAGGTGTTCAGCGCAGCCCTGCAGTTTGCGCAAACGGAAGGACTTCTGCCGGCTCCTGAGTCCAGCCATGCCATCCGCGCCGCCATTGACGAAGCGCTGCGCTGTAAGGAGTCTGGCGAGGCGAAGACGATTCTTTTCGGACTGAGCGGCCACGGCCACTTCGATCTGGCTGCTTATGAAGATTACCTGACAGGCGAACTGAAAGATATTGCCTATCCGGAAGAGGAACTAAAGAAAAGCCTTGAGGCGTTGCCGCAAGTCTGATCGCAAGGCTGATTTGGAAGAAAAACCCCTGGGAACCGCTAAAGCGGCGTCCACGGGGTTTTTTCGCACCCGTAATGAAGGGGGATGACATGAAGAGGATGACGGCTGGTTGACAGCTCATGGCGGCTTGGGTAAAGCAACTTGGGTGGTCAGTACCGGTTGATAAAGGATAGCAGCTCCTGATTGAAACGATCGGTCTGTTCCAGCATCACGTAATGTCCCGCCTTGGGCAAAATGACCAGTTGGGCGCCAGGGATTTGTTCCGCCATGTACGTGGAATAGAAAGGCGGAGTGGATTGATCATCCTCGCCCGCAATGATCAACGCCGGGCAAGAGATCTGATGGATGTCGTTTCTCAGGTCAAAAGCGTTGCACGCAAGATAGTCGTTCCGGATTACTTCGACGGAGATGTTCCCTTTCCGTCGTTCGATTTCCGCCTCGATAAGCTCCGCGTCCGTATGTGGAGAGAAGGAGCGGCGCATGCTGGACGGATCGTAGATGCCTTGTTCCAGATCTTGCAGGAATTGGGGATTGACCTTCAGACGGGAACCGGTGGTGACCAGGATGATGGCCTTGATCTGCTGCGGATAGTGGAGCGCCATCCACTGGGCGATGGCACCGCCCATGGAGTGGCCGACGAGAATGACGGGTTTCTCACCCACCGCTTGCTTTAACCACTCGCTCAACCAATCGGCCATCTCCTTGACGCTTGTCAACGCTTGGCCGCCTGATTGTCCATGACCTGGAAGATCCACGAAATATGCCGGACGATCCTTCAAAAGATCAAACTGATGTCGCCAGATCTGGTGTGATCCGCCTGCTCCGTGGACAAAAACCGCCGGGGTGGCGTTTGCTTCCGCGTGGCGAACTTCGCAAAAAACAGGATGTCCCTGAATGGTCTGGTACACGTTCCATATTCTCCTTTCTTTGCCATGTGCGCTGTTTCATGACGATCATATCACGGAAACATCCTGTTGCGTAGTTCTTCTTAAAAAACTGTTTACTTTTTCGAGCATTTTTACAAAAAAACAGGACGCCAAACACTTGGTGCTGACACCCCGTACGTGATGCTATCTGGCAAGGGTTACCATGGACGATGCTCGGCGATGACAACCAGCAACACGAAAATCACGAGAATTATGCCGATATTGCTTCTAAAAAAGCCACCACAATGGCCACCACTGTAGTCACCACTATAATCCGACATTTGTGTTTCCCTCCTTTCTGATGGTTGTATCTTCATTGTATGCCGGTCACTGAGCTGTGAAATCGTATAGATACCCATTTGCCGAAGGCGGCAAACTTATTTTATTAGAAACCCTGGGATGCATCCCATCGTCTCAGAGATATCCACAATTTGAGAAAGGTATCCACGATTTGAAAAAGGATGAACAGGATGAAAGATAAATTCAAAATCAGGTGGCCCGTTCTTTTCTGGGAATCCTTGCCATGTTCCTGGCCAGTCTATCGTTGACGGGTTTATGGAGCGGCAAGAGGGATGTGAGCCATGTGGAGGCGGCGGAAGAGAAGCTGCTGGATCAGCCTTTTATTCGTGTTATCGGGACGGGCAAGGTGACGGTGGTACCGGACGAGGCTGTTCTTACGATCGGTTTACTTTTTCGAGCATTTTTACAAAAAATCAGGGCGCCAAACACATGGTGCTTTGACGCCCCGTACGGGATGCTGTCTGGCGAGGGTTACCACCAAAAACGATGCTCGGCGATGATAACCAGCAACACGAAAATCACGAGAATTATCCCGATATTGCTTTTGAAAAAGCCACCACAATGGCCACCACCGTAGCCGCCACTGTAATCCGACATTTATATTTCCCCCCTTTCTGATGGTTGTACCTTCATTGTATGACGGTCACTGAGCTGTGAAATCGTATAGATACCCATTT